>Ga0315542_1002881_pt1 | contig 10285 bp, 8 predicted proteins | sample SalMarSW160120MG_FD_202541 | JGI IMG/M metagenome (GOLD analysis project Ga0315542, IMG submission 202541) | Salt marsh sediment microbial communities from the Plum Island Ecosystem LTER, Massachusetts, United States - Salt Marsh Sediment SW1601-20 ... | reverse complement strand
CCGGCGCGGTGGGGTTCACGGACGACGGCGAGCCCGTGGCCCACGGCGGTCTCATGGCCAATGCGCTCAAGTACGCCCGCATGCTCGGCGTGCCGATCATCAGCCACGCCGAGGACAGGAGCCTGGCCGGCCGCGGTTGCATGCACGGGGGCTACTGGTCCACCCGCCTGGGGTTGACCGGCATCCCGCGGGCCGCCGAGGACGCCGCGGTGTTCCGCGATGTGGAACTGGCCCGGGCCACGGGCGGCCACCTGCACGTGGCGCACGTCTCGACGCGCGGTGCGGTGGACATCGTCCGTCGCGCCAAGGCCGCGGGAGTGCACGTCACCGCCGAGGCCACGCCGCACCACTTCTCCCAGGATCACGCGCGCTGCCGGGACTACTCGCCCCTGTTCAAGATGAACCCGCCCCTGCGGGAGGCGGAGGACGTGGCCGCCGTCGCCGAGGGCCTGGCCGACGGGACCCTCGACTGCATCGCCACGGATCACGCGCCGCATACCCAGACCGAGAAGGAGCTGCAGTTCGATCAGGCCCCCTTCGGCGTCATCGGCCTGGAAACGGCCCTCGCGGCGGGCATCACCTACCTGGTCCGCGACGGCCGGCTGGACCTGGGACAGCTCGTCCGGTGCCTTTCCGAGCGGCCGGCGGAGGTCCTGAACCTGCCGGGCGGCAGGCTGGAGGAGGGGGGCGATGCGGATTTCCTCCTCTTCGATCCGGAGGAGACCTGGGTGGTGACCCCCGAGCGTTTCCAGTCCAAGAGCCGCAACTCGTCCTTCGCGGGGGAGACGCTGACGGGCAGGGTCAAGGCCACCTTCCTGCGGGGGCGTTTGACCTGGCGGGATGCGGACCCTAGCGTGAGAGGGCAGGCCGAGCCGGTGGGCGCCCGCCGGCCCCGGTCCGAGAGGAGACGCTCATGAATGCCCCGGGCCGACGATCCGGGCATCCGGACCCGCGGGAATCCGCCCGGCGCCGCCGGGGAGCGCTGGTCGTGGTGTTCCTGCTGGGGGCGAGCCTGCTGTCCGCCGGCTGCGCCAAGTACAACACCTACTACAATGCGAGCCGGTTCTTCCGCCAGGCGGAGCAGGAGCGCGAGGACCGGATCAAGGCTGGCCAGGATCCCTCCGAGGTGAGCAGCAGCCAGAAGAAGAACTACGACGACGCCATCAAGAAATGCCAGAAGGTGCTGGACGAGTACCAGGGATCGGGACTGACCGACGACGCCCTCTTCATGATGGCCAAGTCCTACCACCGCATACAGTCCTACCGCATGTCGATCCGCAAGTTCGATCTCCTGTTCGCCAACTTCCCCGCCACGGAGTACCTGGAGGAGGCGCTCTTCCTGCAGGCGCTCAACCACATGTTCATCGGCGACGTCGCCGGCTCCAACGAGCTGCTCGAGCGCCTGAACAAGTCCTTCCCCAAAAGCCGCTTCCAGGCCGAGGCCCTGCGCAGCAGCGGCGAGAACAGCTTCACGCTCGAGGACTGGCCAGGGGCGGCCAAGGCCTTTCGCGAGTACCTGGCGCGCTTTCCGAGCAGCGAGGACGCCGATCGCATCACCTACCAGCTGGCCCAGTGTTTGTGGGAGCTCAAGGAGTTCGGCGAGGCCGAGACCTTGCTGCAGGATCTGGCGGCGCGCGTGGAGGGCAAGGAGCTGGGCTTCCGGGCCCGCCTGCTGCGGGCCCGCTGCCTCTACAGCCTGGGCCGGCACGAGGAGACGGCCGCCCTGGTCGACCGCCTGCGTTCCGAGGCCGGGACCTTTGCCGCGGACGGCGAGGTGACGCTGGTCGAGGCCGAGAACCTGCACGTGGAGGGTCGCGACGAGGAGGCCGCGCCCCTGCTGGAGAACATGCCCCAGGACTGGCTGACCCGCGACGTCACGCCCCGGGTCGACGATCTGCTGGGCTGGATCTACTTCCGGCGCTGGGATCTGGACGAGGCCCGCCAGCGTTTCCAGAATGCGGTGCGCGGAGCCACGCTGCTCGATGATCCCGATGCCACCCGTCAGCTGCTGCGCATGCTGCAGGACTATCTCGCGGCCGAGCAGAGCCTGGGCGACGCCAAGCCGGAACGCGTGCCCGGGTTGAAGCTGCTGCAGGCGAACGCGCTGCTCTTCGGCATGGAACGTCCCCGGCTGGCCCTCGAGAAGTACCTGGAGATCGCCGGCCTGGCGTCGTCCGACAGCGCCATGGTCGCGCGCGCCCTCTACGGCGCCTACGTCGTCTACGCAGAGCACCTGTCCCTGCCCGACTCGGCCCGGATCATGGCCGACCGCCTGGAAACCGCATACCCCGCGAGTCCGCAGGCCTTCCAGCTGCGGACCGGTGGGAGTGCCGACCTGCTGAGCTACCTCCTGGATCTCCAGGAGCAGGAGCGCGCGCTGGCCCGCGCCGGCGGCGAGACGACGGACGCGCCGGACTCGACGCTCGTTCCGCAGCAGGCTACGGGCGAAGCGGGTGAATCACCGCCCGCGGCCGGTGGCGAGCCGCCGCCCGCCGGACCGGCAGCGGAGATTCCGCCGGTCTCGCCCGCCGCGGCCGCCCCCGTTCGCGCGGCTTCGGACGATTCGGTGGCGGTGCCCGCGCCCGCTCCGGCGCAGGCCGGTCCCGACACCAGCGGCGGGGAGGGGGACTCGTGAGCGAGGGGACGCCTGCCGGCCGCCGCTGGCTGACCGGCATCGTCGTCGCCAACGCCCCTGTCTCCCACGGTATGCGCGTGATCGAGCTGGAGCTGCCCGAGCCCGTGGCATTCCTGCCCGGCCAGTTCGCCATGCTCAACCTCGTCGGCCGGGAAGCCCTGACCTTCGGCCGGCCCTTCTCCATCCTGGCCGCCGAGGGTGAGCGCGTGCGCTTCCTCTACCGGATCGTCGGCCGTGGCACCGCCCTGCTGGCCACGTCGGGGCCGGGCCTGCGCCTCAGCTTCTTCGGCCCCCTGGGCGTGCCCTTTCCCCCGCCGCCCGCGGATCGCCCCGTGCTGCTGCTGGCCGGAGGCGTGGGACTGCCACCCCTGCAGATCTGGTGGGAGCGCCACGGTCGGTCGCGGGACCGCGCTTTCTTCGGCGGCCGGGACGGCGCCGACGTGCCGTGGTCCCTGATCCCGGAGGCCTGGGAGGTGAGCGTGGAAAAGAAGGACGGCCTTCCCGCGGGACGTGAGGCTTTCAGCGGCCTGGTCACGGAGCTCTGCCGGGTCCGGCTGGCGGCCGGCCCGAGCGGGCCCTACGTCCTCTACGCCTGCGGCCCCATGCCGATGCTGCGGGACGCGGCCGCGCTGGCGAGCGAGCAGGGCTGGCCCTGCCTGGTCTCGGTCGAGGAGCACATGGGCTGCGGCTACGGTGTCTGCCGCGGCTGCGCCGTGCCGATGGCCGGGGGCGGGCACGGCCTCGCCTGCCAGGACGGACCGGTGCTCGACGCCGCGCGCGTGGACTGGGAGCGCTTCGATCGGTCCGGAGGTGCGACGTGAAGATGCCGCCCTGGTGGTCCGGCGATGTCGGGGTTCCCTTCCGTCTCGGGCCGCGGCTACTGCCCGGCCGCGTCTGGACCGCCTCCGGGTGCTTCGGGTACGGGCTGAGCGGGCACGACATCTCGTCCCCGGAATTCGGCAGCCCTTTCGCCGGCCTCGGCGTGGTGGTCACCAAGACCCTCACGCCATCGCCGCGCCCGGGCAATCCCATGCCACGGCTGGTGGAGCTGCCCTGCGGCGCCCTCAACTCGATCGGCCTGGAGAACGTCGGGCTCGCGGCTTTCCTGGACGAGACCTTGCCCCGGCTCCAGGAGCTGCGCGTACCCATCGTGGTGAGCCTGGCAGCCACGCGTCCCGCGGAGTTCGGCGCGATGGCGCGCGAGCTGCAGGAAACGGCCTGCAACCTGGAGAACTGGCACGGCGTGGAGCTGAACCTGAGCTGTCCGAACGTGGCCGAGGGCGGGATCGACTTCGGACGCGATCCCGACACGGTGCGGGCCTGCGTGGAGGCGGCCCGGCCCCATCTGCCCGACCGGGCCCTGCTGGCCAAGCTCACCCCCAACGTGGCGCGCATCGCGCCCCTCGCCGCGGCCGCGCGCGATGGCGGCGCCGACGGGGTGACCGCCATCAACACGGTGGTGGGGCTCGACGTGGATCTGCGCACGGGCCGGCCCGTCCTGCCGCGCCGCTGCGGCGGCTACTCGGGCTCCGCGATCCTGCCGATCGCCCTCGCCAAGGTGGACGAGATCGTGCGCGAGGTGGGGCTGCCCGTGGTGGGCGTGGGGGGCATCGCCACCGCGGCCGACGCCCTCAAGTTCTTCGCCCTGGGGGTGGTGGCCGTCCAGGTCGGCACGGCCCAGATGAGCGATCCCTTCGCCGCGGCGCGTCTGGCCGCCGCCCTGCCCCCGCGTTAGCCGCTGCTCCGGCGGCCCCCTCCGGGATCAGTCCAGGTCGGTCTCGGGCAGGTCGTCGTCCAGGTCGTCTGCCAGGCTGGCCTCGAGCTCGCTGTCCAGCTCGGCGGCCAGGTCCTTCTTCAACTCGGCATCCAGCTCGGCCTCGTCCTCGTCGGGCAGGCCGTCGGGGAAATCGGCCTCGAGCAGGTCGATGACGGCGTCCTCGCTCAGCAGGAGCTTCTCCGCCACCTCGGCGGCCAGCACGGCGGCGCTGGCGACGGGACCCTCCTGCACGACGCGATGTCCGCGGCCGTGGATCGAGCCGATGGCTCCCTCGATGATCACCCGCTGGCGCTCGACCTGGGCCAGCACGCTCACGGGCAGATCCTGATCACTGGTGAAGCGCTGCATGAAGGCGTGCTCGGCCTCCATCTCGGTGGCCGTGGCCTCGGAGTGGATGGAGCGCAGCAGGTCGCAGGCCTCGCGATCGTTCTCGCGGGCCAGGATGACCAGGATGCCCTGGCCGGCGCTGGGCAGCATGACCTCCGGATAGAAGATCTCCGTGACGATGCCCTGGATGCCGAGATGCTCCGCCACGGCGGCGGGCAGCACCAGGCCATCCACTTCGCAGCGCCGGAGCAGCAGCTCCAGGGCGGCGTCGACCCCGCCCGGCAGGAGCCGGACGGCCAGGCGGGGAAAGAGCGCCTGCAGCTGCACGCGGGTGCGCAGGTTCAGCACACCCACGACGGCTCCGTCGGCCAGCTCGTCGGCGATCAGACCCTGCCGGTTCAACAGCGCATCGAAGGGCGTGTTGCGCTCGGGGACCGCAGCCACGATCAGGCCCTCGCGCAGCGGCAGCACGAGATCCATGGCCCGCTGGACCACCAGCCGGAACTCACCGGCCAGGAGCTGCTCCTCCAGGAACTCCACGTCCGCCGCGGTGGCGGCCAGATAGGGTTCCGGCGTCGGCGGCTGCTCGGCGCCCGGCCTGGGGACGATGGTGACCTGACAGGTCAAGCGGTTGTGCTGGCTCTGCAACCGGTCGATGATCACCTGGGTCTGGGACTTGGCGAGAGAAGTGCCTAAGGTGCCGAAGCTCAGGGGCGTCTTCACGGGCCATCACCTCTCGAACCGGCCTGGTGGTTTACCGGGTCACGGTCCGCTGGAGGAACTCACGAGCCAGGACGGCGATTCGTTCGGCCTCGGCCAGCGGCAGGGCCGGGTAGATGGGAAGGGTCAGCACCTCCGCGCCGGCCCGTTCGGCCATGGCCAGCGAACCGCTCACCCGGCAGCACTCCGCCAGGGGATGATGATGCAGAGGCGGGTCGTAGTAAACACCCGTTTCTATCCCGTGCTCGGCCAGATGCGCGCGCAGCTGGTCGCGATCGGGCGTACGCACCCAGTACTGGTGGTGCGTGACGCGGCTTCCGGAGCGGGCGCCGGGCATGCTGAGCCGGTGAGCGGCCGGGATGTGCGCGTTGTAGATCTCGGCCACGCGATCCCGGTCGCGCTGCTCGTCCTGGAAGCGGGAGAGACGGATGCGGATGACCAGCGCCTGGATCTCGTCCAGACGATAGTTGAAGCCCGGGAGGATCCGACCGTTCAGGCGGATCGGGTCGTGGCCTCGGATCTGCCGCAGTAGCGCGGCATCCTGCCCGTCGCGACAGAAGATCATCCCGCCGTCGCCGATCCCGGGCAGGTTCTTGGTCGGGTAGAAGCTCAGCGAGCTCATCCGCCCGAAGGAACCGCAGGGCCGTCCGGCGTAGAGGGTCCCGAAGGCCTGGGCCATGTCCACGATGACGTCGATGCCGTGCCGGTCCGCGAGGCGGCAGATGGGTTCCATGTCGCAGGGAGCGCCGAAGATGTGCACCGGCAGGATGGCCCGCGTCTTCTCGCTGAGCGCGGCCTCGAGCTTCTCGGGATCAAGGTTCAGGTCCCCGGGTCGGATGTCCACCAGGACCGGCGTGGCCCCAAGGCGCACGACCGCCTCCAGGGTGGCCACGAAGGTGTAGGGCGTCGTCACGACCTCGGTCCCGGGACCGACCCCGGCCACCGCCAGGGCCATGTACAGGGCCGAGGAGCCGCTGGAGACGCCCACGGCGTCGTGAACGGCGCAGACCTCGGCCATCTCCTTCTCCAGCAGGCGCACTTCCTCGCCCAGGATGTACTGCCCCGAGAGCAGGAAGCGCTCGAACGCGGCCACGATCTCGTCCTTGCAGGGGAGCATGGGCGTGACCAGATCGTAGCGCCGGATCTTGCGACGGAGATCGGAAGTCATCGTGTCCTTTCCACGGACCGGCTCAGAAGTCCCTCTGGGCCCAGTCGTAGGGGATGTCGTTGTCGTGCGGATCGACCCGGAACTCGTCCGGGTCGTCGTACACGTAGGTGTGCGTGGGCGTGTTGATGATCAGGGCTGTCTCGGTGCCGACGCCCTTCATGCCGTGGAGCACTCCGGGAGGAATGACCAGCAGGATGTTGTTCCGCTCGCCCATGAAGAACTCGTTCACCTCGCCCCGCGTGGGAGAGGCCTCGCGGCGGTCGTAGAGCACGACCTTGGCCATGCCCTTGACGCAGACGAAGTGATCGGTCTGCAGCTCGTGGTAGTGCCAGCCCTTGACCACCCCGGGGTAGACGGCGGTCAGGTAGCTCTGACCGAACTGCCGGAAGAACGGATCGTCCGCCCGCATCATCTCCATCAGGTACCCGCGCTCGTCGGGAATGACCTTCAGCGGCTTGACCAGGACGCCCTCGATCATCTCTCTGTTCCCTCCCGCCCGCTCCGGACCGGTCGGCCGAAGCTGTCGTAGGCAAAACCGCTCTGCGACACGTGCTCCCGGCTGTAGACATTGCGGCAGTCCAGGAAGTTGCGGGCGTGCATGATCTTGGCCAGATGCACGAAGTCGAGCTGGCGGAACTCGTTCCACTCCGTCACCAGGACACAGAGATCGGCGCCCTCGGCGGCCTCGTAGGCGCTCCGGCAGTACCGCAGGTCCGGGAACTGCCGACGGAAGTTGTCCATGGCCACGGGATCGTAGACGCGCAGCGCGGCGCCCTCCTCCTGCAACAGGCGGGCCAGCGGAATGCTGGCCGCCGAGCGGATGTCGTCGGTGTTGGGCTTGAAGGCGACCCCGAGCAGAGCCACCGTCTTGCCGGCGAGATCCGCCACCATTTCCCTGGCCTTGGCGAGGGCGCGGCGCGGCAACTCGGCGTTGACGTCGATGGCCGCCTGCACGATGCGCATGGAGACCTGGCGGCTGCGGCCGATGTGCACGATGGCGCTCGTGTCCTTGGGCAGGCACGACCCCCCGAAACCCAGGCCGGCGTGCAGGAACTTCGGACCGATGCGCTTGTCCAGGCCCATCGCCTTGGCGATGGTCTTGACATCGGCGCCCACCCGCTCCGAGAGGTCCGCCAGCTCGTTGATGTAGGAGATCTTGACCGCCAGGAAGGCGTTCGCCGCGTACTTGATCAGCTCGGCCGTCTCGATGCCGCACTCCACCATGGGGGTGTCCAGCAGGTAGAGCGGGCGGTAGATCTCGCGCATGAGCTCGCGGGCCCGGTCGCTCTCGACGCCCACCACCACCCGGTCCGGGCGCATGAAGTCCTCGATGCTCGAGCCCTCCCGCAGGAACTCCGGATTGCTGGCCATGTCGAAGGGCACGGCCTTCGGCTGGGCTTCGCGGATCACCTCGGCCAGGCGATGGGCGGTGCCCACGGGCACGGTGCTCTTGGTGACGATCAGCCGGTACTCGGTCAGCAGGGCACCGATCTCGCGGCCCACCTGCAGGACGTAGCTGAGGTCGGCCTCGCCCGTGTCCGACATGGGGGTCTGCACGGCGATGAAGATGACGTCCGCGGTGGCGAGACCCTCGGCCAGGGAGGAGGTGAAGTGGAGGCGGCCCGCGTCGCTGTTCTTGAGCACGAGCGTGTCCAGCCCCGGCTCGTAGAAGGGTATCCGGCCCTTGCGCAGATCCTGGATGCGCTCCTCCAGGATGTCCACGCACCACACCTCGTGGCCGAAGTCGGCGAAGCAGGCCCCGCTGACCAGTCCCACGTAGCCGGTGCCCACCATGCAGATCCGGATCATGCCATCTCCTTCCGGGTCCAGTTCAGAAGCTCGCACAGCGTCGCCTGGAGGGGAAGTTCGGGGCGCCATCCAGTACGTGCCCGCAGCTTCGTGCCGTCCCCGACGAGGTAGGGAATGTCGACCGGCCGGCAGCGCTCGGGATCGACGGTGATTTCGAGCGGACAGCGTGCTTCCTGGAGCAGTATCTCCAGTCCGTCGCGGATCGTCAACGCCCGGCCGGAACAGACATTGTAAACCTGTCCCGGCTCGCCGCGGGCCGCCAGCAGCCGGTAGGCGCGAACCACGTCCCGCACGTCCAGGTAGTCCCGCACGGGGCTGAGATCGCCCACGCGCAGGATCGGCGGCTGTTCCCCGCGTTCCGCGGCCACGATCTGCCGGGCGAAGGAGGGGAACACGAAGCGGCTGTCGTGCCCCGGCCCGGTGTGGCTGAAGGCCCGGGCCACCACGACCGGCAGCCCGCTGGAGCGATGGTACTGCTGGCAGAGCAGGGTCTGGGCCGCCTTGCTGACCCCGTAGGGCGACACCGGAGCCAGGGGGCTGCGCTCGCTGAAGGGTGCCCGGCGCTCCCCCGCGGCACCGTACTCCTCGCCCGAACCGACGGCGAGCAACGTCGGCCGCCCGGCCGGCGGCAGGGCGCGCACCGCCTCCAGCAGGTGCAGCGTGCCGATCAGGTTGGAGGCGAAGGTGTCCAGGGGGTCGCCGAAGGAGCGGCCCGCCGAGCTCTGGGCGGCCAGGTGATAGATCGCTCCCGGCCGCAGGCGCGCGAGGAGCTCGGCCACCGCGCCGGGGATCTCCAGGGCGCAGGGATAGAAGGTCCAGGCCCGGCCCGGCCCGCCGGAGTCCCCGACCTCGTAGACCGCGCCGCCGCCGCGGTCCGGCGCGTCCTCGCGGCGGGTGAAGGGGCCGCAGCGCGGCGGAGTTTCCTCCCCCGCGGACAGCCGTCCGCAACCGACCACCGGGAGGCCGTCGGCCAGCAGGTCGCCGACCAGCCAGCGGCCGGCGAATCCCAGCGCGCCGGTGACCAGGATGGGTGGGCCGGAGCTCATGACGCGGCTTCCGGTCCGGCCAGGCGCTCCCGCCAGTAGTCCAGCAGATCGCCGAGGGTCTGCCGGAAGGGGATCTGCGGCTCCCAGCCGGTATCGGCCCGGAACTTGGCGGCCGAGCCGCGCAGCGTCGGCACATCGGAGGGCCGCAGGCGGGCCGGATCCTGCTGGATCTCCACGTCGACGCCGGCCAGCTGGATCAGCTCGTCCAGGATGTCGCCGATCCGTCGATCCACGCCGGTGCAGAGGTTGTAGACCTCGGCGCGGCGTCCCTTCTGCAGGGCCAGCAGGTAGCCGCGGACGATGTCGCGCACGTCCGAGAAGTCACGCGTGGCCTCGAGGTTGCCGACCTGCAGGAGCGGGGGGCGCAGCCCCTTCTCGATCTCCACGATCTGCTTGGCGAAGTTGGAGCAGACGAAGACGTCGCCGCGGCGGGGGCCGGTGTGGTTGAAGCCCCGGGTCCGGACCACGTCCAGCCGGGGATAGCTCTGGCAGTACTGGAAGGCCAGCAGGTCCTGCGTGACCTTGCTGACCGCATAGGGGCTGAGCGGCCGCAGGGCGTTCTCCTCGGTGATGGGCACCTCCCCGGGACGCACCAGGCCGTACTCCTCGCTGCTGCCGGCCACCTGGATCCGGCAAGGTCGCCCGGCGGCCAGCACGGCCTCGAAGAGGTTGATCTGGCCCCGCACGTTCGTGGTCAGCGTGGCGTCGGGCCCCTTCCAGCTCGCCGGCACGAAGGACTGCGCCGCCAGGTGGAAGATGAGATCCGGCTTGATGTCCGCCACGAGCTCCACCATCGCCCGGGA
>Ga0315542_1002880_pt1 | contig 10285 bp, 8 predicted proteins | sample SalMarSW160120MG_FD_202541 | JGI IMG/M metagenome (GOLD analysis project Ga0315542, IMG submission 202541) | Salt marsh sediment microbial communities from the Plum Island Ecosystem LTER, Massachusetts, United States - Salt Marsh Sediment SW1601-20 ... | reverse complement strand
GGGGAGACCCTGGCCTCACCCTGATTCTCAGGTTACGATATTCCCAGGGCGGCGTCCACTTGGGCCTCCAATTGCTCCAGGGTGAAGCCGGCCACGTAGATGCCCTTTTTCGGGCAGGTAGCCATGCATGAACCACAACCCTGGCAGAGAACCTGATTCACCTCCACCGTCTTCTTGACGTTGCCGTCCCGCATATATTCCAACAGGGTGATGGCCTTGAAAGGACAGGCATCCACGCAAAAGGCGCAGCCGTCGCAATTTTCGTCAATGGGGCGGGAGGTAATGGATTCGAGTTCCAGGGTGTCCCGGCAAAGAATGGTGCTGGCCCGGGAGGCACAGGCCAGGGCCTCGGCCATGGATTCCTGAATGGGCTTGGGAAAATGGCAGAGCCCGGCCATATAGATACCCGTGGTGGTGGATTCCACCGGCCTGATCTTGGGATGAGCTTCGGCAAAGAACCCATCAGCATCCAGATGCACCTTGTACAAATCCGCCAGGGGCGCATTCTGATGGGGAATAATGGCCGTGGCCAGGGTCAGGAGGTCCACCCGGAGTTCCATCGGCTTTTGGAGGTCCGTATCTACAAATCTGATGACGATTTTATCCCCCTCGGATTCCACCTTGGGAGGGTCATCGACATTATAACGGAAAAAAAGCACCCCTAGTTCCCGGGCCCTGGCGTAGAGAGGTTCTCGTTCGCCATAGGTGCGCATATCCCGGTAAAGAATATAGACCTCCATATCGGGATTCAGGCGCTTCAGACGGATGGCATTCTCCACGGAATGGCTGCAGCACACCCGGTTGCAGTACGGCCGCTCGGGGATGCGGGAGCCCACACACTGGATAAAGCCCACTGCCTGAGCATTCTTCACCCTGGGGGTTCTCCGGGCCAATTCCTGGTCCAGTTCCAAGGAAACCAGGACGTTGGGGTGCTCTTTATAAAGATACTCGCCTTCGGGGCGCAGCGGTTCAGCGCCGACGGCAATGATGACCACCCCATGCTCGATTTCCTGGCCGGTGGACAACTTCGATTTATAGTTACCCACCGACCCGGATACCTCGGTTACCATGGTCAGAAAGTGGACCGTGATCTTGGGATGCTGCTCCACTTGGGCAACCATGGCATCCACCATTACTTGAACCCGTTCGTCCCGCCAGGTGCTATGGAGCTTGCGGGCATTACCGCCCAGATGCTCCAATCTTTCCACCAGGTGGACCTCGAAACCCTGGTCCGCCAGGGCCACGGCGCTGGTCATGCCGGCCATGCCGCCCCCGATAACCAGGACCCGCTTATTAACCGGCACCGAAAGATATTTCAAGGGCTCCAGCATCCTGGCTTTGGCCACGCCCATGCGGATCAGGTCCCGACATTTTTCCGTGGCTTTTTCCGGCTCCCCCTGGTGCACCCAGGTGCACTGATTGCGGATGTTGGCCATTTCAAACAGATATTTGTTGAGGCCGGCGTTTCTGAGCATGGTCTGAAACATGGCGCCGTGGGTAGTGGGACTGCATGAGGCCACCACCACCCGGTTCAGTCGGTGCTCCTGGATCACCTGCACCATCTGATTCTGGGAGTCTTGGGAGCAACTGAATAGATTTTCCTGAACATATTCCACATCGGGGATAGTGCGGGCGCTTTCCACCAGGGAGGGAATATCGGCCACGCCGCCGATATTCATGCCGCAGTGGCAGATAAAGACCCCCACCCGCGGCGGTTCATCCGCTAGGTCTTGTTCCGGGGGAAAGGCGATCTCTTTCTGCAAGGTCCCCCGGACCGGGGCCAGCAGTCTGGCAGAGGAGGCCGCCGCGGCGCTTCCCTGCACCACCGACTCGGGAATGTCTTTGGGGCCGGTGAAACTGCCACAGGCAAAGACCCCCGGCCTGGAGGTGGATACCGGGGTAAAGCTGCCGGTGGAGACAAAGTTGGAGGGGGAAACCATCACGCCTAATTTATGGGCCAGCGCGGCGGTTTCGGGATCGACCCCCATGCCCACCGATAACACCACCAGATTAAATTCTTCCGTCCGGATGCGATTGGTTTCATCCACATAGGTCAATGCCAGGTCATGGGTGCGGGGGTTTTGCACCACCCGGGAAACCATGGCCCGCACATAGTTGATCTGGTGGAGCTTTTTGGCCGCCTGATAGTATCTCTCGAATCCTTTCCCATGAGCCCTGAGATCGATGAAGAAAATGGTGGGACGAATTTTGGCATCATGCTCTTGGGCAATGATGGCCTGCTTGGTGGCGTACATGCAGCACACCGAAGAACAATAGGGCCGGCCCATGGCAGCATCGCGAGACCCGACACATTGGATCCAGGCGATTTTTTCCGGCTCGGCGGCGTCGGAGGGACGCTGGATATGCGCATGGGTCGGGCCGGTGGCCGACAACATCCGTTCGAATTCCATGGCGGTGAGGACATTGGGATACCGGCCATAGCCATATTCCGGCTTTTTGCGGGCATCGAAAACCTGGAAGCCGGGCGCCAGAATCACTGATCCCACCTCCAGATGCAGGACCCGGTCCGTCTGGGAAAAATCCACGGCCTGGGTAGGGCAGAATTTCTCGCATGCCCGGCACTTGCCTTTGCGAAAATAAATGCAGTGTTCTTTATCTATGGCATATTTTAACGGCACCGCCTGGGGATAGAGGACATAAGCCGCTTTCCGGGCACTGAGCCCCTGGTTGAACTCGTTGGGCACCTTTTTAGGGCATTTCTCGGCGCAAACGCCGCAGGCGATGCACCGGCTGGGATCGATGTACCGGGCTTTCTGGACCACCTCGACCTGATAGTTGCCTTCATTCCCGGAGATACCCGCCACCTCGGCCGGAGCCAGAATTTCGATGTTTAAATGGCGGCCCACCTCCACCAGTTTCGGCGCCAGGGTGCACATGGAGCAGTCATTGGTGGGAAAAGTCTTGTCCAACATCGGCATGACGCCGCCGATGGCGGGCTTTTTCTCCACCAGGTAGACATAAAAACCGCTCTCCGCCAGATCCAGGGCCGCCTGGATGCCGGACATGCCTCCTCCCACCACCATGACCGCGCCGACCTGTTGCGGTTTACCTCGGGATTTGTTGGGTGCCATCTGGGTGACTCTCGTTTAAACTATTCCCTTCATCTTTAATAAAGGCATGGGATCCACCACGTGCTGGGCCAGCCACTTGGGAGTATCAGGATGCCCCAGGGCTAAGGCAATCAATTCCGTAAAATAAAAGACCGGTAAGTAGTAATCCTGACCGAATTTGCGGGAAATCCGCTCTTGGGAAAGGTCCAGATTGGCCTGGCACATCTGACATGAGACCACGAAACATTCGGCCCCGGCCGCCAGGGCCTGCTCATAAAGACGGTGCACCAGGGTGTCGATGATATCCGGCCGGGCCACGGCCAACCCGGCGCCGCAACAGTCGGTTTTGAAAGACCAGTCGATGGGCTGGGTGCCCAAAACCTCCAACAGGCGCTCCATATTTTCCGGGTTTTCGTAGTCAGCTTTGTCGGTCACGGCGGGGGGCCGGGCCACCAGGCAGCCGTAGTAACACACGGGCCGCAGATTCATGAGGGAAACCACTACCTTGGTGGGGAGCGCTTTCAGGAAGGTATCTTGGGTCAGATAATCCAACAAATCCCAAATTTTCAGGCCGCCGCCATAAGCAATGCCCAGCTCTGTCCCCTCCGGGCCCAGCAAGGCCTTTTCCGCGACCTTGAGGCGGTTGAAGCACAGGGCGCAGGGCGCCACCACATCCCGCCCGGCCTGTTCGGCCAAGGCCAGATTGCGGGCCGGCAGGTGCAAGGCGAGATGGTGGTTTAAGCTGTGCGCCGAACTCGCCCCACAGCAATTCCAATCGAACAGCTCCACCAGCTCCACGTCCAGCTGTGACGCGACGCCGGCAATAGAGGCGGCATAGTCCACCGCCGTGCCTTCCAACGAGCAGCCGGGATAGTAGGTAACCTTCATGGGTTAAAAATCACCCTTGCGAAAAATTTCTCTGATCTGCGCTTTGCCTCTCAGGGCTGACGGACCGATGAGACGCATCCGGCGGCGTTTGAAGAGCTTCCAGCCCAAAATCAGATTTTCCTTTAGTTCCTGCAGATTTATTTGGCGGCGCATCTTATAAAGCGTGAAGCGCCGCAGGAGTATGGTTTCCGACAGGCGGCCCCCGGAAGTCCGTATGCTCCCCAGGAAAAAGCGGTGAAAGGCCGCGACCCCGGCATCCGGGATAGTTCCGCCCCGCTTGACCGCCTCCTCCTTGAGCCAGTCCATGACGCCGGCAATGTCGATGCCGTTGGGACAGCGGGTAGTGCAGGTCTGGCAGGCGGAACAGACCCAGATGGTCTCGGACCCGAGTACCTGTTCCTCTTGTCCTAAAAGCGCCAGGCGGATGACATGGTGCGGCAGAATATCCATGGCGAAGGTCAAGGGGCAACCCCCTGAACATTTCCTACAGGAAAAACATGTACTTACCGTCAGGCGAGCTTTGGTCAACTGTGCCGCCAGGGCAACCTGGGGCCTAATGGGGTAGTTTGCGGCGGCTTCCAGGGACATATCCTCCTCCCTGCTTACAAATAATCTTAACTGATTGCATTTTGCAACAAAAAATATTTTACAGAAGCGGTGGTGCCTCAGCCGCTCCTCATGTTCGATGCCAAGAGTTTTTTCTTATCCCCCCTCACTTTGACCCTCTCCCCCCGCTGGGAGGGACTGGCATAACAGGAAGAAATTTTTAGCAAATGCTCTAAAAATATAGATTTCCTGGGTTTGCCTCAATACCCTGAGATCAGGACGCCGCCAGGTGCAGAGTAATCAAAAAAAGTTTTTGGGGCGGAAAAAGTTAGCTTCTTTTAAAGGAAATTTTATAGCTGAGAGATGCATCGGCGGCAAGGCGTCGGCCCGCGCAGTTCCACTATAATCCCGGTGGGCCCCTGGGGACCGCCTCGCCACCGGGCCGCCGGAAACGGTAGATCCAAGGCGGTTAGCCTTCCAGTAACAGGGCTTTTGCCGCCATAAGGGCAAGGCGTTTCACCGCCGCCACCGGCAGGTTCCCCTCTGGGGTCAGGGGTATAGGCCGTCGCAAGAACATCATGTAATCGTTCTGGCAATTATAGATCGCCGCGAAGCGTTTGTAGTCGGGGCCGTAAAAATCGCTCTTGTCGAAGCGCTCGTCGTCGCTGGCCTCTACGCGGCCGTCCGGGTACACGTCAATCCGGTAGTAAGAAGACTCAGTCTCCAGGATACAGGGAAGGATAATCCATTCGCCGGGCTCAACGGCTATGATTCTTCGCATCTACCTTCCCCTTTTAGCCCGCCGTGGCCCCGGTTGGGTTAATCATCTGGTATGGCGACGCCCCGGCCCGCAGACTTTATTTATCAGACTCAGGCGCTCCCTGTCAAAGGGAAGAACGAGGTAACCCGGCCTTCCCGGATGGCTAGGAGACCCGCAGGGGGGCGGACTGGGTTGCGGCCTGGAGGAGGCGAGTGAGCAGGTCGTTGACCGGGGTGGGCAGGCCCAGGACCCGCCCCCGGGCGGCCACCTGGGCGTTCAAGGCCTCGATTTCCGTGGGCCGCCCGGCCAGGATATCCTGGAGCATGGAAGAGTGGTTGGCGGCCGTATGGGTGCAGACCTGACGGAGGCGGGCGGCGGGGTCGCCGGTAAGGTTAAGCCCCGCGGCCCGGGCCACCGCTTGGGCTTCTTGGGCTGCGGCCACCGCCACTTCCCAGGCCTGGGGCAGCTTCAGCAAGGCGCCGTTGGGAACGCGCAACAGCGCCGTGAGGGGGTTGATGCCCACGTTGATGACCAGTTTTTCCCACAAGACGGCCTCAATGTCCTCCCGGGGTTGGCACTCCAGTCCGGCGCTCCGGAAGAGGTCCACCACGGCCGCCGCTTCACTCCGGGACACCTGGGACCCCGGCGGCACCCCAATAAAAATAGCCCCGCGGCCGGCATAGATAACCCGGCCCTCGTCCTGGCGGGTCACCCCCAGGAGGCCCACCCCCGCCAGCAAACGTTCCGGCCCCGCGCTCCGGGCCATGGCCTCCAGGTTGCCCAAGCCGTTTTGCAGGGTGAGGGCCAGGCCCCCCTGAGACATGAGGACCGGCAGCCCCCGGGCCGCGGCTGCCGTCTGATAGGCTTTGACCGCCATGATGGTCAGATCGCAGGCCCCGACCTCCGCCGCCAGGCCAATGGGAACCCGGACGACCCGAGGCCCGCCTTCCAGACTGTGCACCTGGAGGCCCTGCCGGCGTAACCGGGCCGCGCGCTCCGGGCGGTAATCCACCAGGGAGACCTCGACGCCGGCTTCCCAAAAGAGGGCGGCCAGGAGACATCCCAAAGCCCCCGGTCCCAATACGGCCAGTTTCATAAGTCATCCTAAAGAAAAATAGGGCAATAATCATCGAAAGTGCACAAGGATTCTTTATCTTTTAGATGATTTGTAATAAAATTTCTACGAGTAATTAAGAGAAAGGGGGCGATTATGACCCCGCCGGTGGAATTATCGAGGCACTTCGAGCAGGAATTGGAAGATCTGAAGCAGGATCTGCTCCGGATGGCGGCGCTGGCCGAGACCGCGGTGGGCAAGAGCCTGTTATCGGTCACGCACCGGGACTCCGACCTGGCCCGGGATGTGATCACCGATGACATCACCCTCAACCGCATGGAACTGGCTATCGAAGAACAGGCTTTTAAACTGTTGGCCTTGCGCCAGCCCGTGGCCACCGACCTGCGCCTGACCGTGGCGGCAATGCGGATCGCCACGGAATTGGAGCGCATCGGCGATCAGGCGGTCAACGTCGCCGAAAGGGCCCTGGAACTGAACAGCAGCCCGGCCCTGGCACTCCCCTTTGATATCAAGGTCATGGCGGATATGGCCTTAGGGATGGTCCGCACCAGTATTGATGCGTTTGTCAACCAGGACCCCAAGCTGGCCATCCAGGTCTGCCAGCGGGACGTGGAAGTGGATATCCTGGACGATGAATATATCCAGAAGATTCTGGACTGCATGATCAAAGAATCCCGCTGGGTGACCCGGCTGCATCACTTCATTATCATCGTGCGGAATCTCGAACGTATCGCCGACCTGGCCACCAATATTGCGGAAGACATCGTGTTCATCATCGAAGGCCGGGTGATCAAGCATCGGTGCGAAGATATGGTGCTCTCGTCGTCCCCGTCCTGACCTTGGCTTGAGCCAGCTTCTCCTCCAACAATTGTAATTCCTGGGCCACCCGGGGTTGGGTCTGGCGGTGGCGCTCCAGGGTTTGCAAGGCGTGCACCACGGAGGCATGGGACCGCTGGAACAGGCGCCCCAACTCCATCATGGTTTTTTCCGTGTAGATGCGGCAGAAATAGAGGGCCATCTGCCGGGCCCGCACCAGGCGCTTCTGCCGCGACCGCCCCAGCAACTCCGGCAGGCTCACCCCATAATAATCGCTGACGATCTTTTGAATATCCGGGATGTTCAACCGGGTCTCCACGGCCTTCAAATCCTGAAGCACCTCCTGGGCCAGGCGCAGGCTCAAAGGTTCGTTGAGCAGGGTCGACCGGGCCACCAAACAATCCAGGGCACTCTCCAGGCGGCGCACGTCCTCGTCGACGAATTCGGCCAGGTACTCCAAAATCTTCACGGAGACCTGGACTTGTCGGCGCTTGGTTTTGTTTTTCAGGATATCGACCCGGGTGGGGAAGTCCGGCGGTCCGATAGGGGTGATGAGACCGCCGGTGAGCCGGGAGCGCAGTTCCTGGGAGAGGTGGCCGATCTCCCCCGGCAGATAACAACTGGTAAACACCAGCCGCTTATTCTGACCCATGAGGGTATCCAGGGTATAGCAGACTTCCGCCTGGATCTTCTCTTTGCCGCTTAGAAACTGCACCTCTTCCAAAAGCAAGACGTCGCAGTCCTGCCGAAAGCGCTCTTTGAAAGTGGACATCCGGCCGTTCTTGAGGGCCTGGACCATCTCATTGGCGAAATTTTCCGCAGTGATATAAAGTACCTGATTTCCCAGCCCCGACGTGGTGACGAAATTGCCCACCGCCTGGGACAGGTGGCTTTTCCCCAACCCGGGTCCGGAGGTGAGGAACAGGATGCGGTTATAAAAGGTATCATTGTGCGCCAGGGCCCGGGAGGCCTGATAAGCCAGGCGGTTGGAGGCCCCGACCACGAATTGGTCAAAGGTGAAGGCCCGGTTGAAGCGCCGGCCGGTCTTGGGCGCGACCAAGGGTAAGGAGGGTTGGCTCGCCGCCGGCGGGGCCGGGAGCCGCCCCGGGGCAGTGAGCAACTTCAGATGCACCGGCAGGCTGCGGTTCAAGGCGGTTTCCAAAACCTGGCGTATGTTCTTGAGATAGTTGGCCTGGATCCACCGGAGGGCAAAAGGATTGGGACAGGACAACACCAACTCACCGCCGGGCCCGGACTCTGACTGCAAGGGCTCGATCCACAGATCGTAGGTGGCTTCAGGGAGGTGGTTCTTGATAATCTCTTTGGCGGTCTGCCAGATGGCTTCCATATTCCCCCTTGGTTAGGCGCGGCGTGTGAAAGGGATATTAACCGCGACCGGCATTCGGGTCAAAGGGGGCTAGACCGGAATGCATTTTAGGAGTCTAGATTAAGAAAAGGTTAGGAATATGTTACAGAATGCAACAATGGCGCGGCTTTGGCTAACTTAGGATATAGACCAATAAATCCAATGAGTTACAATGTCAAAAAGACGGGGTTAGGAGCCCCGCAAGGCCCGGAGACGGGTCCCAGGTTTTTCAAGTATCTCCCGCGTTCTGGGTTTTTCGCGGTTTTTCATAGGGAGGGAAAATAATTCCGGGTGAAAATCGCTAAGTAACTAGTTTTTATTTAAAAACTGTTATAAAATGAGAAAGCCCCTCTTGGGAGGCTCGGGGAAATAGGGCCGGGGAACCCTCGCCGCTTCGGCGATCCGTCTTGCGGCCCATAGCCCCCGTCGCCTTGACAAATCTCAGGGAGGGGGTATCATGCATTAGGGTTTTGCTGAAATTCCTTTTTGAGGTCTGCAATGATCAATTACGTCGCTTACCGCAAGTTCGCCACCCTGAAGAACGGCAAACGGGTGATGTTTCGGTTCCTCAACGAACAGGACCGGGAGACGTTGATCAAGATGTTCCAGGAGGCCCCGGAGGAGGATACCCGATTCCTGAAACAGGACGTCAAGGACCTGAAGCTGGTCAATGCCTGGGTTGATCAGATCAATTACCGCAAGGTCTTGCCCCTGGTGGCGGTGGACCTGGAAGACAACCGGATCACTGCGGACGCCACCCTCCATCGGGGCAAGCATGCCGCCAAACATATCGGCGAGATTCGCATCTTCGTGTGCCGGTCCTTCCGGAACCTGGGTTTGGGATCGTTGATGCTCGAAGAACTGCTCAACCTGGCCCTGCAAGAAAATCTCACCTGGGTCAAGGCGGAGATCCTGGCGGAGCACAAGAAGGTGGTCAAGGCCTTCAGGGCTAAGGGTTTCGAACAGAAATGCATCCTGGACGATTATTTTATCCGCAAGGACGGGGTGACCCACGATGTGGTCTTGATGATGCGTCCGGTGGTCAAACGGGACGAGGCGGAATTTTAACCTTATCTGCGACACCAAGGAGGGCAGGGGGGCCCGGCAAAGCGCCGGTTGCCCTCCTTTTAGGTTCCAGGGGAGGCCGGCCATGGGCGGGGTAGCATCAGGTTTGACCATCTTGCTCCGGGAACCGCCGCCCTGGGTGGCCGGGGCCCGGCTGGGGCTGTTGAGCCACGCCCCCAGCGTCGGTCCGGACTTGACCAGCGCCCGGGAACTGGTGGCCCGGGCCTTTCCCGGCCGGCTTAAAATCCTGTTCAGCCCGCAGCACGGCCTCCTGGGGGAAAAACAGGACAACATGATCGCCTCCGCCGATTCTGTCGATCCCGTCCTCCAGGTGCCGGTGGTAAGTCTCTACGGGCCGCGCCTGACTCCCCCGCCCGAGGCCCTGGCCGCGGTGGACGTGATCCTGGTGGATCTCGTGGACGTGGGCACCCGGGTGTACACCTTTGCCGCCACCCTGGCCAAGGTTATGGAGGCCGCGGCGCCCCTGGGGAAAAAGGTGGTGGTGCTGGACCGCCCCAACCCCATCGGCGGGAGCGCGGTGGAGGGCAACCTGCTGCGGCCCCAGTGGGCCTCCCTGGTGGGGCCGTACCCTTTGCCCATGCGCCACGGCTTCAGCCTGGGGGAGTTGGCCCGCTACTATAACGACACCCAGGCTATCGGCTGCGACCTCACGGTTATTCCCGCGGGCGGCTGGCGGC
>Ga0315542_1002879_pt1 | contig 10287 bp, 8 predicted proteins | sample SalMarSW160120MG_FD_202541 | JGI IMG/M metagenome (GOLD analysis project Ga0315542, IMG submission 202541) | Salt marsh sediment microbial communities from the Plum Island Ecosystem LTER, Massachusetts, United States - Salt Marsh Sediment SW1601-20 ... | reverse complement strand
CTATGGCGACGCAATGCTGATCATATAGCAAGCCGGAAACGACCCCGGAACCGAACCGGAAAATTGAATCAAGCCCATGCCAATCCTGAGTTCCATAGCCAACTGGATGAACACCAAGCGGCTTCACCAGATCGACCTGTTCAGGAAATATCCCTGTGATGTTCAGCGGGAAGGGCTTATGAAATTACTGGGGGAAGCCAGGGATACATGGTTCGGTAAAAAATACGGTTTTGCAGAGATCGGTTCGATCGAACAGTTCCAGGAACGCGTTCCACTGACCTCATACGAGGACCTGCAACCGCTTATCCAGAGGGTAATGTCGGGGGAACAGAACCTGCTCTGGCCAAGTGAGGTGAAATGGTTCGCAAAATCCTCGGGAACCACAGCTGAAAAAAGCAAGTTCATCCCGGTCACCTGGGAGGCGCTGGAGGAATGTCACTTCAGAGGGGGAAAGGATGTGCTGGCCATTTACCACCAGAACTACCCGGAGAACAAACTGCTCACGGGCAAGGGACTCACCCTCGGCGGGAGCCACCAGATCAATTCCTATTCGAACCAGTCCTTCTATGGCGATCTGTCCGCCATACTGATTGAAAACCTGCCGTTCTGGGCCCATTTCATCCGTACCCCGAGCCAGGATGTGGCCCTGATGTCAGAGTTCGAGGAAAAAATGGATGTGATCACCCGCGAAACCATCCGTGACAACGTGACCAGCCTTGCCGGGGTACCTTCCTGGAACCTGGTGCTGATCAAGCATATCCTGGAATTCACAGGTAAGAGCAACCTTCTGGAGGTCTGGCCCAACCTTGAATTATTCACCCACGGGGGGGTAAGCTTCACTCCCTACCGGGAACAGTTCCGCAAGCTGATCCCTTCCGACCAGATGCATTACCTGGAGGTTTACAATGCCTCGGAAGGCCATTTTGCCATACAGGACGAACCCGGCAGGGACGATATGCTGCTGATGCTCGATTACGGGATTTTCTTCGAATTCATTCCTGCCGAGAAGGCTTCGGACCCGGAGGTGAAGGCAGTTACCCTGAATGAAGTGGTCAGGGGCGAGAACTATGCCATTGTGATATCGACCAACGGGGGACTCTGGCGTTACATCATCGGCGATACGGTAACCTTTACCTCAACCTTCCCGCACAAGATCAGGATATCGGGACGTACCCGGCATTTCATCAATGCTTTCGGCGAAGAGTTGATCATTGAGAATGCGGAGAAGGCGCTTAAAATTGCCTGTTCAAAAACCGGTGCTGTGATCCGGGAATACACGGCGGCACCCATTTACATGGGAGACGACCGCAAGGGATCCCACGAATGGCTGATCGAATTCGAAAAGTCTCCGGCCGACCTCGAATATTTCACCTCGGTGCTTGACAATGCACTCTGCTCGATCAATTCCGATTACGAAGCCAAGCGGTACAAAGGGATAACCCTTGAGATGCCGACCGTACGAAAATTGCCAGACGGAACGTTCTATCAATGGCTGCGGTCCAAAGGAAAACTGGGGGGACAGAACAAAGTCCCCCGCCTGTCGAACGACCGGAAGTATGTTGAAGATATCCTTGCCCTGCAGACGGATTGAACAGATCCGCCGCATGCAGTTTGAAAACTGCCCGCACCGTACGACTCAAAATATGCTAATGACCCGGTTCATATTACTGTTCTTTTCCTTCATGGTCCCGCTTAACGCTGCCCGCATCCCTGACAATTTTCAGCTTGCCGGTTACGTGGAGGTTACGGGGGACCGGCATTACGCCGGTCCCATGGGTAATGTATACGTTGTCAAGGATAACACCCTGAAGAAATTTTCACCCGGTCGTGACCAGGTTGCCAATTATTCCAATGCCTTCCTGGGAAACATTTATTCGGTTGATGTTTCAGATCCACTGAGGATAATGCTGTTCTTCAGGGACCATAACCAGGTCGTCTGGGTCGATGACTTCCTTTCGCAGATCCGGAGTCCCGTGTGGCTTGACGATCTCGGCCTGGACCAGGTCGAGCTGGTCTGTTCCTCAAGCCAGGGGGGATTCTGGGTCTTCAACAGCCTGAATAACCAGCTGCAATATTTCGATGTGAACCTTAGCCTTGTCCATGAGGGTCCCACCCTGAACATCCTGACCGGTCCGGATATCCGGCCTACTTTCATGATCGAAAAAAACAGGTCCCTCTACCTGAATATCCCTGGCACGGGAATCCTTGTCTTCGACCTTTTCGGGAACTACTCCCGGACCCTTCCGGTTGATGTTCCCCTTGAATTCCAGGTGACCGACCGTTGCATTTATTTCATGAAGGATGGTGAACTGCTGAGTTATGACCTTTCCACGGCTGAATTTGCCCGGTTGCCTTTACCCGTGCCAGGTGAGCCGGAAGGCACCGGGAATGCACCGGGCGGCCAGGGCAAAACCGGGCTTGCCGGTCCGGGGAACGAAATCCTGAAAGCCGAACTGCAACCCGGTTTCCTGTTTCTTTACACGCGAAAAGGGTACTGGATTTATAAAACAAATCCCTGACGGGAGTGTTCCTTTTTCTTCAGATTTATTTTGTACATTCGTAAGGTTCGCGACCTTAAAAATCCTCAGTATGCACATTGCCATTGCAGGGAACATCGGATCCGGGAAGACCACCCTGACTTCTTTACTATCCAAACATTACAAATGGGAACCGCACTACGAAGACGTCGATGACAATCCTTACCTGAATGATTTTTACCAGGACATGCAGCGATGGTCATTCAACCTCCAGATCTATTTCCTGAACAGCCGTTTCAACCAGATCCTTGACATCCGCAAAACCGGCAGGGATGTCATTCAGGACCGGACGATTTACGAGGATGCGTTCATTTTTGCACCGAACCTGCATTCAATGGGACTGATGACAACCCGCGACTTTGAGAATTACTTTACCCTTTTCAGCCTGATCTCTTCACTCATCCAGCCACCCGACCTGCTGATCTACCTGAGGGCTTCCATTCCCACCCTGGTCAACCAGATCCAGAAACGGGGAAGGAAATACGAGAACAGCATCCGGCTCGATTACCTGAAACGGCTGAATGAAAGATACGAAGCATGGGTGGAATCCTACAACCTGGGCAGGTTGCTGATCGTGGATGCGGACAATTATAACTTCCCCGATAATCCCGAAGACCTGAGCACAGTCATTGACAAGATCAATGCTGAGCTACACGGATTGTTCAAGTGATTTCATGATCCGGAACCGGTCCCTGGACTCAAATTCATGATCAGGGCTGCGGATCAGGATTTCGAATCTGAAAGAACAAAATTAATCGCTGCAGACTCCGCTGACTTTTTCCTTCACCGTATTCCAGGTGTCACTGCCCATTTTTGCCCCGATAACTTCGGTCACGTGGGCGCCCAATATGGCCCCGATCCTGCCGCATGTTTCGAGGGACTGATCCTGGCACATCCCGTAAAGGAATCCGGCTGCGTAGAGGTCCCCCGCCCCGGTTGAATCGATGCTGTTCACCTTCTCGATCGGGATGATGTGCTCCTCATTGCCTCTCTTGACCACGGAGCCGTTCCGGCCCATCTTGATCACCGCAATCTCAGCCATGGATGCCATACCCGATAGGGCTTCTTCGGGTTTTTTCCCGGTAAGGGATTCCGCCTCGCTCTCATTGGCCAGCACAACGTTAACATATTCCCGGATTATTTCTTCAAAAAAATCCCGGTTATCAGCCACCACGTTAAAACTTGCCATATCAAGGGAGACCGTCAGGCCATGAGATCTGGCCAGTCTCAGGGCCTTTCGCATCAATTCCCTGTTCTGTACCAGGTACCCCTCAACGTGGAAAAAAAGATAGTCAGCGAAAAGATCCGAGCTGATGTCCTCTTCATGAAGATCGACAGCAGCGCCAAGGTAAGTCGCCATGGTCCGCTCCGAATCCTTGCTGATCAGGGCGATCGAGCGGCCGGTTTCTTCAAGATCGTGGAATAAAATGGGCGTTATGTGATTTTCCATCAAATCATTCTCAAAGAACCGTCCCAGGTTATCCTTGCCGATCTTGCCTACAAACCCGGTTTCGATGCCCAGGTTCGCCAGTCCATGTATGGTGTTGGCCGCAGAACCTCCCGATGACTGGATTTTCTGCAATCCAAGCGTTCCTGCAAGCAGGCGGTTGGAAAATTCCTTCGAAACCAGCTGCATGCTGCCCTTTGGAAGGGCAAATTCTTTCAGGGTGCGGTCACCTTTCAGGATGGTCATCACATCGACAAGCGCATTGCCCATTCCTATTACTTTGCTCATAGAATCGCCTTTTTAACAAATATCACAAATATATTGGATATTTCATTTTAACCTATTATTTTCGCATGGCAAAATTCCGGACCTTCCTCAGTAGCTCAGCTGGTTAGAGCATCTGACTGTTAATCAGAGGGTCGCTGGTTCGAGTCCAGCCTGAGGAGCCCAATGAAACCCTGGTCATTCGGATCAGGGTTTTTTCAATCCGGTGAATTCATGCTGCACTGCCTTCCCAATATTTAAATAAATTTGCACCATGGGAAAATTCTTTCTGATAGGATTAACCGTAATTATCATAAATATCCCTTTCGGGTACTGGCGTGCCAACGTGAGGCGGTTCTCCCTGCAATGGTTCCTGGCTGTTCACATCCCGGTGGTATTCGTCATTGCCCTGCGGCTGGCCTCACATCTGGGTTTTACCTGGTATTCCTATGTGGTCCTGGTCACTGCGTTTTTCCTGGGACAGCAATTCGGATCCTTGATTAACAAGAGACTGAAGCGGATCTGTGTAAATGTCTCCTCGTGCCTGGTCATGGATCTTGTGCGGTGCACCGGGCTTTAGTGCCGGGCGGCCAATATTGTTCAACCGGTCATCCGGTAGTAAAGTTCATGATAAGGTAGCAGACATTAAGTCGCAGGAATACCCGGTTAAACTGTCTGCTGGATTTCCCAGACAAACCCCCTGACACCCACTTCTTTATTGATCTCATTCATTTTCCTTACACTTTCCAATAAGGGTGTGACTTTTTCATCATCGGTTATGACCAGTGCAGCAGAATTCATTTCGGGCCAGGTATGCGTGCCCATTCTCGGTTCACCGGTTTCAGATCCCCGGCCCCTGACATCGTTCCACCAGGTATAGCCCCTGATCCCGAGCTGCTCAAGCATATATTCCACGCGTTCGGTATGCGCCTGGTTAAATACTATTAAAACTGCTTTCATTCGTTTCAAAATTTTCGTTGCACAGGTATTATTTTTTTATCCCTTCCATAAAAGTAAAACTCCTCCTGATTTTCAGTTGATGGTTCTTTGCAGATTTACGGATAAATGATCCGTAAAGGACCGGGATGATAATCAGGGTCAGGAAGGTGGAAAAGATCAGTCCCCCGATAACCGCAATCCCCATCGGGCTCCAGATTTCGCTTCCCGATCCCGAACTGAAGGCCAGGGGAAGCATGGCCAGGATGGTTGTGAAGGAAGTCATGAGAACCGGCCTCAGGCGTGATTTGCCGGACATGGCAATGGCATCGAACAACTCGTAATCCCTGGCCCTCATAAGGTTAATGAAGTCAACGAGCACGATGCCGTTCTTGACCACAATGCCCACCAGCAGCACGGCGCCCAGGGCAGCCACAACACTGAGGGTGGTATGGGTAATGAACAGCGCAATGATGACCCCGGAAAATGAGAACGGGATGGAGAACATGATGATCAGGGGCATGATGAAGGATTCAAACTGGGAAGCCATGACCAGGTAGACCAGGATCAGCCCGATCAGCAGCAGAAGGCCCAGGTCGGCAAAGGCCTCCTGCTGGTCCTCGTACGCTCCTCCAACATTCACCAGGACATCGGAGGGTATCTCAACCTTGCTGATTTCCGCGTTGATCTTCCCTGCCAGTTCTCCCAATGAAATGCCGACAGGCTTTACAGACACGGTAACAAGCCTTTCCCTCCTTTTTCGTTCGATGTTCGGGGGACTCCAGTATTCCTTCACTTCTCCAAGCTCTGCCAGCTTGATTTTCTGTCCCATCGGGGTCATGATGCTGATCTGCTCCAGGTCGGATATGGAATTCCTGTAAGGCTCACTCAGCCTCACGATAATGTCGTATTCATCCCCTTCCTCCCTGAAGAGTGAAGCGATCAGTCCGCCCACGCGGTTCCTGACGTACATTGAAACGGTTGCCGTACTCAGCCCGTGCTGGGCCAATTTATCCTTGTCAAGCACTATCTGCAGTTCCGGCCTTTCTTTTTCACGGCTGATCTGCACATCCTCGGAACCCTCGATCTTGCTGATCAGTTCCTTGAATTGGGAAGCCACCTGGTTGGTCTCGTCGAAATCGTACCCGTAAATCTCAACATCCACCGTATTACCGGCCGATCCCATGAAATGAGCCTGCGTGTTCAGGTTGTAGTTGATGATCTCGGGGATTTGATCCAGCCTTGTCCGCAGGTCCTCGGAAATATCCCATACAGACCGCTCCCGCTGATCCACGGGACTCAGCCTCAGGGTGAAATTAATTACGTTGGAGCCGCTCTTGCTGAACATGGAAATGAACCCGCCCTCATCATCCGAACCCGTCGAGGAAGAGGTGAGTTCCACTTCCGGATAATTTTCCCTGATGATCTGTTCAATTTTGCGGGTGGTCTTCATGGTTTCCTCAACGCGGACGCCCGTTTGCAGTTCCACTAAAACATTCAGGCGGCCCTCATCCGATTCGGGCATAAAATCTGTACCGATGAATTTCATGAGAATAAGCGAGGCAAAGAAAATGACCCCGCCGCTGATTATGACAAAGCCCCTGTGCCTAAGGGACCACCTGAGGTTCCTCTCATAAAACCGCTCGGTTCTTTCCAGCAGCACCCCGATGGTCCTTGAATACCCATATCTTGGTTTTCTTTCCTCCTTCCCAGCCAGCCTTAACAATAACGAAGCAAGCATGGGCGTGAGTGAAATGGCAATTACGGTCGAGGTGACAATGGTTATGGAAACTATCCATCCCAGCTGCCTGAACATTACGCCCGTCAGTCCGCTTACCAGGGTCAGCGGCATAAATACCGCCAGGATTACCAGGGTTGTTACGATCACGGCCAGCCATACCTCATTAGTTGCATATATGGCTGCCTCCCTGGGACTCGATCCCCGGTCAATATGCTTGGAGATATTTTCCAGTACCACGATGGCATCGTCTACCACCATGCCAATTGCAATGGCCAGCGATGCCAGTGAAATCACATTCAATGAATTCCCCGTTATGAAAAGGTAAATGAATGAAGTGATCAGGGAGATCGGTATGGCAAGTCCCACGATAAACGTTGCCCTCCATCTACCCAGGAAGACCAGCACGACCAAAATGACAAAAATAAGAGCGTACAGCAACGTTTCCGAGAGGTTGCTGATGGCATCGGTAATGAATTCGGAAGTGTCAAATATCGTCGTGATCTTGACATCGGGGGGAAGGGTTTTTGCCAGTTCGGTAAGCTGCTTGTTCACCTGCCTGGTTATCCTGACCGTGTTGGCACCCGATTGTTTCATTACGAACATGCGTAATCCCTGCTTCCCATCGATCCTTTCCTCAATGGAAATGTCCTTTACGGTATCCCTTACCGTGCCCACATCTTTGAGGTAGACCGGTTTTCCCCTGATGTTGCCGACCACGATGTTCTCAAGCTGGGCGCTTTCGGTAAACTGGCCGATTATCCTCAACTGGTAATCCATCTGTCCCATTTTGACATTTCCCGAAGGCATGTCAATGTTTTCCGACCCGATGACCGCCCCGATCTGCTCGATGGTCAGGTTGTAGGCATCCAGCCGCCTGGGGTCCACGTCCACATAGATCTTCCTCCTGGGTGCCCCGATAAGATTGATCGAACCTATGCCGTCGATCCGGTTCAGGGGATTGATGATCCTTTCATCCAGCATTTTTTCCAGTCCCGAATAATTTTCTTCAGCCGTGATGGCAAAGAAAAGTATGGGCATCATGCTGGTGTTGAATTTGAAAATATTCGGGCGGTCACAATCATCCGGAAGTACATCATTGGTAAAATCAATGGCCGATCGGATGTCGTTGGCCGCTTCGTCGAGATTGGTTCCCCATTCAAATTCCAAAAAGATGACCGAGAGGTTATCATATGATACCGATGTGATCTCCTTGAGCCGGTCGATGCTGTTAAAAGAATCTTCCAGTTTCCGGGTGACATTGGTTTCAATATCCGAGGCGTTGGCTCCGGCATAGGTCGTCATAACAGAGATGGCAGGGAATTCCATCTCCGGGTACAGGTCAATGGGCAGATGGGCCAGGGCGTACAAACCCAGGACAATGATGCCGCTAAACAACATCAGGGTTGTTATCGGCCTGTTTACTGCACTTTTATAAATACTCATTTCCTTACTTTTTCCGGTTTTCAATCCGAGACAACCTTTACCCTGTCTCCATCAATCAGCCTTGCCTGACCCTTTACAATTAAATGGCTCCCGACCGACAATTCATCGGATAAAACTTCGATCTTGTCGTCAAACCGTTTCCCGATCTGCACGATGATTCTCCTGGCGGTACCATTTTCTTCAACAAACACATACCGTTCGTTCGATCCCTGCAGTTTCATCACGGATACGGATGGCAGCACCAGGGCCATTTCCTCTCCCAGGTCCATCGTGACCCTGCTGAACATACCTGGACGAAGTAGTATCCTGTCATTGCTGATCTTAATTTCCGCGGTAAATGAACGGGTCGCGGGATCAACGGTGGGATAGACCATCATGACTTTCCCGGGGAAAGTTTTCCCGGGATAGATGTCGCAGGTCACTGTGGCATCCATTCCCATACGGATCATCGGGAAATATTTTTCCGATATGCTTACTTCAGCCTTCAAAGGATTGATCTGCACCAGTGAGACGATCGCGGCCTTGCCTGTAAGAGTGGTTGGTGCACCCGAATAAAACTCCCCGTCCTCATAGTATTTTCCCGAGATCACACCTGCAAAGGGAGCCCGGAGCACCGTATTTTCCTGAAGGAATTTCATGTTCGAAACGGCTATATCGTATTGCGCCTTCATCTGCTCGTACTGCTGTTCGGATATGCTGCCCACCTTGTTCAGGGTATCCAGCCTCCTGAAATCGTTCTCTACACTTTTCAGCTGGATCTCAGCCTGGTGCAGTTGGGTTCTGTCCATCTGGACAAGGAGATCACCTTTTTGAACCCGATCGCCGATTTCAACATAAATTTTTTCGATCCTGCCGGGAGAGGACGGGACCAGGTGGTTTTCCTCGAAGGGGATCAGGCTTGAAGTGTATTCAATAGTCCGCGAGATTATCTGCTTCTCCAGGACCACAGTCTCCACAATCTGTTCAGCTCCAGCAGGGAGTGCTGCAAGTGTGTCCTGTGCGGTATTGTTTTCTTTGCCGGATTCTTTTGTGCCGGCCGAACACCCGGCCAGTAAAAGTGACAAAATGGTCAGATAATAAAGATTCCTTTTCATGTTCAGAATTATTATGCTATTAATGCTTTGAATTACAAATTGTTAAGGAGTTTATTCAGGTCCAGCTGTGCATTGAGCAACTGGATCAGGGCATTGATGTATCCTGTTTCAGCCTGGAGGTAATTGTTGTTCGAGGTGGTCAGGTCCAGGCTCGAAACCAGTCCCTGCTGGTATTTCAGATTGATGTTATCATAAACCCTTTGGGATACTTCCACGTTCTCCTTCTGGCTCTCATACTGTTCCATTCCGGACCTGAGGTTATACCGGTATTGTTTTTCCTGTATTAGAAGCTGGTCGGTAAGGAGGGACTTGTTATTCAGGGTGGTTTCGTAATTGATCCTGGCCTGTACCACCTTGGCTCTGCGCGAACCGCTGGAAAAGATCGGGATGTTCATCTTGAGTCCCACCAGGTTGGGCGGAGTCATATCAAAATCAGGCTTTAGAATTTTTTGAGTACGGCTGTAAAATCCAGATATGGTGGGCAGATAATTCATCTTTTCCAGGTCGACCTGCTTTTTCGACAACATTTGCTGTTTATACATGATCTGGTAATTGATGTTATCATTCAGATCCAATTCGTCCGCAAGGGTGGCTTCAAAGTTGATCCTGAGAAGTATTCCATCCAGATTGTCCGTAAGTTCCAATTTTGTATCCACTCCGGCCCCCAGTTGAAGGCGAAGCAGGTTATAGGCAAGCTCGATCTGCCTTTGAGCGGATTTGGCAGCATTTTCAAGGTAGGTAACCTGTACAGCCATCTGGTCCACATCGGTAACTTCCGCCATGCCCACGGAATACGCGGCTTTTGTTTTATTATAGACATCCCTG
>Ga0315542_1002878_pt1 | contig 10289 bp, 7 predicted proteins | sample SalMarSW160120MG_FD_202541 | JGI IMG/M metagenome (GOLD analysis project Ga0315542, IMG submission 202541) | Salt marsh sediment microbial communities from the Plum Island Ecosystem LTER, Massachusetts, United States - Salt Marsh Sediment SW1601-20 ... | reverse complement strand
TACATAAATTTACACGGCTTATTGACCAGGGCAAGGAAATTCCGGTTTTTGGAGATGGAACAAGTCAAAGGGACTATACTTACATCAGTGATATCCTGGACGGTATAGAAAATTCGATTGATCAATGCGATGGATACAAAGTATACAATCTGGGGAATTCGCAGACAATAGAATTAAATAATCTTATCGGGCTTATTGAGAAAAATTTGGATAAAAAAGCAAAAATAAAATCGTTTCCAATTCAGCCCGGCGATGTACCGATTACATATGCAGATATTACGTTGGCAGAAAAAGAGATCAATTATCATCCGAATTATTCGATAGAAAAAGGAATCGAAAGATTTATTGCGTGGTATAGAAAAGAAAAATCCTAATTTTTTGTCAAGAGTAGTTTATAAAGCGTATTAATAACAGGAAGATCATCGGATGCAATGAAAATAATTGTTTGTATTTATATAAAAAATATTATTCCGGAGTGCGGCCAATTTTTCTAATAATATGTATGCGTTTTTTGAAGTCGGTTTTTAATTATGGATATAGATAGTTAAATGTCTATCCAGATTTGAGGAATTATGATTCGGGAAAAAGAAATCTTCCTGATCCGGTTAATAAAAATAACGGATTCTTTGACTATTTTTCTCTCATTCTTTTTTTCATATTTTATTACGTTTCATGTTCGCAAGGCACTGGGCGTGGTATTTTGGGAGAATTTTGAGAGTTTCTTTCAAAAATATCTGTTGCTGGGGATTATTGCAGTGCCTGTTTGGATTACGACGATGTCTGTCAGCGGAGTCTATCAGAATTTTAGAACAAAAACCTTTTCAGAAACGTTGTGGAAGTTTATCCAATCTGGCGGGTTGACCGTGGTGAGTCTCGGAAGCATTACATTTTTATTTAAAATGCAACTTGCCAGCCGTTCGTATATCGCTGTTTTTATACTGACAGCGATTTTTTTATTGAGCATCGAAAGATTTATATTTTTAAAAATACTGCAGATTATATGGGAAAAGGGATATAACCAGATTAATTTGCTCATTGTGGGAACCGGCAAGCGCGCACAAAATTTTATAAGTATTATCAAGGAGCATGCTGATTGGGGATTTCAGATTGTCGGTTTAATAGATGATGATCCCAAACTGCTTGGGAAAGAAATTATGGATTATCCAATTATCGGCAGAATACACGATATACCGAAAGTGCTCCGTCACACCGTGATTGACCGCGTTATATTCATTGTCCCCCGCTTGTGGTTGAACCGGATTGAAGAAGCCATTTACCATTGTGAAAGGGAGGGAATATCCACCGCTGTTTCTGTTGATTTATTTCAACCCAAACTGGCACAACTTCAATTGTCCAATCTGGCCGGTATCCCTCTGATTCTTTATCAAACATCCATGGCCAAGGAATGGCAGTTGTTTATAAAAAGGACGCTGGATATAAGTCTCTCCTTTATTGCCCTTGTTCTTTTATCTCCCATTCTTTTGTTCACGATGATTGGAATAAAACTATCTTCGAAAGGCCCCGTTTTTTTCAGTCAGATTCGCTGTGGATTGAACGGAAGGAAATTTACATTACATAAATTTCGATCGATGTACGTTGGAGCGGATATTCGAAAGAAGGAGCTGGAGCGGCAGAATGAGATGAACGGTCCGGTTTTTAAAATGAAACGTGATCCCAGGGTTACGCCGTTTGGTCGGTTTATGCGGAAATTCAGTATCGATGAACTTCCCCAATTGTTCAATGTATTCAGAGGGGATATGAGTCTGGTTGGTCCGAGACCGCCGCTGCCAACCGAGGTTGCAATGTATCAGAGCTGGCAAAGGCGGCGCCTAAGTATGAAACCAGGATTGACCTGTATCTGGCAGGTAAGTGGTCGAAGCAGGATCGATTTTGACAGATGGATGGAGATGGATCTGGAGTATATAGATAAATTTTCACTATGGTTCGATTTTAGAATTCTATTTCGAACCTTCTTTGTGGTGGTTACAGGTTATGGTGCTGCATAGTTGAAAGAGTTTCTATCAACTATTTTAGTACAATGAAAACCTGAACAGATGAAATATTATAAATGGAAATTTCTGATGATGGATAGGTTATTCATGAATTTTAGTATTTAACCGGAGGGAACAGTCGTGCACATTTGTGTTGTCGGTACAGGGTATGTGGGTTTGGTGACAGGGACATGTTTTTCTGAATTTGGCGTGGATGTCACCTGCGTCGATATTGACGAACAAAAAGTTGAAAAACTTAAAAATGGTATCGTTCCTATTTATGAACCCGGTCTGGATGTGATGATTGTTCGAAATATGAAGGAAGGCCGTCTTAATTTTACGACAGATATTTCATCGGCTGTTCAAAATTCACTGGTTATTTTTATTGCAGTAGGCACTCCTCCTAAATCGGACGGATCGGCCGATTTGCAGTATGTCGAACAGGTAGCCAGGACCATCGCGCTTTCAATGAATGGGTATAAAGTGATCGTGAACAAAAGCACGGCCCCCGTCGGTACAGGAAACTGGATTAAAGAGGTTATTCGAAAAAGCCAGAAAAATGATCATCGATTCAGTGTGGTTTCCAATCCGGAATTTCTCCGTGAAGGATCTGCCATCGAAGATTTTATGAGACCGGACCGTGTTGTCATTGGCGCAGAAGATCCGGAAGCAATAGCGATTATTAAAGATTTATATGCGCCCCTCTATTTGATTGAAACGCCTTTTGTCATTACCAATCTTGCGACTGCCGAGTTGATCAAGTATGCCTCCAATGCCTTTCTGGCAACGAAAATATCGTTTATTAATGAATTGGCAAATCTTTGTGATCGTGTACAGGCAGATGTTCATCACGTTGCCAAAGGAATGGGACTGGACCGAAGAATTGGATCTAAATTTTTACATCCCGGTCCGGGATTCGGAGGATCGTGTTTTCCGAAAGATACCAGCGCGCTTGTGGAAATGTCAAAAGAAAAGAACTATGAATTTAAAATTGTCAAAGCCACATTGGAGGTGAATCAGCAGCAGCGGCGGATAGCATTCGAGAAAATCGAAACTGTATCGGGGAAACTGAAAGGGAAAACCATCGGAATTCTCGGTCTTTCTTTCAAACCCAACACCGACGATATGCGGGATGCTCCCTCAATTCCTATTATTGATTTGATTCAGAAATCGGGCGCTTATGTCAAGGCATTCGACCCCGTTGCAATGGAAGAAGCAAGGAAAGTGCTTAAGAATGTGACCTTTTGCAAAGACGTTTACGATACTGCAAAGGATGTGGATGTGCTCGTTTTCATGACAGAGTGGAATCAGTTTCGCAAACTCGATATGAATCGTTTGAAAAAATTAATGCGAGTACCGACTATTGTGGATCTGCGGAATATTTATGAACCTGAAAAAATGATGGAGTATGGATTTAAATACGTGGCAGTCGGACGATAGAATCCTGCGGAATTCATGTTTCAAGGAAAAAGCATAACAATAGATAAAAAACGTCTTCACATACTCATGGTTGCACCGGAACCTATTTTTGAACCCAGAGGAACGCCTTTGAGCGTGGTTGGACGCTTGAAGGCACTTTCAGATATGGGCCATTATGTGGATCTGGTTACCTATCCTTTTGGCCGGAATGTGGACTTTCCCAATGTGTGTATTTATCGTACCGGTTCTTTCCCGGGAATCCGCCGGATTAAAATCGGTCCGTCCATATATAAGATTCCCTTGGATTTTCTTTTGTTTATTAAGACGATTTTGATGGTTTTTAAAAAAAGGTATCATCTGATTCATACGCACGAGGAAGCGGGTTTGTGGGGACTTGTTGTTTCCAGAATGTTCGGCATTCCTCATATTTATGATATGCACTCCAGTCTTCCGCAGCAGTTGACCAATTTCAAATTCACCCGATCTCGTTTCTGGATCGGACTTTTCGAGAGTATGGAAAAGTGGATTCTCAAATACTCTTCCGGGGTCATCACAATCTGTCAGGATCTTTTTGATTATGTTCAAAAACTTGTGCCTGAAAGGAGCTCCGAACTGATTGAGAACGTTGTCGAATACAGTTCGATTTTCGGTGAAAAAGATGAGTCCGAAGATATTGTTGCCCGGTATCGATTGGAAAAAAAGAAAGTGATCCTTTATGCAGGGACATTCGAATCCTATCAGGGGCTTGAGCTGTTGATCGATTCTGCTGAACATGTCGTTCAAAAAATTAAATCCGTTGTCTTTCTGCTTGTGGGCGGACATCACGATCAGGTCGAGTTGTATCGAAAAATGGTGCAGGAGAAACATCTCGGCAATCATTTTGTTTTTACCGGTCAAGTCTCACCAGAAAATGTCAACAGTTATATTCGTTGTGCCGATGTTTTGGTTTCCCCTCGGATGGCGGGAACCAATACACCGCTAAAAATATACAGCTACCTTCGTTCCGGCGTGCCCATTGTCGCAACTCGTTTGTGGACGCATACACAGGTGTTGTCCGATGAAGAGTCGGTTCTTACCGGACCGACCGGCGAGCAATTTGCCAATGGAATCTATACGGTTCTTCTCAATCAAAAACAGGCGTATCAACTGAGTAAAAACGCAAAAATGCTGGCTGAGAAAAAATACAGCTATTCAAGATATATTGAAAAATTGAATGCGGTGATCCGTCTGGCGATGAAAAGGGGAATGTAGATATGTGCGGTATTTGCGGTGTTTTATATTTCGACAGAGGGAGGAAAGTCGAAGAAGCCGTTCTGAAACGGATGTGCGATACACTTTATCATCGGGGACCGGATGATGAGGGCTGGATAGTCGCAGGCCCCGTGGGTCTTGGCATGCGGAGGCTTTCGATTATCGATTTATCCACGGGCCACCAGCCATTATCGAATGAAGATGGCATTGTCCAGATTGTGTTTAACGGTGAAATATATAACTACAGAACAATTCGCCCGGAGCTCGAAAAAGAAGGGCACCGCTTTAAAACCACAAGCGATACTGAATCAATATTACACGGCTATGAGATGTGGGGAGAGGATGTATGCAGCCATTTAAACGGGATGTTTGGTTTTGCGATCTGGGATGAGAGAAAGCGAAAACTGTTTATTGCAAGGGACCGCATCGGCATCAAGCCGCTCTATTATTATCAGGATCATGAAAAACTCGTTTTCGGATCGGAAATCAAAGCCATCCTTCAGTGTCCTGATATTCAGAAAGACATTGATCTTGCGGCACTCAATCACTATCTTACGTTCGAATATATACCCGCTCCTTTGTCGATCTTTAAAAAAGTAAGAAAATTGCTTCCAGGCCACTGGCTAACATGGCAGGAGGGCAGGATTAATATTCAACCCTACTGGCGGCTCGTGCCGGAAGAGAGGCCCTGGAAAGAGAAAGAGGCAAAAGAAAAACTGTCGGAATTATTAAAAGACGCAGTGAATCTCAGACTCGTTTCCGATGTTCCGCTGGGCGCGTTTTTATCCGGAGGAATCGATTCTTCCATCGTGGTTTCGCAGATGGCAGGATTGATGGACCGGCCCGTTAAAACATTTTCAATCGGATTCAAGGAATCTTCCTACAATGAATTGAAATATGCCCGAGCTGTGGCCAATCAATACGGTACGGAACATCACGAATTTACCATCGAAGCGAAAGCGTTGGAATTGACTGAAACACTCATTCGTCACCTTGATGAACCACTGGGCGATTTTTCGATTTTTCCAACTTATCTTGTTTCCAAAATGGCAAGAGATTATGTGACAGTTTGCCTTTCCGGCGACGGCGGTGATGAACTTTTTGCCGGATACGATACGTACCGGGCACATCGGTTCGACCGGAAATATTATCACTGGTGGCCTAAATTTGTCAAGCGGGGAATTATCGAAAAAACGGCGCAGTGGCTGCAGCCGACCGAACAAAAGAAAGGTCCCGTCAACAGTTTCAAACGGTTCGTTGAGGGGACAAAACTTCCCAAGTCGCTATACCATGCCCGCTGGATGGTTTTTCTTCAGGAATGGGAGCGGCAGCAGCTTTTCTCTGCGGATGCGCTTCAGCATATCGGACCTGACGAGGCCTACGCTACGATTCACCGGTACAGCCGGGAAGCCGAAGGTCTGGATGATGTGACGCGCACGGGATACATCGATGCAAAAACCTATCTGGTGGACGACATTCTGGTCAAAGTGGACCGGATGTCCATGGCAGCTTCGCTCGAAGCCAGAGTCCCCTATCTGGATCACCGGATTGTTGAATTTGCTTTTACATTGCCGCCGCATCTGAAGATGAAGGGATTCGACACCAAGGTATTTTTAAAAGAGACGTTCCGGGACGCGCTGCCGAAAGAAGTACAGAAACGGGACAAACAGGGATTCAGCATTCCGATCAAAAACTGGATACGGAATGATTTGAAGGAAATGCTGCTGGATCTTCTGGACGCAAAGAAAATCGGACAGCAAGGATTTTTTAATCCCGATTTTGTTTCACGGCTGGTGAATGAGCATTTAAACGGACTTGAAAACCACAGTCACAAACTCTGGGCGCTGATGGTTTTTGAGCAATGGCACGAAATCTATGCAAAATAGAATTTATATAAAGGAAAGGTTCTTTCTGGCTATTCATCTAAACGAGATGGGAATTGGAAATGAAATTGAATGATATGATCCCGCAGATTCGCGATTACTGGAACGAACGGATTCACGATCTTGAGATGACGGAGTATCCTGTCGGAACAGAGGGTTTCTTCAGCGATCTGGAAGCCTACCGGTTCGACAAACTCAATTATCTGCCCAAGGCGGTCGATTTTTCAGGTTGTCGTGGAAAGTGCATTCTGGAAATCGGATGCGGCATCGGCATTGATCTTGTCCGTTTTGCAGAAGGCGGTGCGGATGTCACAGGGGTTGATCTTTCGAAAACGGCCATTGACCTGGCCCGGCAAAATTTTAAATATCATCATGCCAAAGGCAAACTGATTGTGATGGACGGGGAGGCCCTCGAATTCCCTAACAATGCATTTGATGTGGTTTATGCGCATGGGGTCTTGCAATATACAGCCGATCCTTATAAAATGATCACGGAAGCCCATCGTGTTTTAAAACCGGGCGGTCAATTCATCGGCATGGTCTATAACAGAAAAGGCTGGCTTAATGTGATGTCCAAGTTTTTTAAAGTGGGTCTGGAACATGAAGATGCTCCTGTACTGGAGAAATACACGATTAAAGAGTTCAGAAAAATGCTTGCTCCATTTTCTTCGGTTCACATTGTTCCCGAGCGGTTTCCGGTTAAATCCCGTCTTCACGGAGGGATCAAGGGATTTCTTTTTAACACGATTTTTGTCGGGGCGTTTAATTTAATTCCGAGACCGCTGGTGCGCAATTCGGGCTGGCATCTTATGGGATTTGCAAGAAAGCAGGGATAGATGAAAAGAGATCTGAAAAAATTGACCGATCAGACATTTGATGTGTTGATTGTCGGAGGGGGGATTTACGGAGCGACTGCCGCATGGGACGCTGTGTCCCGCGGGCTGTCTGTGGCATTGATCGAGAAAGGGGATTTCGGAGGAGCAACATCAGCCAACAGTTTAAAAATCGTCCACGGTGGATTGCGCTATCTTCAGACACTGGATATCGGACGGATGCGGGAATCCATCCGGGAGAGGCGCACATTCCTCAGAATCGCGCCGCATCTCGTTTATCCGCTTTCCTGCCTCATGCCGACGTACGGGCATTTCATGAAAGGCCGGGAGGTGATGATTGCGGGCATGCTGATGAACGATCTGATCAGTTTTGACCGCAATTTCAGTGTAGATCCTGCAAAGAAAATTCCTCCGGGCAAAACGATTTCGAAAAAAGCCTGTTTGAAAATCATCCCGTATATTCAACAGCAAAAATTGACCGGAGGTGCCCTCTGGACCGACGCGCAGATGTTCAATTCCGAACGTCTGCTTCTTTCGTTTGTACTTTCAGCAGCCCGAAAAGGCGCGGTACCAGCGAATTATATTCAAGCGGAAGGATTTCTCAAATCCGGTGACCGGATCGAGGGGATTCTTGCCAGAGATGTGCTTTCCGGGGATGAACTGGAAATTCGGGCAAAGGTGGTTTTGAACACCTGCGGAGGCTGGGTTAATTCCTTCCTTCATAAAGCAGATGCGGATACACTCGATATGAAACTGTCCACCGCAATGAATCTGGTCATCAACAAACCCATCCTGAAGGAATATGCGGCCGGGATCACAGGGAATTTTAAATCCAAAAGATCCGATGGTTCGGTTTATCACGGACGACGTGTTCTTTTTATGACGCCGTGGCGGCATGTTACCGTTGTGGGAACTTATCACCGGCCGTATGAAGCCGATCCGGATCGACTTCATGTTACGGAAGCGGAGGTCGAAGATTTTCTCGAAGAGGTCAACAGCGCATGGCCGGGATCACCAATAAAACAGGATGAAATTTCCTTTGTTCACAAAGGATTTTTACCCATGGATGGAATTAATCCAAAGACCGGAGAGGTCAATCTCACTCCCCATTTCAGAATCATCGATCATCGCAAAACACAATTGAGGGGGCTGATCAGTATTATAGGTGTAAAATATACGACTGCCAGGGATGTTTCCAAGAGAGCTGTTGATCTGGTATTCCGTATACTAGGTCAAAAACCGGTAAAGAGCATTTCTCATCAAACACAATTATTCGGTGGAGAAATCGATGGTTTCGACCGGTTTATCGCGGAAGGAATGGATCGGCTGTCCTCTGTTTGTTCTACAGAAGTGTCGATGCATCTTATTTGTAATTATGGTTCCGAATATCCGCGACTTCTCCAGATAATTCAGTCCGAACCGGAGATGAAAGCACTTGTCACAGGCTCTTCGGAGGTGCTGACCGCCGAGGTGGTTCACGGAATCCGTGAGGAGATGGCTGTGAAACTGTCGGATATCCTTTTACGGAGAACCGATCTTGGTTCTGCAGGCTATCCGGGACATCCGGTCGTGCAACATTGTGCGGATGTGATGGCAAAAGAGTTGGGATGGGATTCCTTCAGAGTAAAAGATGAGATTGATGCAGTCAAAGCAATCTATTCCATGATCCGGTAATGTTCAACGTGAATGGCTATTGTGAATGGATTTTTATAAAAGATGCGTTTATAAAATCAATAGTTCAACTGCGAAATCAAATGCAGAGGAGAATATTCGAAGCACTTAACGAGCCGTGCAGGAGCTGCGACTCAGTACACCGGAAGAGATTGTTGGAAACGCCTTTGGCGGGTTTGAAATACATAAAGGAATAGGAACCATGAAAAAAGTTTTGGTGACAGGCGCAACCGGTTTTACAGGCGGGTATCTCTGCCGACGTCTTGTAAGTAAAGGATACGAAGTTCGAGGTCTTTCCCTTCCCGGGATGGATACCGATGCACTGGAAAAGGAAGGCGTTCAAATATTTCGGGGAGATTTAACCCAAAAAGAGACTTTGACAGAAGCTATTCGGGGTGTGGATGTGATCTATCACATTGCCGCAGTCTACCGGGAAGAGAATATCCCGAAAAAGGTTTTTTGGGCTGTGAATTGTGAAGGTACAAAAAATCTTTTGGAGGCGGCTAAAAAAGCGAAAGTCAAACGATTTGTCCATTGCAGCACGGTCGGTGTTCAGGGGGACATCAAACATCCTCCAGCTTCTGAAGAAGCTCCCTACAATCCGGGAGACTATTATCAGGAATCCAAAATGGAAGGCGAATTGGCCGCTCTTAATTTTTTCCGGAACAAAGGATTACCCGGTGTGGTCTTTCGGCCTGTAGGTATTTACGGTCCCGGAGACGCACGCTTTCTTAAATTGTTCCGTCATATTCAAAACAGGACATTCAGGATGTTCGGATCCGGTGAAGTGCTTTATCATCTGACCTATATTGATGACCTGATCGATGGTATTTTACTGGTCGGTGAAACACCGAATATAGAGGGAGAAATTTTTACATTAGCCGGTCCGGTTTATACAACTTTAAATGAATTGGTCGAAGTTATAGCAAACGTGCTGGAAGTTAAAATTTCAAAACTTCATGTTCCTGTATGGCCAGTCTGGATGGCCGGCGCTTTGTGCGAGCTCCTCTGCCGACCGGTTCGCATCCATCCGCCGATTTACCGGAGACGCGTGGATTTTTTTATTAAGGACAGGGCTTTTAATATTCAAAAAGCCAAAGACACGCTGGGTTATCGGCCCAGCGTGGATTTATTTACGGGTTTAAAGAAAACAGCTGAATGGTATCGCAAGGAAAAATTATTAACATAAAAGTGGCATATGATGAGTCAAACAGAAACTGTTGAAATCCAGAAGGAATTCT
>Ga0315542_1002877_pt1 | contig 10290 bp, 11 predicted proteins | sample SalMarSW160120MG_FD_202541 | JGI IMG/M metagenome (GOLD analysis project Ga0315542, IMG submission 202541) | Salt marsh sediment microbial communities from the Plum Island Ecosystem LTER, Massachusetts, United States - Salt Marsh Sediment SW1601-20 ... | reverse complement strand
CTCAACTCACGTCATGCTATGTCACAAAAAAAGCCAGGAAAAAAAGAGAAAGAACGCGAAAACATTTCTAAAAAGAAAAAAAGTGAACTCTCGAAAATTTCTGAATTGGAAGTTGAATTGAAACCTTCTGAAGAGAAAAAACCTGATTCTGAAAAAGAAATGCCTGAAAATTCTTTGGAGGAGGATTCCCGAGGTGTAGGCTTTCAGAGAGAACTTGCGCGTGTTTTGGATTTTGGAGATTCTGCGGAATCGGAGAATTTTAGTTTTGCAAGTTTTGGCGGCAATTTGGAAGGCGCCGTGTTTTTCGCGCCAAGAATAATTGAAAAAGAAGACGTGAAAGGCAAGGATTATTCGGCATCAAAATATGACTCGAACATGTACAATGAAAGCAAATACAATGAACAAACTCCCGGGGCATATTCTGAAAAATCTGATGCCTCTTCCGGAAATCGCGGCTCCGAAAGCAGCCAACAACAATAATTTAATAAAATAATTCATTTTGGGTAACATATGGAAAAGGAACTGGTTGATTGGGTTAACGAGGAAATAAAAAGAGGATCTGACGAAAAATCCATTCGCAAGTCATTGGAAGAACAGGGATACTCCGGATCGGACATTTCCGAAGCAATAAAATATGCGATGGATATTAACGGCGTTGCAAAATTGCCGTCGAAGAAACTTAGCGTGATTATAATCTCTGGTGCGGCGATTGCGTTTATTGCCGTGCTTTTGTTCATCATTCTCCAAAACGCTTTTGCTTCTCAAAGCCGGTTTAATCAGGGAACAAATTTAAGCTTGGCGCCCGGCAAGGAAGTCGCTTTTTCAGTGAACCGGGAGCAGCATATCCTAAAAGTGAATTCTGTAAGCGAGAATTCAGTTACCCTGTTGATCCATAGCACTCCTATTGAAGTGAATCTTACTGTCGGAGAAAAGAAAAAGATTGACATTGACGGCGATGGCGAACCCGATATGGTGGTAAAATTATTGAGCATAACCGATGGAGTTCCAAAATTGTTCATCCAAAAAATACAAAGGCGATGCAATTCCGATTGGTCTTGCGGAGACTGGAGCGCCTGCAATGTTTCCGGCGGATTTCAAACCAGGATATGCAATGATTTGAATTCTTGCGGAAATTCATCGGGAAGACCCGCAGAATCAAGGTCCTGCTCCGGTGAACCCGGCAATTATTCCGGAAACTATAACAAAACTCTGGCGAACAGGAGCGCGGTAAATAAATCCGGAGAGTCGTCTTCCGCAAATGCAGGTTTTGTTTCAGAAAATTTCACCGGAAGAAATGTTGAATTGCCTTCTGCAAACAAAACCAATAATTCTGTTGACTCTTATCCGATGGAAAATGTTGAGAAAACTATCAAAGAAAATGTCCCTTCCGGTATAACTTTATAAATTAAATTGCTTTTACAAAATAAATGGCAGGTGATTATCATATCGAAGATATTTACGGTGGCGGTTACTCTTCCATGGATCCGAACAAAGGCGAACTTTTCACCGGTTACAGGATTCCTGCTGCAAGATTTGCAATGGCGACGGATCCCCGAACAGCAAATATCATTCAGGACGTTTCTCAAAAGCTTCAGTCCGGAGCGAAGCAAATCGAAGTTTCCACAATCCAGCCGGATGTTTTCGAATCCATCCCGGATCAACATCTGAAAGAAATAAACCGGCTTTCTAAATTAACTGGAGTTGATATCTCCGTACACGGAATTCTTGTTGAGCCTTCGGGAATCGGTCAGCAAGGCTACAATGAACTTGCAAGAGAAGAAGCCGAAAGGCAGATGCTTTCAAATGTCCTTCGCGCTCATGAGATGGCCCCCAACGGCAATGTCCCGATGACTTTCCACTCTTCCGTATCATGGCAAGGGCCCGAGTACAGGCCGGTGAAAGGTGAGAATGGCAAAGAAGTTTTCGAAAAATGGCGAATGCCAATCATAAATCAGGAAACCGGGCAGCCGACGCTCGTCCAAGCGGATGTTCAATATCGCGCAAGCATGACCCCGGAAGAATTGGAAAAAGGAGAAAAAGTAAGCGCAGCCGAACACATACAATTAAGGAATGATACTGAATGGAGCGATGCACTTTCTACATTGGTTGCAATTAAAGAAAGAAGCGATAAAATGATTTCCGAGACCAGCCCTATTGCGGAACAGATTCTCCAGAAATTAAATTCGGGAACAGGGCCCGACAGTCTCACTCCCACCGAACATCAGGTCTTAACAAGATACGAGACTGCAGGCATGGAGATTAGAGATATTCGTAAACATCTTAATGCGCTCTTCGACAAGGCAGTCAAGTATGGCGGAGGAGATTCGGAAGCCAAAAGAAAATACATGAACACTCTTCGGGAATTATCTGAAGGATTTCGTGGAGAGCTGCCGAAACTGGAAAATGGAAAAGAAAATCCGCTTGATTTTGCAGGTCAATCTAAAGCCTTGTCCAATCTGATGATAAATCTTAGTAATTTGCCTTCCCCTCAAGTTTATAAGCCTCTTGAAGATTTCGCAGTCGACAAATCAGCAACAACCTTCGGGAATGTGGCATTCAAAGCTTACAAAGAATTCAAAGATAACGCTCCTATAATAAGCATAGAAAATCCTCCTGCAGGAGGCGGTCTTTCCCGCGCTGAAGATCTGAAAAAGGTTGTCGAAGCTTCAAGAAAACAATTTGTTGAAAATGCAATGAAACCAAAAGATCAAGGAGGTCTTTCAATGTCTGAATCAGAAGCCAAAAAACAGGCGGAAAAACTTCTCGGAGTAACGTGGGATGTCGGACATATAAACATGATCAGAAAGTATGGCTACGGCGAGGAACAGACTTTGAAAGAAGCAGAAACCGTCGCGCCTCTTGTAAAGCACGTTCACCTCTCTGACAACTTTGGATTTGAACACACCGAACTGCCAATGGGTATGGGAAACGTTCCAATAAAGAAAATCATGGAGCGCCTCGGAGAAAAAGGTTTCGAAGCCCGAAAAGTTATAGAAGCCGGAAACTGGTGGCAGCATTTCAAGACTTCGCCTTTCCAGGAAACTCTCGAAGCTTTTGGCTCTCCGATTTACAGCATGAAGATGGCGCCGTACTGGAATCAGGCGGTTGGAACTGCCGGTTACTTTGGAGGATATGGAAACATGCTTCCGCAAATCAATTATGAAACGATGGGCGCGGGATTTTCGATGTTGCCTTCCGAACTCGGCGGCCAGCGGGGCGGCGCAAAAGGAAGCAGAATGTCCGGCAGAGGGTTGGAATAATAAAATATATAATCCAGAATATATATCCAAAGATATTTAAAACTAAATCGCTTTAAATTGCAATAAAGATGGTGAAGAAAAAAAATTCTAAAAGCTCGAAAGCAACTGCCAAAAAGACAGCCGCAAAAAAATCATCTTCCAAAAAATCTTCGGGAAAATCTAAAGGAAAAAAGGCGGCAAAAAGGATAGATTCCAAAAAGTTTCCGACCATAAAAATCCATAAGGATACAGATATTGCGATGGATTTTGCAACAAAAGCTTATGAAAGGTTCAATAAAATAATCAAGTCGGTTGTCCTTTTCGGTTCAACAGCCAAGCAGACAAAAGTTGCAGGCTCGGACATAGACATAATTTTGATTCTTGACGATGTTGCAATTTCGTGGAACGAAGAAATGGTTGCTTGGTATCGTGAAGAATTAGACAAAATCTTGAGAAAAAATCCTTACAGAGAAGATCTTCATATAAATACCATCAAGCTTAGCACATGGTGGGATGATTTGATGCGCGGCGACCCTGTAGTTATCAATGTCTTGAGATACGGGGAAGCCATGATTGATTTCGGCGGTTTCTTTGAGCCTTTGAAATTCCTGCTTCTGAAAGGAAAAATAAAAGCCACTCCCGAAGCGGTTTACAGTTGCCTCGAGCGCGCGCCGCAGCATTTCGTCAGGAGCAAGGTCTCTGAACTTGGCGCGATTGAAGGCCTGTATTGGGCGATGGTTGATTCATCTCATGCTGCATTAATTGCCCGCAATGTGTTGCCCCCATCGCCTGAACATATTCCCCTGAACCTGAAAGAAGTGTTCGTAAACGAGGGAAACCTCAAAATGAAATATGTCACATGGTATCGGGATTTGCTTTTCCTTCATAAGAAAATCGCGCACGGCGAAATCACAGACCTGAAAGGCGTAGAGATTGATGACTGGCAGGCCAAAACAGACGAATTCATGCAGGTCATGGCGAAGCTCGTAGATTCGACTATCGGCGGAAATCCCATCTATATGGAAAGCACCCCGATAAATCTGGGCCTCGATGAAATAAAAAAGAATAGGTCTGTTTCAAGGCCAAGAATGAATCCTAAACAGATGCCTCCTTTGCCTAATCTGCCGCCAAAAACGCAAGACAAAAACATGCCGAATTCAAAAGTCAATATGCCTGCGAAAAATCAAAAAGCCAAAATGCTCTTAAAGAATCCAGATAACCAATATGAAATGCAAATGTCTAACATTCCAAAGCCGACAAAAGAAGAAATGAATTCTTCAGATAATAAGAAATAATTTTAAAATTGAAAATTAAACAAGTTTAAGCTGTTTGCTCTTCTTCAGATTCTATCAACATTTCTTCAAGTCCTGAAGCCACACTTTGATTTGCTGTTCCCAAAAGATCTTGGACCTTATTGTTTGTGGTATAAGTCATGCAACTGCCGATTATTTTGCCCTGGTCTTCTTCTGAAAGTTGAGAGACATACTTTCCGGAATAATCTCCTTTAAGATTTCCTTTTAAGCCCAAGTAATCAAGAGCATCCTGAACCAAGATTCTCGAGAAACTTTCTTGAAGTATTTGCGCCGAGGCATTCTGAATGTAAGGCGAAGTTACAGCCCCGTTTTCACTAGCCAATTGTGGAAAGAAAACCTTTTGATAAGTGTCTTGATCGGGCGCTTGAGAAATCGCTTCAAGATATTTGCCCTTTGCCAATTCAGAAAGTTGCCCAAACCTCTCAAAAGTTGCAAGTTTAGGAAGAGCATAATCCCACATTTTCCCTTTAGCATTTATGCTTTTAAGAGCGGAATCTCTATTTTCCTGCATTTCTTTTGCTTCTTCTTCAGTTTCTTCTGCCATTACTTTTTCCTCCCTTCATAGATTAATGTAACCTGTCCTTTTTTATAATCAGGTTCTAGTTCAATAGGTACATAAACTGTCTCAAGTGCATCTCCTCCAGGCACACGAGTCCCTTTCCTGGGATCTATATCGAAAATAGATGTTTCTAATGTTCCATCTGTTCCATCTTCTCTTTTCCTAATTGCACCTGCATCAAAGAACCTAAGATATTGTCTAATCTCCATAGTTCTATTTTGAGGTCTAATTGCTCTCCTTGCATTATATGTAGATCTTTTTCCCATATTAATTCCACAAATTTATACTTTATAAATCTTTCTATTTGTTGTTACTTAATAGTAATAATTCTATTTAGAACCGGTTGCCCCAAAATCCTCTTTAACAAGCTTGTTTTCCTGAATGACCTTTATGTGTCCAGGCAACTTTGATCTGACTTCTTTCAAAGCGTGCCTTACAACTCTGACCCCGTTCTCGCTGTTGACAGCGAAGAAAAACATCTTTGTTCCCGGCTTCAAAATTGCAGCTCTTCCCACAGACTTTCCGAATGCTCTCGACATTCCTGTCTGCATACGGTCAGCGCCGGCTCCGGTAAGCATTTTGTTTTCTCTCTGAATGTGGTGTGGATATGGATAGATCTTGAAAAGATACCTTCCAAGAAGCGCTTTGTCCAAAGTCTTGTTGACATACTGCCTGAAAGCTTCCAAAGCGTTATGCCTTATCTGGACGTTTTCAGCCGAAACTACTGTAAGCTGATATGGCAACTTCCCTTCTTTGAACATCTTCTCGTCGCCCATAGTGAACTTAACAATCTTGGAAGCCGGCACAACTTTCACGAAAGATTTGTTCTTTCTCTTGCTTTTCCTCGTGTAAGGCACGACAATTCTTTTCGAATACGCGTTTGCTTTTCTAAGTGTTGCCATTTTATGCTGATTTAGCCTCAATATATCTTTTTTTATTTAACCGTTCTGCATAATCTCGGATTTCTTTTTCCGTAAATGCTTTTATGCCTTGAACGTAATCTGGAAATTCATCAGGAAATTGATTGTGCAATACAGCAACATACGTTTCAGCAAAATCCAGTCCATCTTCAACCAATCTCTCTTCAACTTTGGAATTCATTTTAATCCCTGACCTCCACTTCAGTCGTTATCGCCTGGCCCGGCAAACCTTTTTCGAAAATCGCTCTCAAAACACCGTTGTTCCCGTGAGCCGCAGAAACCTTTCCTTTTATCGCTTTTCCCGCAGGAGACTTCCACTCAACTTCTTTTCCCACAAATTTTTCAGCCTTTTCTCTTGAGTCAACGCCGGCTATCTCTATAAGAAAATGCCTCTCGTGAACAGTATGATTTCCCTGCCTGAACTGTATAACTTTTCCTTTCATTTTAATCTAAAATATTTATAATAATCCTACAAGAAATTTAGTTTAAAAAACTATTTGTTTGAACTTTCAAGAACGACAATGCTCCTCCCGATAATGGATTTCGCCCTGAACCTTTCCCTGAATTCCTGTATCGGAAAACCTTCGCAGATTTTCAGTCCCGTTGAATTCGCGATTCTTTTGAAATCGCATCCGATCCTGCCGCCTTTTTTCCCTGCAAAAATCAGCGGCGCCGTAAACGCTATTTTGCCTTTTACATTTTCTTTAATATTATTCAAAACTTTAATCATAAGTTTTTCAAATTCTCCTATAATTTTTCTGGCTTCTTCTTCACCTGGAACGGATTTTTGCAGTTTCCCGAGGTCCGGCTCTGTCGCGACGCCTGAAATTTTTTCGTTGATTTTTATTTTTGAAGAGTCTCCGTTTATCAGCTTGTAATTCTTTTTGTCGAATCCGAAAAATTCGAGATTCTGCCTCGCTCCCGCCACGGCAGTTTTATCGATGTCGATTCCTGTGGCTTTTATTCTTTGCAGCAACGCTTCCTGAAGAACCACTCCTATGCCGCAAAACGGATCCAGCAAAATTTCGCCCTTTTCCGAAGAAACTTCCGAAAGGTTAACAAGGATCTTAGCGAGTCTCGGCGAAATTGCAAGTTCGTTTCTCCTGACTGGCTTTTGCATGTCCCGCTTTTCTATTTCCCCGTAATCCGAACTTTCAAAAATCCTGCCGAAATAATTTTCGTCTTTCGAGGAAAAAATAAAGAATTGTTCGTCTATGAGGCTGGACGCAACTTTCGCAACGCTTGCCCCGCCCTGGAGCTGTATGCTCCCTGTCAGCTTTTTCTCGGTTGCCTTCAGCTTCTCCGCCTTGAATCTTTGTTTCAGGTAGTTCTCTGCATCTTTCAGAATTTCAGAACCGAAATCATGCACCACATAATTCAGCTTGTTGCTTTTTCCGCTGTGCAATTCAATTTTTCCAAGCTGAGAAAAAATTTCTTTTGCGTCTCCCGAAGCCAGAACTTCCCCGACGGAAATAGTGCCTCCCAATTTTGGAACCGTCCCTTTTCCAATCTTCGCGGAGCTCTCGACCAGCAGGCCGTTCCCGGCTAATTTGATTTTTTCAAATTTCCAATTGTTTTTTCTGAAAAAACTCCTCAGCTCCGCAACGGAAAGCTCAATGTTTCTTCCGAGAATAAACAGGTATTTCATAAACAAAACAAAACCGCATGGTTTTTATTTTTTCCCAAAATTTATAAATCCAATCTCCCTGAATAATCCAATGGGAAAGAAAAAGGGGCTCGGATTTTATTGGGATTTCATGGATGTTTCGATAATTGTCTTTGTTCTATATTCCGTTTTGGCCACGGTTTTTCCTGTTTCGGAAACTATCGGGACAACTCTCGCTTCAATTATTGGTTTTCTGACTCTGGTGTTTGTCTTCGGCTTTGTGGGCTTTAAGATTTCAAGATCCAATGAAAAAGATCTTCATGCCGGAAAAGCAGGAGCCTGGACGGGGGTTGTCGTGGGTTTGATCTCCGCGATAATGGGGATAATAGTCTTCTATCTTTTCCCGGAAAAAATCGCGGCCGCGATCCAGCAAGCCACGAGAGCGGGAGCAAGCGCTTCCACAGTTCAGACTTTCATGAAAATCTTTCTGTTTGCTGACCTCGTGATCTATCCTGCGATTTATGCGGCAATCGGAGCGTTCCTTACTTGGTTAAGCGCTTACATTTTCAGAAAGTTATCTAAAGGAAACAAGAAATGGGTGGAAAGCGAAAAGCCGTCCAAAAAGAAATAATTCTTAGCTAATTTTTAATCTAAAAATCAGAAAACAATCTCGAACTCGCCGAGCTCTTTTTTCAGCGCTGCGAAAGCATCCGCGCCGACATTCGCTTTCTTTCCTTTTTGCGCTTCCATGGCTTTGGAAACTTCTTCCATGTCAGAATTTTCAACTTTGTTTGTAATCTTATTTATTCCGCCATCCTTAAACAAAAATATCTTTCCGTCAAGAACGAGAATTTCCGCGGCTTTTTCTGCCTCTCCTTGTTTATATTTCACAATCATCCTGCCTTTCTCAAAATCTGAGAGGTCCTTTCTTTGAGAAAATTCCACAAGCGAGCTTATTAAGTCTGCAGAGTCCCTCCTGACGTTGTCTATCTTGTGCAAATCTGTTTTGCCTTTTTTGAAATCCGCTCTGGCGCTCAGGATGTTGTCGATTATCTTCCTGCTCTGCGGCGCGAACTTTCCTGATTTTATCATGCTCTCGAATTCTTCAATGATCGCCGCGTTGGTTTTCTTCTTCGTTACCGCTTTGAGCAAATCGAAAACTTCATTGTAAACTTCTTCTATTGTCTGGCCTTGGGCTTTCTTTTCAATCTGCTCGCGAAGCTCTTTAAGCCTCTTAAGATAATCTTCCGAATCTTTTATCATCTTGTCGATTTCAGCCCCTTTGATTTCTTTCAGCTTCTCGTGTTCGAATTCTTTATATTTCCCGACGATGTTTTCCAAAATCGCAGCATATCGGGGCTCCAGCATCTTTTCTTTCTCTACAAAAATTCTTCTCATGTCTTTGAGTATCTGTTTTGGCGTCGGAGGCGGCAGGCCATGCAGCATGAACAGCGCCTGGCTTGGGGTTATAACCCCCCAATAAATATCCTGCACTAGAATATCCATAAGTGCCATCTTAGCTCTCTTTGTTGTTTTGTCTCCCATTGACATGAACATGTCGATAGCTTCCGGTGAAGGTTTCAGCTTTCCCATTTTCAACAAGGCCTTCCATGGCATGAATGTTCCCCGATCGTACAACGGAACACCGTCCCTGATGAATGTGAAAATCACAGGATTGGCATCTTTGACAGACTCCCAGAAATCCGTAAGAAGGTAAACCTGCACGTGAATAAGATTTCCTTCCTTGACGCCCGCAAGCGCATGAGCTTCCGCAATATACTGATAAATTATCCCCCTCAATCTTTCTTTCAGTTCAAGCCTTGGCATCCGTTTAACATCAGTGTCATTAATGATTATGAAACAATCCAAGTCAGATGTCTTGACTGCTGATCCGGTTATTATGCTCCCTCCGACAACGTAACTGACAACATACCTTTCGAATTTCTGCAAAACCAGCGACTTGTGAATCTCGGCGACGCGAAGCGATTTCAAAATTCCGGACTTGTCGTGCAACGGATATGACATCGCAACCGCGCTCAAGAGTTCAAACTTGCTGTCCATTCCGTATTCCCAAAGGTCTTGCTCGGTCTTCACGTAAATCCAAACATCCTGTTTGTCTCCCTCGATTTGCTTCACGATTTCCGTCTTTATCTTGTTGATTTCCTTGAATTTGTCCTCGGGAATTATTACGCAAAGATGCACTTTCTTGTTCAGCTTTTCGAATTCCTCTTTCGGGATATTTTCCCCGACTTCTTCTTCTATGAAAACTTTGTTCGCCTGCGGCGGCAACAAACCGATCGCTTTGACAAAAGGATATTTTTTAGTGATAAAGCCTTTCAACTTATTCAGCTCTTTCTTCGTCTTGTCCATGCTCTTCTGCATTTCGCTTTGATCCGGAAGAATCGGCTTTTTTGGAGAATAATTATTGGTGAGATTCATCTCGGGGATGTCTCTCTCATGCCTTTCGGAACTTTTAGAATCTTTGCCAGCGCTTTCCGCCATGACTGTTTTATGAATTTACCACTTTTAAATGTTTCATTGGGAAAGTTTAAATATTAAGATGAAACGGTTTTTTCATGGAATTTTTGAAATTTGCAGAAGGACCAAGAAGCCTTTTGATCCATCAAGGTGAAATAGCTGAAGCTAGGGATTG
>Ga0315542_1002876_pt1 | contig 10292 bp, 7 predicted proteins | sample SalMarSW160120MG_FD_202541 | JGI IMG/M metagenome (GOLD analysis project Ga0315542, IMG submission 202541) | Salt marsh sediment microbial communities from the Plum Island Ecosystem LTER, Massachusetts, United States - Salt Marsh Sediment SW1601-20 ... | reverse complement strand
AAGTGTTGCAGGACGTCTGTGGAGAGACGGCTTCCAGCCCGTTCTGCTGGGTGGAGCAAATGAGCGGGGACTGACTCATGAGATTACAACACGGGCGGATTGCTCCATCGTGAATCTTTGTGGGATGCTTACGCTCAGTGAAACAGCCGCCCTGTTTGAAAGGAGTAGAATATTGGTAAGCACCGATTCCGGCATTCTTCACCTGGGAGTCATAGCGGGACTGCCAACAGTGTCTCTCTTCGGTCCGGGAATTGAAAAAAAATGGGGGCCAAAAGGAGAAAGGCACATTATTCTCAATAAAGAACTCGCATGTAGCCCCTGCACACGATTTGGGGAGACACCGCCATGTCCGCGACATGCGCTGTGCATGAGTCAGATAGCTGTTGAGGATGTTATTGATGGTGTCCATAAATTGCTTGGGTTTTGAAAGATGCGTTTCGAAAAGCGGGTGTTCTGTGTTGTGGATAAGGTATTTGAAGGGGCCTTTTAGCAGGTAGATTCCCCTATGTTCCGAAGAGTGAGTATAATAGTTAGAAACAGTGTGAAAATTCCGGTGGTGAGAACCAGACCGTCGGATCCGTGGCATCCCGTGGAACTGAAGGAACTATGATGGGAGTTTCGTGAACTTGTCTATTTCCTCATCTGTCGTGATATTAAGGTCCGTTATAAGCAAACGGTGCTGGGGGTCGTTTGGGCCGTCCTGCATTTCGGTCTGCGGTTGCCCGCTGCCTGGCGAGATAAATCCTCTTGAGCAACATTGTCATTCGAGCAAGAGAACTAAACAGGACGAATTTCACTTTCAGTGTTGGTACTGATGAATCGAACAAACTTGCCAAGGTAAAGCGTTTCACGATGGTTTACTGAGCCTCATTAGCCGTCTGAAACCTCTAGATGTCTGGGGATTCGGCCATTTTGTTGCCAGTAGACGGATAGGACCTGATTTTTCAACCTAACATGTTTGGCTATTTTTCTAAGCAGGCATAACCTGAGAAATGGCAAAAGTATCCATGCATAAAACAAAGGCTGAAGAAATTATAGACGACCCAGTAAAACCCGATGAAAGTCTCTCAAGACGTGTGATCATAAGTGGTTTCTGGGTATTTTCGCTTAGAGTATTTCAGCAATTGTTCAGTTTTTCAAGGCTCATAATTCTTGCCCGCATTCTTGCGCCTTTCGACTTTGGTTTGATGGGCATCGCGCTTTTGACGATGTCAACGCTTGAGACATTCTCGCAGACAGGTTTTCAGGCCGCCTTAATCCAGAAGAAGAAAGATATAGAATCCTATCTTGATGCCGCATGGACTGTCTTAATATTAAGAGGTCTTGCCATATTTGGGATTTTGTATTTTGCCGCGCCTTTTGCCTCATCTTTCTTTGCTGCGCCGGAAGCAAAGCCGATAATACGGGTCATTGGTTTTTCAGTTCTTCTTCAGGCTTTTACCAATATAGGCGTTATCTATTTCCAGAAGGAACTGAAATTTAATAAAGAGTTCATATACCAGTTTGTAGGAACGATAGCTGATTTTGTGGTTGCGGTTGCGGCCGTGCTAATATTGAAGAGTGTCTGGGCTCTGGTGTTTGGCTTACTTTCCGGAAATGCTGCGAGATGTTTTGTAAGCTACCTGCTTCAACCATATAGAGCGCACCTAAGTTTTGACCTAAGAAAGGCAAAAGAGCTCTTTGGCTTTGGAAAGTGGATACTAGGATCTAGCATATTAGTTTTCCTACTAACCCAAGGTGATGATGCATTCGTCGCTAGAATCCTTGGTACAGCTGCGTTAGGCTTTTATCAATTGGCATACAGAATATCAAATATGCCAGCGACGGAAATTTCCCACGTTATTTCTAAGGTTATGTATCCTGCTTATTCGGAAATTAGGGATAACCTGCCCGCTCTAAGAGAATCTTACCTAAAGGTCTTGGAACTTACTGCGTTTTTGTCATTTCCAGCGACCGCGGTAATCCTTGTGTTATCTCCCGATTTTACGAATATATTTTTGGGAGATAAATGGTTACCGATGGTGCCAGCTATGCAGGTGTTGGCCTTGTTCGGTATGATAAGGTCGATTGGCGCTACTACGGGAGTCGTTTTTATGGCTGTTGGGAAACCAGAAATCCGGACGAAGATACAGTCTGCACAATTAATTTTTCTGGCTGTCTTAATTTATCCACTTACCATGCGTTGGGGGATACTAGGTACATCAATAGCAGTTACAGCGTATGCACTGATATTTAACCTTGTGGCTTTTTATAAAGCGCTCGATATAGTTAAATCAGATATAAAAAAACCGGCAAGGGTGGTTGCAGTACCTGCAATAGGCACTTTAATTATGATCTGCACAGTTCTTGCCGTAAGAATGTACATAATCCCTAATGTGTGTATGGCATCCTTTTTTTCGCTTATTGGATGTGCTGTATCCGCTTATTTATTCTGTGTCTATCTATCTAATCTTATAATAAACGACGGAAATAAACTAGCAATCCAAATACAAATTGGAGATTTTTTCCAGAAGGATAATGATAAGTAGAGTATGGAGTATGTGAATTGCAATTTATGTGATGGCAATAGATATGAATTCTTCACGAGTGTGGGTGGCTACAAGTTTGTAAGGTGTGAGGAATGTGGATTGGTCTATTTAAATCCTCGCCCAGCCCAGCAAAAAACGAGAGAGGAATACTCAGGTGATTATCAAATTAAAAGATTGCTCGAACAAGAACCTAGAACAAAAGAGGAGATAGAAGAGGAAATAAGCAAAAACATTGGTAGAGTGGAAGAGGTTGTGAAGCGATTTGGCAATAAGGGAAAGCTTTTGGATATTGGCTGTGGTGCCGGGTTTTTTATAGCTTGCCTGAAGAGATACGGCTGGGATGTAATGGGTGTGGAGGTTTCCGAATGGGCTGCAAAATTTGCGAAAGAGAAATTAAAACTGAAGGTTCTCTTAGGAAGTTTTGAAGATGTCGAAATTGGGGATCTCTTTGATCTAATCACGATGTATCATATTCTTGAACACTTGCCGAACCCACTCAAAAGCTTGAAGCAAGTTTCAAGATTATTAGCTGCTGATGGAGTATTGATTATTAAAGGACCAAATCTTGGGGGTTTTGATAGAATATGGCACGGCAAAAATTGGAGGGGATATAGTGACCGAACCCATCTTTACCATTTTACGCCGAAAACTTACCGGATGATATTAGAGAAAGCAGGTTTCCATGCCCAATGGATAGCATTTCAATATTGGGATCCAATCGCTCATTTGATGGAGACAAGACTAGGAGATGGTATAAGGGCAGATCATCCCTCACATGCTATTGAACAATTGCACCAAGGCAGAAGATACAACGGCCCATTATTCAAAGGTATCAGTGCTATCATGTTGGCTGCGGCGAGGTTGTTAAATCTGAAAGGGAGAGATTTGACCGTCTATGCTAAAAAGAGAAAGAACCCATGAGGATTCTATTTTGTCTCAGGTATAATCGGGATCAAGCAAGTTCTCGTGTAAGGGGCTTCTATATAGCAGAAGAACTTAAAAGGAGAGGCTTAAGGTGCGATGTGATTCACGGCTATGGTTGGAAAGTGCATATGACCTTTTTAGTAAATTTATTGAGGTATGACATTATCTATTTTCAGAAGCGGTTTTTGGCATTGGATCTAAAACTAAACAAACTCGCGCGATTAGCGGGCAGGAAGAGTTTTTTTGATATAGATGATGCCCCTGGAGGAACCAGATTAAGCATTCAGGCCGAAAGGCAGGCTATAGGGATGATTAGAAGAGCTTCTGCAACCGTCGTTGGTAGTCATAGGCTTAGAGATTTTGCTCAAAAGTTCAGTAACCACGTTTATCTTATACCAAGCTCCATAGATCTCAATTACTACAAGCCAGGGAGAGAACGGAAAAATCGGAACTATGTTACGGTGGGCTGGATAGGTAATGGTATCGCCTATAAGGAAGATCTATTAATGCTTATGGAGCCACTTGAAAGAGTCGGCGAAAGATACGAGATAAAGTTGACCATCATAGGCGCGCTTGAACAAAAAGAGATTCACTGCTGTTTTAGTCGGATGAAAAACGTAACGGTTGAGATTATAGATTTCATAGATTGGGCAGACCCTATTGCCGTTCCATTAGCGATATCTGGCTTTGATATTGGGTTATACCCCCTTCTTAATAACGAATATAACCAGTACAAATGTGGATTTAAGGCTTTAGAGTATATGGCTATGGAGATTCCTGTAATAGCAAGTCCTGTAGGTCAAAACATGTTTATAGTTGAAAATGGAAAAAATGGATTTTTAGCTTCAAATGAAAAGGAATGGGAAGAGAAAATTCTATATTTGGTTGAAAATGAAGAAGTCCGGAAGAGAATGGGGAAGGCTGGCAGGATGAAAATTGAGAAAAACTACTCGGTAGGAGTTTGCGCAGACAAATTAATAACAGCGCTTAACGAGGTAGAGAGATAATAAAAACTATGAAAATAAGTTTTATAGAACCACACCTTAAGATATATGGTGGTATCAGAAGAATAATAGAGCTTGCCAATAGACTTACTGAGAGGGGGCATGATGTAACTATTTTTCACTCAGATGGAAGTCTTTGTAACTGGATGACATGTATTGCAAAAGTCAAAAGCTATGATGAAGTCCTAAAAGGAGATTATGACGTTGTCGTATATAACGATCCGAATCCCATTGATTATGAGTTAGTGAGAAAAGCAAAGGCAAAACTAAAAGTTTTTTATGTTCTGGAGTTGTACGACAAGAAGTTGCTTAAAGAAATAAAGCCAAGAATATATCTTCCGCGGAACAGAAGGATGCTGATTCTAAAAAAAAGCCTATGCTCACCGTATCTGAAACTGGCAAACGCCAGTTGGGAAAAAGAATGGCTTAGGGAAAATATGAATATAGACTCAAAACTTCTTTTGGGGGGAGTAAATTTAGAAATATTTCACCCGGTCGAGGTAAGAAAAAATCGGAATGAGATTGCTATCTTGTGCTCAGGAGATCCACGAGAAAGAAAAGGGACTAAAACTATAGTTGAAGCAGTGGAAATCGTAAAAGGGGAAGAACCGAGAATTGCGTTGGATACTTACCATGGTAAAGGAATACCTCAAGAACAAATGGCAGAAAAATATTCCTCAGCAGATATATTTATAGAAGGTAGCTGGCATGCAGGTTGGAATAATCCGGTGGCGGAGGCAATGGCTTGTAAAGTACCTGTGGTCTGCAGCGATATTGGTGGGGTTAAAGATTTCGCATTTCATGAAAAAACAGCTTTGTTAGTTCCACCTAAGAATGCAGAGGCTATGGCGTCGGCTATTTTAAGACTAGTTAGAGACGAAGAGTTAAGAAAAAGTTTGAGAGATAATGCTTGCAAATATATCAGTAAATTTGATTGGGACAAAACTATGAGAAAGCTTGAAGAAATTCTTGCCCATGAAATTGGGAAAGCTAACTTCAAGAAATCTTACGTAGGCCCTAGGGATGATATTTTAGGTCAGGTTCCTCATGCTGTGAGCAAGGTGCTAGATATCGGGTGCAGCGTAGGGACACTTGGAGCACAGTTAAAACAAAGATTCGGTGCGGAAGTTGTAGGGGTCGAGATTGATGAACGAATGGCTGAAATTGCTAAAGAAAAAATAGATCAGGTAATAGTAGGAAATATCGAAGAAATTAACGCCGCTGGTCACTTTGCACCTGAATACTTTGATTGTATCGTATTTGCCGATGTATTGGAGCATTTGAAAGACCCTTGGAGTGCATTGAAGCACCTTATGGGGCTTTTAAGTAATAATGGAATTTTAATTGCGAGTATTCCCAATGTGAGACATTACAGTACAATAGTGAGCCTTTTGGTCAAGGGCTATTGGCCATATCGGGCGAGGGGAATCCATGACAAAACTCATTTAAGATTTTTTACTTTAAGAAATATCGTACAATTATTTGAGTATGCTAACGTAGAAATTGTTAAAATTAAGAGAAATTATAGGATAATTGAAAAGCCTCATTCTATTAACAGGTATGCAAAATTACTTGCAGTTCCTTTTATTAGGGAATTTATAACCTTTCAGTATGTTATATCTGCAAAAAAGAGAAAAACGTGAAAATCTCAATATTAACTCCTGATCTATCACATAACTGCCTTGGCAGAGCGTATCTATTGGCTAAAATTCTTCAGAAACACTACGAGGTCGAGATTGTTGGGCCCCTTTTTGGTAAAGGGATATGGGAACCCCTGCTCAATGACAAGAGTATACGGTATCAACATGTTAGAATTACCGGTAAATTAAAGCCATACCAACAGATTAGACAGCTAGCTAAAAAAATAGATGGAGATGTAATTTATGCTTCAAAACCCCTCTTTAGCAGTTTTGGGATGGGATTATTGGCCAAGCACCATAGCAATAAGCCGCTTATTTTGGACATAGACGACTGGCAATCAGGAATCGTTAGGGGAAGATATATAGGACTGCGTAGCCTTTATCGCTACAAGTACTTAGTGTCTTCTTTGTTTTTTTTGTACAGCCCCTTGTCGATTTGGAATAGTCTTTTTGGTGAAGCTCTGTCTCGTTTTGCAGACGAAATTACCGTTTCTAATGACTTTTTGAGGAGAAAGTTTGGCGGAACCCTCGTATGTCACGCAAGGGACACTGAGCACCTGAATCCTGAGAAGTTTGACAAAAGAAAATTCCGGGATAGATACAGAATGCCTCAAAACAAGAAAGTAGTTATGTTTTTTGGCACCCCCCGGCCATATAAAGGTCTAGATGATCTGGTTGAAGCCATATCTATGATTGTCAATCGCTATATAGTATTAGTCGTTGTAGGAATCGATTATAAGAATTCCTACTGCTTGGATCTGGTGAGGAGGGCGAAAAGTCTTTTGGGTGAAGAAAGGTTCATTGGCATTGGTCTTCAACCATTCAAGAAAATGCCTGAATTTCTAGCAATGGCAGACGCGATAGTGATACCACAGAGGAGAAGCACCGCAACAGTCGGACAAGTGCCCGCGAAGCTATTTGATGCAATGGCAATGGCGAAGCCTATTATCGCCACAAATGTATCTGAGATTCCAAATATCTTGGGAAGATATGGCCTCATTATACAACCAGGAAATCCTATTGGGCTCGCGGAAGCAATAAAGTACATTCTTGGTAATTTGCCAAAAGCTCAGAGAATGGGACGAAAAGCTCGACAGAAGGCCATAGCCATGTACAGTTGGAAAGCAGTGGAGGAGAGGTTGTTAAGGGTCTTTGATAAATATGCTTTTCCCAATTAGGGTGTTATTTTGCCACAATACCATAAAGAATATGTATCAGCTTTCATCATGGACGGGGCCCCTCTAAACGATATTCTTGCTTAGCTATACTTTGAGTCAGTGGTCAGTTTTTGCATGGCAGAGATTCTGCGACACATAACAGGGAATCAAGATGGTTCCAAAAATAGCGATAGGGATAATTACATATAAGAGAAGTGTGATGCTAGGTAAAGCATTGCAGGGTATATGCACGATAGAAAAACCAGATCCAGCATTACTTGAAGTGATTGTTGTGGATAATGACGAAATGGGAAGTGCCAGACGTACTGTAGCTGCAATGATAGAAAACCTTTGTTATCCGTTGCATTATTTGGTTGAGGGGAAAAGAGGGATACCATTTGCTAGAAATGCGGTGATTAAGAAAGCAATGGAATTAGGAGCAACAGAGCTAACTTTTATTGACGATGACGAAGTAGTAGACAAGAATTGGCTAAAGATATTGTATGGATTTTATGAAGGGAATCCCTGCGATGCTGTTGCTGGACCGGTTGAACCGCTTTTGCCTAAGAACACACCAGAGTGGATGTTTAATACGAGATACTTTCAAAGGAAGAAAGTGCATACAGGAGTTCGAGTCCCTTGTGCTGCTACCGGCAATATCTTGTTTTCCATGAATGTGTTTACCCGGTATGGGTTACTCTTTGACACGAGGTTCGCGCTAGGAGGTGGGACAGACACTTTATTAACTAGACAACTCACTCAAAAAGGAGGGAAAATTTTGTGGTTAGATGAGGCCCTGGTTAAAGAAGAAGTTCCACCATCAAAGGTAACCATGCGATGGCTGTTGGCAAGATCGTTTAGGCGTAGAATTAATGACATAAAATTTGATTTCATATTGAAAGGCAAAGCATATGCCTATTTTTTTTCATACCTAAGCTTGTTCAAGAATCTGATATATGCTTTTGCCTTTTTAATATTAGCTTTGCTTCATCGTAAGCATCTTTATTCCTCACTAGATCATTTTGCCGTTGCTGGTGCCACCATCGCGGCCGTTGCTGGTTTTTCCTATAATGAGTATAATCGAATTCATGGATATTAAAAGAAATGTGACAACGGTATTGCTGAAATTTGGGCCTGAGTATGAATGAGATGGAACAAAAAGTCTTTTGTCTGGTTTTAGAAAAACCTGAAATACACTCGTATGATCAGAAAGATATATCGAAATGAGCGAAATGGATATAGACTTCGTGGTTGCATGGGTGGACGGGAATGATACCGAATGGATGAGGCAGTTTAGGCTGTGGTCAAAAGAAACCTATGGAGACAAAAGGAATCTGAGATACAGGGATTGGGGCACATTATGCTTTTTGTTCAGGGCTTTTGAAAAATATGCAGCCTGGGTTAATAAAATACATTTTGTTACCTGGGGTCATCTACCCCGATGGTTAAATGCATGTCATCCGAAATTGCACATTGTGAATCACCGTGATTTTCTGAGGCCAGAACACCTACCTGTGTTCAATAGTCACGCCATAGAGGTGAATTTCCACAGAATTGCTGGTTTATCAGAGAAATTCGTCTATTTTAATGATGATACGTTCATATTAAAAAATGTCTGTCCCGAACGATTCTTTCGCGAAGGATTGCCTAGAGATATCTTCGCATTGAATGCGATATCACCGAGTCATCCAATTGCACATATAAACATAAATAATGTTCGTGTTATTAATCGCCATTTCACCAAAAGGATTGTGATGTCAAAATATTTGAGAAAATGGCTTTTTCCGCAGTCTGGAATGGAATTAATTAAAACATTATTACTGTTGCTGTGGCCACAATTTACAGGTTTCTATGATCCTCATCAGCCACAACCGTTTCTGAAATCTGTGTTTGAAGAAGTATCGGCAAAGGAAAAAGAAGTTTTGGACAGAACCTCGTGTTCAAAATTCAGGAACAACAATGATGTTAGTCAGTATTTATTTAGATACTGGCAGTTAGTAAAAGGAAAATTTATTCCGGTCAGTTTCAGTGATAGCTTTAGTACTTCGATTCGTTCAACAAAATCAGCCTATCTCATTGCTGATATCATAAGGAAGAAGCGCTACAGGCTGTTCTGTATTAATGATGCATTTGAATTAGATAATGAAGGGGAATTCCAAAATGCTAAAGAAATAATAAATAAGGCCTTCGAAGAAATATTGCCTGAAAAATCGAAATTTGAGCTGTGAGAGACGGAAGATCATTAATTCCGGGGATGGGATTTGATAGCTATTTGGAGTAATGTCGGAAGGACATACTTTTGTAGAGGAATCCAAGGAGAAGCAAACGATGATTTCGGCGATTATTCTTGCCTCCGGCACTGGTGAAAGATTTAAAGATAATATGCCCAAACAGTTTGCAAAACTGGCTGGGCTTCCTGTGCTTGTCCATGCATTGAAGGTATGTCAAGAGAGCAACGCTATTGATGAAATTATCGTCACCTCAAACAGAGATAGGCTTGGCTTGATCTGGGAGCACGTCAACCATTTTGGGTTAAGCAAGGTCAAGAAAGTAGTTGCTGGAGGCAAATCAAGACAGGAGTCATCAAAGATCGGCCTGGATTGCTGTGATGAAAAAAGTAAGTATGTCTTGATTCATGACGGCGTAAGACCCTTTGTTACGGAAAGAATAATTGAAGATCTAGTTGATTCCGTGAAAATCCATAAGGCGGTTGATACCGTTATTCCCTCTGCTGATACGATAGTTGAGATTGATTCAAAGGGATTTATTAGAGAGATCCCTAACCGGTCGTTCTTAAGACGAGGGCAAACCCCTCAGGCATTCGAATACCAGTTGGTTAAGCATGCTCATGAAAAGGCCATTGCGGATGGAATTGAAAATGCGACGGATGATTGTGCACTGGTTTTGAGACTGAAGCATCCCGTCTACACCATCATTGGCGACGAACAAAACATGAAGATAACCTATCCGCTTGATTTGCATATTGCGGATAAGCTTTTCCAACTGCGAAGCCACGATGTTCAGAATCGCACTGAGATG
>Ga0315542_1002875_pt1 | contig 10292 bp, 10 predicted proteins | sample SalMarSW160120MG_FD_202541 | JGI IMG/M metagenome (GOLD analysis project Ga0315542, IMG submission 202541) | Salt marsh sediment microbial communities from the Plum Island Ecosystem LTER, Massachusetts, United States - Salt Marsh Sediment SW1601-20 ... | reverse complement strand
CCGGCGGGCCGTGCCTGGACAGCCTCAATGCCCTCATCCTCCTGCGCGCGGACGAACCCGCCTTGGTGGCCGGCCGCGCCCTCAGGATCCACGCCCTGGACCTGCACAGTCCGGGGCCGTCATTCGGCGCCCGGGCCCTGGAGGCCCTGCGGGTTCCGGGGGCGCCGCTGTCCGGTCTCGACGCGGAACTGCACTTCACGCCCTACGACTGGTCGGAGCCGGGAACCCTGCGCGCGTTTCTGCGTGGCCTGCCCCTGGCGGGAGCGGTCGCGGCGGCCTCCTCGGAGGGCGGGCTGCTCCACTACGGCACGAACGCCGACGTCGCCGGCAACCTGCTCGTCCTGGCGCAGGAACTCCCGCGGGATGGGGTGGTGGTCGCCTCCTTCACGCGCGATGACAACCCCGCGCGCGCCTTCGACCAGGCAGGGAACCTGCGCACCATCGCGCGCTCGCTGGACCGGATCCGAGCCTTGGCCGGGGAGCAGGGCTGGGCCGTCGAAGAATGCCTGACCCAGGTGACCAGCCGCGTGGTCCGCCTGCGCCAGGCCGGTGTTGGGGCAGGCACTTGATTTTCGCCGGCTTCCGCCTTGGAGGGTCAGGAACCGGCCTGCCACTCGTCCGAGTTTAAGAACTGGCGAAACCGCCGAGGATGTGATATATCTCTATCCCTATGTCCACCTCCAGCCCCCCCCAGGCATTATCTGCTCGACCCGTCAATATAGTCCTTGCTGATATCCAATCTTGTCACCATCTGCCTGGCGGTAAGCCAGAACTGGAATGTCACCGTCGTCATCTGGATTTACTGGTTTCAGAGCATCACCATCGGCTTTTTCAACCTCATCCGCATCCTTGCGCTGCAGGACTTTCGGGTAGTGGAAAACGAGGAACTGGTCGGCCTGCCTCCCTTTCCCAGCCTGGCCAACGAGCGGGCTCCATCCAAGCGATTCATCCAGATCTCCAGCGCCGTAATTTTTTCGATTCATTTTGGAGCCGTGCATTTTGCCTATTTCATGCTGCTGATGAAGGGCACCTTCGCCCGCACCTTTGGAAACGTCCCGAATCGCTTTGAATGGCAATATATTCTCCTGGCCGCCGTGCTGTTTTTCATGAACCACTTATTCTCGTATCTCCACCACAGGCCGCAAGAGCGCATCAAGTCAACCATCGGCCCGTTGATGTTTTATCCTTACGTCAGAGTGCTTCCGATGCAGTTCGTGCTGGGCCTGAGTCTTACCGCTGCGGGCGCTCTGCCGTTTTTTCTGGTGCTGAAAACGCTGGCTGATTGTATCATGCACCTGATCGAGCATGCTGTCTTGCGTGGGGGCGGGGAACAGCGGACCTGAGACGGAAGCGGCGCGCCGGCATCGCGGTGCGGGCCGTGGCCGCGAAGGCGCGGAGGTGTGAAACATGGATGACCAGGTCAAGCAGGCCCAGTTTCTGGCGGAACTGGGGTTTTTAGAGGACGTTATCCGCAAGCTGGGGTATCGGACCCACCTGAAGGAACCGGGCCCGGACCTGCCCTATCCCATGCTCAGCGTGAACCTGGAACCGGCCAAAGCCAGCGGCCAGGTCGCTCTGACCTATTATCCTGTCCCCGAAGGGGACGCGGGTGACCTGAAGTACCTGCAGTATTACGCCATCGTGCCGGGGACCGAAGGCGCGGCCGAGTTCGAACGCGCGGCCGGAATCCTGCCTTTTCTCAACGCCCGGCTGGTTCTCGGCCATTTCGGCATCAGCGAAGCCCCCCCGCTGTTATACTTCCGCTACGTGCAGGCCCTGCCCGACACCAAGCTCGCTACCTCCGAGGACATTGCCGACATCCTGGTCATGATTGGCGCGGCCTTGGACCTGTTTGCCGGAATCCTGGTCGAGTATCTGCAAGGCAAATTGGACCTGGGTCAGGCCAGGGCCGCGATCCAGTCCAAGCTGCAAGGAAAGTAGTTCGCCCCCCGGGGCAATCTCCTCCGAATATCCTTCTGATCCCGGGCAGCCGGCGGCGGGATCGAATGACCTATGCGGAAGCCCGAAAATCAAAATATCGGTTTTATGCCTGCCTCCTGGTCCAAATGCAAAACCGTCCTGATTGTCTATGGAAAGACGCATTGATTCGTGATATGCTTGAATATCAGCCGCGAATGGAGGGCCCGGTTGCGGGCTTGGGAGGTCTAAGGATGCCTTGCAAATACATGGACGATTGCCAGGGTTACGAAGTCATGCTTTCCAGTCTGGATGTCTGGAAAACCTTGTATTGCCTGAATGATTCCAAATATCCCGATTGCGCCCGGTTCAAACTGTCCGCTACGGGAGCCGCGGTCCCGGTGAACCTTCTGCCAAACGGAAAATATCTTCTTCACAAATCCGAGCCCAAAAAGGAAAATTAGTCATCTCGCGAAGCTGAATCGAATCCGCCTGCTTCAAGGGCCGTACCGGCCGCACGGACGGTAATGATCCAGACCCGGGAGCAGTTTGTTTCTGGGCGAGGTTTGAAACGCATAACCTGACTCCCGCACCAGTTGCCGCCAACCCGCCAGTCAACCGCTCGACACAACATTCCTAGCCCATTGCGCTTTTCGCACACGTGGAACCGGCGGATGGAAGCGCCTCACCAACCGCCGCCTCCGCCCCCGCCGCCCCCGCCGCCCGAAGAACCGCCTCCGCCCCCGCCGCTGCGGCTCCCCGGAGCCGTGGCGGCGGAAGAGAACGCATCCGCCAGCCCCGAGCCCAGGCTTGATCCCAAGGCACCCGCATTGAAACCCGCGCCGGAGTACCAGGCGGGCCGGTAGGCCGTGCGCCCTTCAGCCGCGGCGGTTTGCAGGACGTCTTGGAACTGGGCGGCCCAGCGGTTTTCGACGCCCAGGGCCAGGGCATAGGGCAGGTATTTTTCGAACAGCTCGGGGGTTTGTTCCGGCGGATGGAGCAGTTCCAGGCGGTCCTTTTCCGCCCGGGTCAGGAAGAGGGTAAAGCCCTCGATCTTGTCCAGCAGCAGGCGCCCGATGCGCGTGGGCGCCTTGAGCAGAAAATGAAAGAGCAGGGTCAGGGCCGCCAGCACGCCCCAGATCCCAACCAGTTCGGGCGAGGAAGTCCCCACCAAGATGGACAGGCCGAATATTTCCCCGCCATAAAAGGGCAGGGAAAAGGCCGTGATGAACAGGGTGCTGAATAACGTGGCGATTTCGGGTTTGCGGAAAAGGGAGCGCCAGCTTTTCAGCACCAGCCCGCTGAGCATCACCACCCCGGCGGTCCAGCCGGTCAGCCATACCAGCATGAAAACCGAGACCATGCCCATGGCCCGCCCGGCGGCGATCAGCGTGGCCAGGAACGTCAGGCCCGCGATGACCAGGCCCGGAATGAGCGCGGCCGTGTTCTTGAGAAAATATTTTCCCAGGTACTGCCGCTGCAAATTGCCGGAATAGGATTTGACGGCCGCTTGAAAGATCGCATGCTGGCTGTTGTCCAGCGTCAATTCATCCCGTCCCCCCAGCAGGGAGCGAAACAGTGCGGCCTCGTCGCCGGTCAGCCGCCGGCCCGGCGGGGTCGGAAGCTTTTTCAGGACATATTCTTTGCCGGTCTTTTCGATCCGGAGCCAGCCTTTCACGGCCAGGTTGATGAGCGTGCTGGTGAGGCACTGTTGATCGAAGTTCATACGCCGGACGTATCGCAGCGCGCCCGGCGACAGGCCTTCGGGGGGAGTGAACAAGGGCACGATGACCCCGGGCCGCGGATCGCGGCCTTTCAACCACCATACCACCAGGTAATAGACCAGCAGGACCAAGAACCCGGCCAGGCCGACAAGGAGATCGCGATGGTCGTGGATAAAATAGGCCCTTTGCTGCGCAGCCGTGGGCGCGGCGACCACGCCCTTGGGCCAGCCCAGCACGATCGTCATTCCCTCGCCCGGCGCGAGCGGCCGGGTGGAGGCGAACAGCATGCACCCCGGGCCGCAGGCCTGCGTGCGATAGTTTCGTCCCCGGGCCCCCCGGGCGCCGGTGTAGGCTTCGGCCGTCAGCCGGTCCGGGGACACCGGGACGGGCAGGCTGACCCGGCACTGGACGGACTGGATGGAAAAGGACCAGTCGTTGCCCGTGACGTTCCAATACAGTTCGTCGTGGTCCGGGAAAAATCCGAGCTGGCGGTTGGTCGCGTACTGCAGGGTATAGGTGTACACGCCCGGGTCGAGCGTTACGTCCTTGCGGCCGATGTACACCCGGATGCCGTGCTCCAGGTTTTCCGTAAAATAGGGCTCGGGCTCCCCGTCCCGGGTCACGGCCCGGACCTCGAAGGGCACTTGGTGCTTGCCGCCGCGCGGGCCCTGGTATTGCGTCGGGAAATCGCGGTAAATGCCGTGCTTGATCTCCTGGTGCTCGGAACGGACCTGGATGGTTTCCGTGACCAGCAGACCGCCGTCGGCCTGGATTCCGACCTCGCTGTCGAAACGCAGAATGCTTTCCTGCGCCGCGGCCGGCGACCAGGCCAGGGCCCCCGCCAGCAGGACCAGGGACAGCCGGAGGAGACCGCGCCAAGGTTTCACGGGGCGCTGATCCGGGGCGTCTCGCGCTCCCCGGCCTCGGTGATCTCGAAAAAGTCCCTGGAATGGAATCCGAACAGGCGGGCGACCACCAGGCTGGGGAAGGAGCGGCACTGGGTATTGAAGAGCCGCACCACCGCGTTGTAATACCGGCGCGCAAGCTGGAGCTGTTCCTCGACCTCCTGCAGGGCGGTTTGGAGCTGCAAAAAATTCTGGTTGGCTTTCAGGTCCGGGTAGGCTTCGGCCAGCGCCAGCAGGGAGGACAAGGCCTTCGTCAGCCGGTTTTCGGCCGCGGCCACGTCCGCCTGGCCGCGCGCCTGCAGGGCCTGGGCGCGATCGGCGGCCAAGCGTGTAAAGATATCCCGTTCATGCCGGGCATAGCCCTTGACCGTGGCCTCCAGATTGGGAATGAGGTCGTGGCGGCGCTTGAGCTGCACCTCGATGCCGCTCCAGGCTTCGTTGGCCTGCACCTGGTAGGCCACCAGGCGGTTGTAGGCCAGGGCCAGCCACAACAGCAGGACCAGGGGAATTCCCAGCAGGATGGAAAGCAGCAGGATGAGGTTCATGGACGGGTCCGATCTTCAGAAGGTTTCTCATCATAGCCAAAAGCCGGACGAACTTCCAGGAAAATCCAGTCCGGGCCCTTAAGCACATCCTCCGATCTCCTCCGCAAGTTTGGAAAAACGGGGATTGATTTATTCCTTAATAAAACCACTCGAACAAAGGTATAATACGGCATTGTTTTTGAACATCATCCCCGCGAAAATCAGATCGGGAGGATTGCCATGTCGCAGCGGAACAGCCAGAATCCCATCCGCAAGGAAACGAGCTTTAAAAGAGAGCGCAGCCGGTATATCCGCGGCGTTGCCAAACAGGACGGCAAGGTCCGGGGTGCGATTCCCTGCCCGTCCTGCGGGGCCGACGTGCCGCCGAAACCCGGTTTCAGAATGCGGTCGCTGAAATGCCCCAAGTGCGGCGCGCCCGTGCACAAGTAATACGGACATGATATACCTGGCGCCTTTTCCGGGTGAAGTTCGGACCTTGAAGGGGGGATTGCGTATGAGATGGTTGCTGCTTTTATCGGTGCTCGGGATGGCATTTCTAGGCGCCGGCTGCGCCACGGCCTATCATTGCCCTCGCTGCGGATATTTCTTAAGCAAACCCGTGCTCAAGGGCTCCATCTTTCGCTGCCCGCGCTGCGGCGAGGCAACTCTCAGGGGAAGAGCCCATGAGCTTCGGTAGAATACGGGGAGGGAGCACCGGAACGCATACCGCCCCACGAGGGTAAAAATCAACGAAAGACGCCAGATACGGAAAAATGCCAGTCATGGAAACAGCAGAACTTGTCTCCTTGCATCGCAAACGCTTGCTGCACATCATCCTCCCCCTGTTCATCGGCTCGGTCATCGCCTATTTGGACCGCATCAATATCGCCTATGCCGCCCTGACCATGAACCAGGAGTTGGGATTCACCCCCACGGTCTTCGGCATGGGGGCCGGGATCTTCTTCGCCGGCTACGTGCTCTTCGAGATTCCCGGCGCGCTGATCGCCGAGCGCTGGAGCCCGCGCATCTGGCTGATGCGCATCATGGTCACCTGGGGCCTGGTCTCGGTGCTCATGGTTTTCATCCATACCGCCTGGCAGTTCTACACGGTCCGCTTTCTGCTCGGGGCCGCGGAGGCCAGCTTCTATCCCGTGGCCTACGCGAGCGTGATCCCCCGCTGGTACGCGCCCGAGGAACGTCCGCGCGCCATTGCCCTGATGCTGGCGTCCCTGCAGATTTCGGCCATGATCGGCTCGCCCCTGGCCGGCTGGATTCTCGGCCTGGGTGCCTGGGGCCTCAAGGGCTGGCAGCTGCTGTTCGTGGTGGAGGCCGTGCCCGCGGTCCTGTTCGGAATCCTGCTGCTGTTCTGGCTGGCCGACTGGCCGGAAAAGGCCGCCTGGCTTACCGGGCCCGAAAAAGAGTACCTGAAGGAGGCCTTCGCGCGGGAAACCGCGGCCAAGAACAGCGTCCGCCGCTATACGGTGTGGCAGGCGTTCGGCGACGGGGAAGTCCTCAAGTTGTGCGGCATCTATTTCCTGTGGATCACGGGCTTCTGGGGCTACAACTACTGGCTGCCCACGGTGCTCGAGGAAGCCTCGGGCTGGTCCACCATGGCCATCGGCTGGATCATCGTCATTCCCATGACCCTGGCCCTGCTGGGCATGCTGCTGGTCGGCTATTCCTCTTCGCGGACCGGGGAGAAGCGCTGGCACGGGGCCGTGCCCATGTTCCTGGCCGCGCTGGCCATGCTGGGCGGCGTGTGGCTCAAGGATCCCCGGCTGGGATTCGCGGCGGTCTGCCTGGCGGGCGTGGGCGTGTACAGCGCCTTCGGCGTATGGTGGTCCTATCCCACGGCTTTCCTGACCGGCGCCGCCGCCGCGGGCGCCGTGGGCCTGATCAATTCCAGCGGCAATGTCGGCGGCTACGTGGGGCCGTTCCTGGCCGGCTGGATCAAGACCCTGACCGGTTCCTTTCACTCGGCCTACCTGCTGTTCGCCTTGTCCCTGACCCTGGCCGGCCTGCTCATGCTGACATTGAAGAAACGGTGATCCGGACCAGTCTCCCGTTCCTTTCTCTTTCCCATAATGTCTGGTGTTTCTTCCCGACGGTCGGTTAGGATATGGACAGGGAGCGAGGAAAACGGCCGGCTTTGTTGGGGCGCCCTCGCTCTAAACCTCGCGAGGAGGGAATCATGCCGTTTCGGCGCGCCAAGGCGGTTCTTTGGGCCGCGTTCTTCCTGCCGTTGGTGCTGGCCGTCGCGGGCCCGGTCCGCCCGGCCTCGGCCGCCACCTACTTCGTGGATCAGAATCATCCTTCCGCCGGCGACGGCAACCCCGGTACCGAGAACCTGCCCTGGGCCACGATTCAGAAGGCCGCGGACACGCTGGCCCCCGGGGACACGGTGTCCATTAAGGCCGGCACCTACCTGGAGATGGTCGTGCCGGCCAATTCCGGCACCGCCTCGCAAGCCATCACCTACAGCCGCTACGGACAGGACCGGGTCGTCATCGACGCCGAGAACGGAACCCGCACCCGTGGCATCGATGCGAGCGGGAAATCCTATCTGCGGTTCATCGGGTTGACGTTGAACGGCGCGGCCGGCGGTTCGGGTTTCTACGCCTTGGACGGCGCGAGCCACCTGCTCCTGGACCGCCTGACCGCCACGAACAACCGCTTCGGCCTCCGGCTGTACGGCAACGTGACGCCCGTGAGCCAGGTGACCATTCAGGAATGCACGGCCTTGAGCAACACCGCCCACGGCATATTCCTCTACAAGAAAGTCTATGACACGATCGTGGGGCCGGACAACCTCTGCCGCGGGAACTCGGGCGAGGCCAGCGCCTACGGCCTGGAGATCGGGACGGATTATCCCGGCGATCCGGCCAACGGGGCGCGGAACATCGACGTCTTCGGCAACGAGCTGTGCTACAACGGGGTGCAGGGCGTCCGCACCTGGAACGCCTCCGACGTGGTCATCCGGGGCAATCACCTGCACCACAACGGGGCCACCGGGATCCAGATCGAGAACGGCTCCCGGAACATCCTCATCGACGGCAACCTCTCGGAGGACAACGCCCAGGCGTATGAATACGAGACCGGCGCCTGGGTGGACGACTCCGTCAACGTGGTGGTCCAGAACAACGTCCTGCGCAGCAACAAGATCGGCCTGCTGGTCACCGGAACGGTCCGGTGTCTGGTCCGCAACAACCTCATCTGCCTCAACAACCGCGGCGTGCCGCACACCTGGAACACCACGGGCGTCGGCATCAACAATTTCAGCAGCGACGTGATCCTGGTCCACAACACGCTCTACCGGAACGGCACCGCGGACAGTCAGCGCGCCGGGATCGCCTTCGCGGTCAGCACGCCGGCGTTTTTGACCGTCATGAAGAACAACATCGTCGCCGAGACCACGGCGCCCCGCGACCTCTATGTCGGTGTTTCGCCCTGCGCCTCCGACTACAATCTCTACTTCAACACGCGCGCGCTGGCCGCGACCTACCTGGGCGCGAACCTGACCTGGCCCCAGTACCTGGCGTCCAGCGGGCAGGACGCCCACACCCTGACCCGGGACCCGGCGTTCGTCAATGCACCCGCCGGGGATTTCCAGCTGCGGGCGGACAGCCCGGCGGTCGACGCCGGAAATTTCCTGACCCGCACCACGGCCCCGGGGGCCGGCGTCGTGGTCCCCCTCGAGGATACGCGCTATTTCAGCGCGGGCCTTCTGGGTTGCGGGGCGAGCCCGATCGTGGTCGGACGCAACGCCCCGGCCGCGGTCGTGGCCGTGGACGACGCCGGCTTGACCGTTACCTTAGACCGGGCCCTGGCCTGGAACGCGGGGGACCCGGTCGCGTATCCCTACGGGGGCGAACGGCCCGATCCGGGAGCCTACGAGAACAGCGCGCGGCCCGCCAGCCCCCGGAACCTGCGGCGGCGCTGACCAGGCGTACACCGCTTTCATGGAACGGTACAGTGCCGATACAAGGACGTTAACAGGAAAGAGACAGGCAAGGAGCCAAGCGAAGGCAGGAAAAACTTGGGTTCCCCTGAAAGTACCCGGGAGGCAGGATCGGGGAGAAAGCCTGCCGGGAGAAAGGAGTCCGGCTCTGGAGACGGACGGAGCCGCTCTTACCCGGCGTCCTGGAGGACCGTATCCTCCTCCGCCGGGACCGGCGCCAGCTCCATGGCCCGCGCCAGTTTTTCCTTCATGCGGTAGCGCTGGCAGCCCTCGAAGCTCCCGAAACAATACTGGGCCTTATAGAGCCTGATGAAAGCCGGTAGCCTGGCGAAATGTTCCGTATGGTAGCGGCAGTTGCGGAAATGCGGACACGGCTGCATGCGTACACCTCCGGGGAACGGTTTTGCGCGTTGGGAAATTACTAACTAGTATAGCAAGTAAAAATTTGCAACCTGTCCTGCCAGATAAAGATGGCCTTGAAAAATAAAGGCAATTCATTTATCGCTTGAGTCGCCGCGGAAAATTGTGCAAGCCGGAAAAACGGAGCGGCAAATGGCCGTTGAAATCATTTCCAGTGAAAGGCGGACCCCAATATGAACCGAGGTCAAATCTTGTCAAATACACCGGCCTCGGAAACGCCGGCGACCCGGACCATCACCTCGATCCTGGGCCTTTTGCTGGCCCTGGCCGGTTTCGAGCACGGCCTGTTCGAGACCCTGCAGGGCAGCCGGCCCACCGGCCGCTGGGTCATCCAGGCCATCGGCGAAGCCCAGCGGATGTGGCCGCACGGCACCGAAGAGGCCTTTACGCTCATCCCCAATTTCCTGCTCACGGGCATCGCGGCCATGACGGTCAGCCTCCTGATCGCGGCCTGGTCAATATGGTTCAGCCGCAAGCAACACGCGGCGGCCGTCCTGCTGCTGCTCTGCGTCCTGCTGACCCTGGTGGGCGGCGGCATCGGGCACATTGCTTTCTTCACGGTGGTGTGGGCCTATGCGACCAGGATCAACCGACCGTTGACGGGATGGCGCAAGGTCCTCTCGGGCGCCGCCGGCAGGACCCTGGCCCGGTTCTGGCCTTACACGCTCGCGGCCGCGGGCTTGTGCTGGCTCGCGGCGGTGGAAATCGCCATTTTCGGCTGGGTGCCGGGGCTGGAGAATCCCGACACGATCCTGGCCGTCTGCTGGTGCTTGTTACTGGCGGCCTGGTTCCTGATCCACAAGACCTATATAGCCGGATTCGCTGCGGACATCGAAGGGTAGCA
>Ga0315542_1002874_pt1 | contig 10295 bp, 8 predicted proteins | sample SalMarSW160120MG_FD_202541 | JGI IMG/M metagenome (GOLD analysis project Ga0315542, IMG submission 202541) | Salt marsh sediment microbial communities from the Plum Island Ecosystem LTER, Massachusetts, United States - Salt Marsh Sediment SW1601-20 ... | reverse complement strand
GAAAAAGATGTTTATTTTGAAACTGCAGCAAAAGATATTCGAGCATTACCAAAACTTGAAGGAACAGTACATGTCAATATTGCGTTAATTTTAAAATTCATGCTCAATTTCTTCATGAATTACAAGAAATACGACCCTATTCCAAAGCAATATCAAGCTAAAAATGATGACTTTTTGTTTAAACAAGGAGCTACTAGAGGGTTGGGGCGAATCCGATTACATGACTGGAAACCTGCATTTGAAAAGTTTGATCTTCCAAATGTGAAAATATTCTTGGAACAAATTAAATTGTTTAATTTGTTTGGAGTAAAAGCCACTCCAACTGCGGAACAACAAAAAGATATGGATTTTATGCTCGCCGGAATCGGTGAGATTTTCTCTCTAATTGTTTATGCACATTTAATTATTGAAAATGCACCGATCTATAATTTGGATGAAGATACGGTAGATCAAATCTTTGATTTCCTCGTGAGAGATTTCTCTAAGTATGCCCTCAATTTATATCATAAAACTAGCACATCTCCAGAACAGATGGAGTGGTGTTTAAAAATGATAAAAAAACCAAATGTCGATCCCGAAAGGTTTTATCGCGTGTGGAATACAGTTTATTCCTTAAAAGATGAATATGAAATGAATAAATAATTGGATGGGAAGGACCAGGATGGAAGAAGAACTGAAAAAAAAAAAAGAAGGAGAATTAAGGAAAAAAATTATTCTTGGGTTTTTACTTTGCATGTTATTTGTAACCCCAATTACTCTAATTTTATTACTTATTTGGTTTTATAACCCGTAGATATTAGGTTTTTTAATGGTTTTATCCTATATGTTTACTTTTAATAAATTAAAAAAAGTTCTAATCTTTCATTTGAGAAAAAAAGGATATAACATTTAAAAATAAAACGCCTAATAGAAATTGGTTATGTTCTGCCGTAAATTTCACTGATATGGGCTAAATTAGAATTATAATTTTCATTTAATTGATCCCAAGTGAATCTCCACTCCCAATTATCTTCGGTTTTTCCAGGGACATTCATTCTTGCTTCATCATCTAATCTGAGAAGATCTTGTAATGGAATCACTGCCATATTTGCCACAGAACCCCAAATAAGACGAATTAGAACACCCACCATATCGTCATCGAAGGAATTGACATAATCTATAAGATTATTTTTCTTCTTAGCAGATAACCCATTGAACCAGGATTTGGTGGTTTGGTTGTCATGAGTGCCAGTATAAACAATTGAATTTTGAATATAATTATGGGGTAAATATTTATGTTGAGAGGGATCCGAAGGCTTAGAGGGATCTGGGGATTCCTCAAAGGCAAATTGTAAGACTCTAATGCCTGGATATCCTGTATGTTGTAGTAATTTATCTACTTCAGGAGTAATGAGCCCTAAATCTTCTGCAATTATTGCTAATTCTCCCAAGTTTTGTTTTATTTTCTGAAACAAATCAATTCCTGGCCCTGGTTTCCACTCACCTCTCACTGCTGTCTCCTCGATAGCCGGAATTTGCCAATAAGATTCAAAGCCCCGAAAATGATCAATTCGTAATATATCAACCATTCGAAAAGAATTTTTAATTCTTTGGATCCACCATTTATAATCTTGCTTTTTCATCTCTTCCCAGTTATATAACGGATTACCCCAACGCTGTCCTGTTGATGAAAAGTAATCAGGAGGAACTCCTGATACGTATAATAATTCTCTATCGTCATCTAGCTGATAAAATTCAGGATGTATCCATACATCAACTGAATCATATGCTACAAAAATTGGAAGATCCCCTATGATCTTGATATTCTTTTGATTTGCATAATTTTTCGCTTCTTTCCATTGTTTAAAAAACAAGAATTGAGTAAATTTATGGAACCTAACTTCAAATTTATGATCTTTTTCCCATTTTTTAATAGCTACGGGATCATGAAATCTCAAATCCTGTTCCCATTCATTCCATGCTTTTAATTCGTTAGCTAACTTAATTGACATGAATATGCTAAAATCATCCAACCAAGACGATTCATCTTTAATAAAAACCTTGAACTCTTGAATTATCGAGGGAATGCTGTCTTTCTGAAAATGCTTAAAAGCTGTTTCTAAAACATTCCATTTATATTTAATCACCTTTCCAAAATCCACACGTGAGTCTGGAAATGTTTCGGTCGGTTCACATTCCTTTGACGATACTAAATTCATTTCAATCAATTTTTCGGGACTTATTAACATGGGATTCCCAGCAAACGAAGAAAAGCTTTGATAAGGAGAATTAGCATAACCAGTAGGACCTAACGGAAGGATTTGCCAGAGATTTTGTTTATATTTGTATAAAAAATCAATAAAATTATATAACTCGGGACCAAGATCACCTATTCCATATTGACTTGGGAAACAAGTAGGGTGAACTAAGATACCCCCCATTCGTCTATTAGAAGGATTATTTTGGTTTAAATTCATTTCATTCATGTTTAGTTACTTGATTATTCTACGCTATATAAATTGCTGGACTTAAAATCATTAAGCAAAATGTAATAAAGCTCTTGAATCATTGCAGAATCTAATAAAAAAATAAGTTATTATTAATGAGTTTTTCCTGCCGCCCTCTGGGTAAGGAGGTCCATTTGATTCTTTACGGGAACTATTTCTCGCACTTTTTCTAGAAAAATAGCCTCTTCAGGACAATTAGAGGCACAGAGCCCGCACCCTATGCATCTATCTATCCTAATTTTAATTTTATCATCAGAGAGATCTTCTTTATGAGGCCAATGATGATAAATCGCTTCCATTGGACAAATACTCAAACAAGATTCGCATAAAGTGCACAGTTCTTGTTTGATTCTAGGTTCAAAATTAGATTTAGTAATTGAACCATAGTTATTGAGTTCTTTAACCGACTTTAAAAACCCACAACAACAAGAGCAACAATTGCAAACAAAGGTCGCTGTATCTTGCATGTTAAATGTTTCATGTACCAAGCCTTCTTTTTCAGCTCTTTCCATTATCTCCATCAATTCATCCAATGACACTTCCCTTCCTACTCCTTGTTCAATAACCATCTTTGCTAATGTTCCAGTAGTAACACAATAATTTTCATCAGTTTGTTTGCAGGGTTCTCCAGCTAATTTTGCTGCATTTCTACAACTACACGGCACAACAGCATATAATTTAGGATTAGCTTTTTCCAAATATTCTTTTAATATTTCGAAAGGTAAAATTTGATATTTACCTTCAACAGATTTCTCTATTTCGAGTACCTTTTCGGTGGGTTTTATTGCTGGAATAACACGATAAATTGTATAATCGCTGGCACTTAATTCATATGGAAATCCAATCTTCTGTAATTCTAAGTGTGCTTCTGCAGCTTTTTTCATCCTCTCTGGATCATCCCTGTTAGTAGTAAAATATACCTCAAATCCACCCGGTAAGTAAGGTAATAGAAGGTATAAAGTCCCCAATTTTATCAGTTTTCCTTTATTATACATGTCTTCAAGAACTTCTGTTAATTCATCTATGGGAACATTTGATAACCTTGATATTTTCTTAATGTTCATTGGAGTACTCACTTTCTCAAAGCTTGAGGTCAAGATCTGAGCTTCTCTTTCTGTAAACATATTTTTCAGTAATTTCATTGAGATTGGATGTTTCGGTAATCCAATAACATTCTCACCCTTGCTCAATAATAAACGAAGATTCTCATACAAATCTGTCGTATCCATCTTATCATTCCTCATTTTAGAAATTTTATTTAATATGAATGATTTTGTCTTGGCAATATATAAATGTAAATAAAAACCATACGTCATGTGGCTTTTACTACTTAAGTTAAGTCTTCATTCAACAGTAACCAAAGTTTCTCATACAATTCTGTTGTACTCATTATAGATATGATTAAAGTTATAGTAATCGAAATTACCTCGTTAAATTTGTCTTTGATTTTAGAACAAAAACATTAAAATTAAAGTTGAATCTTAATATCTTCCAAATATGGTTAACTTCGAATTAATAAAAATTGACTCAGAGTTTGAAAAGATATTAAAAGAAGATCAAGAATTAAAAGAAGTAGCAGCACGAGAATTTGCGAAATCGGAAGGCATTCCGGTCGAAAATGCAATAGAAATGAAAGGAGATTGGAATCTTATTTTAGGGTTAAACAGATTTACAACGGAATATATTGGAGATTTTCAAAAGAATTATATTCCTGAAACTGTAATTTCAAAAAAGTTCAAGATCAAAGAAGTCAATGCTGAATGGACAATTGTACCGAACAGTAGAGAAGAAAGAGCATTCCTTTACTTCTTTGGTGGTGGATATATTATGGGAAGCTTGAGTGCAAGCAGTTATATCCGATATTTATTAGGTAGGTATACTGGTGTAAATGTTCTTGGAATAGACTATTCTCTTGCTCCAGAAATGCCATTTCCTGCAGCATTAGATGATGCAATAAGTAGTTATGAGTGGCTTTTATCCAATGGTTATAACGCTCAAAATATTATAATTGGAGGGAGCTCTGCCGGAGGAGGTCTTGCCATGGCAATGTTATTAAAAGCGAAAGAACTAGGCTTAAAGTTTCCAAAAGCAGCAGTTTTAATCTCTCCATGGGTTGATTTAACTTGTAGGGCTAAATCAATCAAAAAATCGAGGGAAATCGAGCCAGAATTAGCTACTGGATTAAAACCAATGGCTTCCTTATATGCAAAAGGAGAAAACAAAAAAAATCCTTATATTTCACCAGTATTTGGCGATCTAAATAAACTCCCACCGCTTTTGATCCATGCTGGGAGTGTTGAGGGTCTTCTTGATGATGCTCAACTATTGGCTAAGAATGCTAAGTTTCAAAATGTAGAAGTTGAATTGAAAATATGGGATAACATGCCGCATGATTTTCAGACTTATGGAGATAATCATCCTACAGGTAAACTCGCATTTGAAGATATTTCTGATTTTGTTCAAAGACACTTTAACCTTTAAATCTAAGAGGTTTAACCATATTTTAATTTCTAAATTATAATTTTAGCTATAAAATTTATACTGTTCTTTTATGTGATCGAGGTTTCTTTGTGTTGTGGATAACATTTGATAATCTTCTATCTCTTTATATATCGTGACTGCTCTTTCTAAAAGATTTATTGCTTTTTCATAATCCTTCTTGAACTTATATAATACTGTCCCTAAATTATTTAGCGCTTTAGCAATTCCTGGCTTAATTTCCAAATCTTCCATAATGCTTAATGCCTTAGTATAAGTACCAATACATTCATCATGCTTTCCGATATCACCTAAAATTCCTCCAATATTAAAAAGCTGATTCGCAGCTTCATGTAAGTTCTCCAAAGATCGTGCAATACTATGTGCTTTCTTATATTCCTCTAAAGCTTTTTCAAATTGTCTTCGAGCTTCATAAATTGAACCCCTATTTCCATAGCGTACTGCCAAATGAATTTTTTCTCCGATATTTTCAGCAATTTCAATGGATTGATTGAAATAATCGTATGCTTTATCATAATTTCCTCTCACCCTAAAGATCAATCCGATATTATTCAAGCTAGTCGCTTGGCCCGATAGGTCATCTAATTCTTTTCTAATTTTATAAGCATCATTATAAAACCTCATTGCATCGTCAAGTTTTCCTATAGAAAAATAAATACCACCAATTGCATTACCTGCAAGTGATTTGATTCTTAATTTTTTAATTTTATCTGCGATTTTGTATGCACGATCTAAATAACTTAGTGCTTCTTTGTTATATCCCGCAATTCTATAAATATTTCCAATGGTGTTTAAGTTAGATGCCATATCATCCAAATCTCCCAATAGTTCATCAATTTTAAGAGCTTCTGATGCATTCTTCAATGCCGGGTCTAATAATCCTTGAGATAGATAAATACTTGCTAAGTTGTTATAACATAATGCCTTATTTGATAGATCTCCATTTCGTTCTGCTATTTCAAGTGCTTGTTCAATATTTTTAGTAGCATTTTGAATATCTCCACTTGATCGATATATGACTCCTAAACCATTTAAAATCGAAAATTTTAATATATAAGGTGTTTGCTCCGTAATTAAATTAGATGCGTCGATGATATGTTTCAAGGCATACTTAAAATCTCCCTTTTTTCTATAGTATTCTCCAATATTAAGAAGAACTCCAATTTTTTCATTTATTTGATTTAAATTCTCGGTCAATTGAAGAGTCTTTTCAAAATATTCAAATGCTTGTTCTGGTTTGCCAATCGTAAGAGATAATAATCCAATTGCATTGGTGAAATATAGTTCATTTATATCATTCTTCTCGTTCTTAGCAAGATCTAAACCTCTTAAAGCGGTTCTCTCAGCATCTTCTGTATTACCCAATTCATTATAAATCTCATGAGCAAGACGATATTTAGAGGATTTTGATGCTTCGAAATGGTTTTCTTTCATATATTCACTAAAACTGGGTACCTTTCTAACCGAATCTTCATTTAAAGTTTCAAAATTCTCTTTAAATATTGGAGCTAACTTGGTCTTTACAAAATTAATCGTGTTAGTCGTGATTTTAAATACCTCAATATTCTTTTTAGATGCTAATTCAAGTAATAAAAAGTCCTGTTTCGAAACAGATGAGCTGGGTTGTAGTTTTGAGAATTTAATTGGGAGATATTTAAAAATTTCCACTCCTTGCATATCTTGTACGTGTTCAACCCAAATAATTCGCTTTAAACCCTCTAATTCTTTAAGCATTGGACTGATATCAAAATCATCACTACCGGAGTACCCCATTATAACCAGATCGCGGTATTGCATAATCTTGTCTATTAATTTCTTTTTGTACGGTTCGATGGCAAAAGTCTTACCCTTTTCCCTATCCTTGCCAAGAGCGCTTATTGTCGTTATTAATGAATCTTTTGTAGGTCTCCCTTTAATACAATCCCATTTAGATCCATGGATTTTAATGATTGGAAATTGGGATTGTATATTTTTTTCATAATCTTCCTTAGTGATGATAACCATAACTTTTTGGTGATATGGATGAGACATGAGAAATTGTGAAAGTTTTGCCTTTAAGCCCATTTCAAGTAAATAGTCAAAATTGGTGGTTACAACATAGTTATATCGCATTATCATATTTGCTAGAAAGATATGGTTGGCATTCGGTTCCTTTACTTCATCTAAATAATCTAAAAATCGAACTTCTTTATCAAACAAGCTTTGGATTTTTTCTACTAAAAATTCATATCTCAATGTGCCTAATTGGGATAATTTTTCAATTTCTTCTTTAGGTGCATAATAAGTAAATAATTCTTTCACGAATTGTCGTGCAGAAGGAACGCAAGAAGGAGGATCCATTGAGATTCCAGCACCAACTAAAAACGTATAACGTTGCTGCTCATTGAACAAATTGTTTATTTCATTATTTTGCTCTTCTTTTGGAACCTTGAGTATTAGGTTATTTTGAATTATATCATTCATAAGTAAGTACAATTTTTTCAATTTTTTATGGAAATAAAGAATTCAAAATTAAAAATTTAATTAAATCACCATTTTTGAACGCAAACCTTTCGTATTGAAATTTACAGAAGGCTTTTATCCGTATAGCAAGAGATCTCTTAAAAAACTAAATTTTTGATGCCCTTTTTTAGATAATATTTACACTAAAATCTGAAAGATTTACCACAAGAATTAAATATCTTATTAACAATACGATCCTCAAATGAAGATAAAAATCTTACTATCAATGATATGTTGGTTCGTTTTAATTCTATTCAGTCTACATTTTAATGTGGTTCAAGCACATCCACCTACAAATATGACTGGATCATATGATCAAAACACTGAAATCTTAACCGTTACAATAACACATCCAGTTTCAGACCCTAATAAGCACTACATCAAAATGATTGAAGTGAGAGTTAATGACACCGTTGTCTTAACTGAATATTATACGAGTCAACCCAATTCGAATATATTTACTTACAAATATTCAATTGTCGCGGGTGATGGAGCATACATTTTAATAGAAGCCCGATGTAATGAAAACGGGGGAATGAGTATCTCAGTAATCGTAGGAGAACCTACTGGTCTAAAAATTCCGGGATTTACTGAATTTTTTTGGATATTAGGAATTTGTTTTTTCATCGCAATTATCATAACCATTAGAAATAGGAAAATTTTTCATCAATCCAAATAACATGCAAATATAGGAATATCCTATATTTTTCTATAATATTTAAGCTTTAATTTTATAAAGATGAGAGTTATCCACTATTATAGAATAGAACTCAATTTTAGAACATGTTCGAAAATGTTATTAAATTGAATGTTTCGTGAGTATAATTTAGAGATGGTAAAAAAGATGATGCCAATTGGACCATTAATGAAAGAACATCGATTAATTGAGAAAATGATTGAACATATAGATAATGAAATCGAAAGAATGGAAAAATTTAATAAGGCAAATCCGCTTTTCATTGATACTGCTGTTGATTTCATTAGAATGTATGCGGATAGAACTCATCATGGTAAAGAAGAAGAGATTCTATTTAGAGAGTTAGGTAAGAAAGATTTATCTCCGAATCATAAGAAAATTATGGAAGAACTCGTAGAAGAACATAAATGGGCAAGAAGAATAGTAGGAAATCTCGTCGAAGCTAAAAATAGATACGTAAATGGTAAAGTTGATGAAGTGGGAGACATTATAAATTTGATGAGTGAACTGGTTGAATTTTATCCAAAACACATTGAAAAGGAGGATAAGCATTTTTTCATACCGGTAATGAAATATTTCAGTCAAGAAGAGCAAGATCAAATGCTCCAAGAATATTGGGATTTTGATAAAACTCTTATACACGAGAAATATGAAAAAGTAGTAGAATCTCTCTAATTTTTATTAATTTGATTTTATTTCGAACTTTTTTATTTTTTTACATTTTCCTAGATTTATTAATTCATTCAAATAAGAAAAAAATATTTACCTTGTTAATTTGTAATACTATTATTCTTCAATATTGAATAGAAAAATGTGCATGAGATATTATGGCTGACAAATCCAAACTATTAGAATTAGTAAAAGATCATGGAACTCCAATTCTTGTCATAGATCATGATATAATAAGAGAGAACTATATGAAATTTTCTAAAAATCTTCCTCGTGTCAAACCATACTATGCTATAAAAGCAAATCCTGAATCCAAAATAGTAAAAACGTTATATAAGTTAGATTCAAATTTTGATGTTGCATCATGGGAGGAATTTATGATTGTTTATGATGCAATTCAAGGAAGTGAAAATATAAAAAAACGTTTTATGAACGATAAGATTATATATGCAAATCCTGTTAAACGTATTGATTCATTGAAAAAACTCAATAACTATTTTCTTCAAATGACGTTTGATAATTATGTTGAAATCGATAAAATTTCTAATTATTGTAAAAACAGTCGATTAATTTTGAGAGTCGATGTTCCAAATATCGGATCAGTTGTAGAATTATCCACAAAATTTGGAGCACCTCATGATATTTGCATTGACCTTATCAAACATGCTAATAAGAGGGGTTTTAATGTTGATGGCCTAAGTTTTCATGTTGGTAGTCAATGTAGTAATTTTAATAACTATGTTGAAGCTTTTAAAATAGCTCGTTGCATTTTTAACCAATCTGAGAAGATAGGAAATAGATTGTCGATATTAGACATTGGAGGAGGATTTCCAGTACCATATGATGAAAATGTCCCCTCTTTTGAACAACTAACCACTATTATCAATTCTAATCTTGAAAAGTATTTCAATGATCCCGAGATTAAAATTATAGCAGAACCAGGACGTTTTTTAGTTGCTACTAGTGCTACTGCAATAGTTGAAATTAATGGAAAAGCAACTAGAAACAATAAAACCTATTATTATGTCAATGATGGGGTATACAATACCTTCTCGGGACTAATATTTGATCATATCCAGTATCATTTTAAGGCTTTCAAGGAAGGAGAGTTAAGTAGCTGTGCTGTTGTTGGACCTACTTGTGACGCTTTAGACAAGATCTCACTTGATGAAATGCTACCAGAGTTGGAAATTGAGGATCTACTTTATTCAGAAAATGCAGGAGCTTACACAAATGCTTCTGCCACCCATTTTAACGGTTTTCCTCCCGCAAAAATAGTACATATCAATACTTAATTTTAAACATATAATATGAACATAATTTAAATTACTGGGTGAAAAGTCAACGAATTCTCCAATAGAAGATGGTAATCTCAAGAAAAAAACGATGCGAGTTTCTATTACTGAAGGTTCGGTTGGCGTTTTTAGCAGCATGATCTCTGA
>Ga0315542_1002868_pt1 | contig 10311 bp, 11 predicted proteins | sample SalMarSW160120MG_FD_202541 | JGI IMG/M metagenome (GOLD analysis project Ga0315542, IMG submission 202541) | Salt marsh sediment microbial communities from the Plum Island Ecosystem LTER, Massachusetts, United States - Salt Marsh Sediment SW1601-20 ... | reverse complement strand
CAATCATACTTTGGGTAGTGATACTCTTCTTTTCAGTCACAGCGGTCTATTCAGTGATGAATGTGGGCGTGAACATCGGAGAAGCACAAATGCTTCCCACCAGCAACGGCATCAAATTTTCTTTGCCCTTCTCCATAAGCAACGAAGGCTACTATGAAATAGCTGACCTAAACCTGACAACCCGCGTCACAGACCCAGATGGAGCAGTGCTGGATTTGACAGAAACCCTTGTTGAGTCTATACCTCAAGGCGAAACCGTTAACGCATCACACACAATCGCCATAAACCTAGACGACATACTCGCAATGGACCACCTGACGCTAATGCTGAATGACAGCAACTTCACTGTAGAAATCTTTGCAGGCCTCAGTTTTGCTCGGGCTGTTCCAGTGCAGATTTCAACGAACGTGTCACTGCCTTGGGGCGCACCCTTCGCCGATTTTTCTGTTGGAGAAGCACCTGTTTCTCAATATAACCGCAGTTATGCTGAGGTAGCAATACCTGTGAGCTTCGAAAATCACGCCAGCATCGACATAACAGGAACATTGAAACTGGAATTCTACAGCAACTCAAATGAACGCATAGCCTCTGGAACTACCCGCATCAACGTGGCAGCGAACCAGAATTTTAGAGACAACATTCTCGTATCCGCGACACCGCAGGATGCATCAAAACTGACAGACAGCGGGAAAGTGCACATATTTTTCGAGACGCCTCTCTTTACTGTAGATTGGTGGGAGCAGCATGGTTGAGTTAGACTCAAATTTTATCATGAACACGGTGTTCCCGAGAGTAATGAAGGCTGCCATAATGGGCGCCGTCACGTTTATGGTAGTTTATTACTTGCCGTTGTCGCTGATTCCCCGCAACATACCCCAAAACATTCTTCCATTCGATTACAGAGCCCAGCTTCTTGAGTTCGCGGCGATATCCGTCTTCTTTGCTGTTGCTGGGCAGCTCTTCTCCAAGACTGTTATAGGCTGCGGCTTTGGCATAGCAAGAGCCATTGTCATAGTCGCCTACTTTCTGGTGGTCTCAGAAGGCGGCATTTTAACTTTGACAGTGCCAGTCTCGGAGTATACCTTGAATTTGACAATTGACATCAGCATCATTCTCTTGATGGTCATCGCAGTGAATCTGTTAAGCATAGCAAAGAATCTTCTTGGAGCCATAGCCATTCTTAGCGAAAAGTCTACGGACATCGACCTCAAATGAACTAGAAGAATGGCAGGGTCACTTATGCGTGGACTAAAAAAATCGCTCATTCTCTATTCATTGATGGCACTGCTAACATTAGAGACGCTTACTTGTCCCGTGCTCTCCATCACATCTAACGGAAAATACGTGGACATTGCCGAATCCTCTGTCTTTCCAGCTTCAGTTTCTTATGACGCGCCTATTTTCCAGAAGGGCATGTGCTATTCAGCATGGTCCCCTGACGCTTTCGGCAGCCCCGAATCTGACGAATCCATGGCTCTTTTAGCTGAAACAAACACTGAGTGGATATCACTCTGTCTCTCATGGGTTCAAAGCAACACGACCTCCCATGACATTAACCCAGACCCCAGCCACACACCAACCCTTGACTCAGTGGAACATGCCATAAAAGAAGCCCACAGTTTAGGCCTCAAGGTTATGCTGAAGCCCATGGTCGACACAATGGAAGAAGAAAAAACCCAAGGATACTCAACTGTGTGGAGAGGCGAAATCCAGCCCTCTGACGAGTGGTTTGCAAGCTACTCAAACTTCATCAACTTTTTCGCCGAGTTCGCTGAAGAAAACGATGTAGAGCTTTTCTCGGTTGGCTGCGAATTCAAGGCGACAACTCCTGAGAAGGAGCAGTGGGAAGCCGTTATTGCAGGAGTGCGGGAACGCTACTCCGGTCCCATAACATATGCTGCGGACTGGACCAACTACAAGAACATTGAATGGTGGGACTCTGTGGACTACGTGGGAATAGACGCCTACTTTCTGTTATCCCTCTTCAACAACGACCCAACCCTAGAGGAACTTGAGAATGCATGGAACAACCACGCAGACGAAATTGAAACATGGCTCTCAACAGTGAACAAGCCAGTGATCTTCCCAGAGATCGGCTACCGAAGCGGCGACGGAACAAACGCTGCACCATCCAACTACTGGACCGACATGCCTGTTGACCTTCAAGAGCAGCGGGACTGCTACGAAGCCGCCTTCCAGGCACTGTGGAACAGAAACTGGTTCTATGGCTTCTACTGGTGGACATGGACCCAGGACCCCACAGACGGTGGACCCGACGATTCATCTCACACCCCACAAAACAAGCCTGCCCAAGACGTCGTCACCCAATGGTATTCTAGGGACAGGCAGGTTGCGGTGGTAGACCAAACTTTCACAAGCGCCACAAAATGCGGCGTCAACGAAGCCCAGTCAGTAGGCTTTCACGTTAGATGGGAGCATGACGGCGCCGACGTGAGTGATGCCCGAGTCTACGTGAACGGAACAGAGCATGTGACGAACAGCAGCGGATGGACAACCTTCACTGTAGCATATGACACAGTAGGCAAACGTTCATGGATTATCACAGGTTTGCAGCATCCTGAAGCGAACGGATACATGGTAGCAGCTGAAAGCCCGAGCATAGTTTGGGACAAAACAGTTTTTGACGTGGAAGTTGACTCAGCCTCCTTTGGAGTCTCAAAAGTGAAAGTGAAAATCGCCTACGCCTACGACGGAACCTCAGTGACGGGCGCAACCATTGTCGTGAACGGAAAACAATGCGAAGAAATCGAGTCTGGCGTCTACCAAACCCGAATAGTTTCATGGAGCCCCATCGAGCAGCTGACAGTAACGGCAGACGATGACGGATTGCTTAATGAAACTTGGACAACATCAACATTCCACGTAATGAATACTGTCCTGTATCTTGCATTGGCTGCAGCAGCAATCATAATAACCGTAGTCCTGTTGAAACGGTTACGTCGCAACCCCAACCAAACCCTAGAACAGACGGAATAAAGTTTAGAAAACGGATAAGAACAGGAAACAAGTAACATCAGAAGCGGTTCATATTAGGAGACTAATAACAGAAGATTGTTGAAAAAATGTTTTTTCTGTTTTTCCAAACAAAACAACTGTCTAATATCCACAACCGCCAGCATATTAGTTTCCTAATAGAGGTACATTGTTGAAAACAGTATTTTTTCAGAAAAACAACAGCACAAAATAATGCAGTTAGTTTTCTGTTTTCAACCGCAAAATCAACATCTTAAGACCAGGTCAGTAGTGAAATCCAAAAGATTTCTGTCGGGAAAATTCTTTTTGAAAAAGATTTGCTTCAATAAAGTGTCGGATTAATTAAAGACTATACAATTTGTTCCGACATATTTTTATAGTCGGTTAGCGAAATGCTCTCATCGAGGGTGGTATTGTGTCGGGATATGACGGCAAAAAACCGGAAAGCAGAGAAGAATTCATCAAGTTGCTGGTGACAGCCAAGAAAGAGGAAAGGAACGCAAGGAGGTCTCAGGGTAGCCGATCGACAAAACCGACAATTAAGGGCACTGCCGAGGTTTTGGGGATTCACCGTGACACCTTGTATCAGTGGCTGAGAGAGTTTGATGTTGACTTTTCGGATGTGGATGAACGGAAAATGGTTTTTGAAGAAGCCATGAAACGCAAAGAGCACACCTATCTGATTGGCGAGGCGTTGATTGGTGAAGGAACAGAGGTCGCTCACATCGATTTGCTGATTGGAGACAAGGAAGGACCCATCGGGCAAGCCTTCGCCAACGGCTTATCTAACCTGTCTGCTGGTCACACTCCGCTTCTGGCAGTTATCAGACCGAATCTTCCGCCTAAACCGCACACTCTTCTTGTGCCCAAAGTCACTGTAAAGAACATGGAGCAGACAGGAAAAATTTTTGGTCCTGCTCAGGCAGCCGTGGCAAAGGCTGTTGCCGACTCTGTGGAGGAGGGAATCATCCCAGAGGATAAGGTTGACGAATGGGTGATCATATGCAGCGTCTTTATTCATCCACAGGCTAAAGATTTCCGCAGCATCTACCACTACAATTATGGAGCCACAAAACTGGCGCTGAAGAGAGCCTTAGAGAATTATCCGTCACTACAGAAAGTGATGTATGACAAGGACCGGGCAAAGCACCCGATAATGGGCTTCAAAGTGCCCCGATTATGGAGACCGCCTTACCTGCAGATAGCCCTCGACAATCCTAACTTGGAGGGCGTCAAGAAAATCATCAGCGAACTGCCCGAGAGCGACAGAATCATACTAGAAGTTGGCACACCCCTGCTGAAAAAGTACGGCGTAAACGTCATCCGCGAACTAAGGAAAACGGCGAAAGACATGTTCATCGTAGCAGACCTGAAGACGCTGGATGTCGGAAAAGTGGAGGTTGACATGGCCTTCGAGGAAACAGCCGACGCCGTTGTAGTCGCAGGTTTAGCAACCCCAGAAACCATCGACAAATTCATTCAAGAAGCAAAAAGGCTGGGAATCTACGCAGTAATGGACCTGATGAACGTCGACGACCCTGTTGAGAAGCTGCGGTCACTCAAACGGTTGCCTGACGTTGCGATTCTGCACCGAGCCATAGACGCGGAGAAAACAGGCAAAACACGGTGGGACCTAATCAAAGAGATGCAGAAGACCTTCCCAGACCAGAAGTTTCTGGTGGCGGTTGCTGGCGGAATAACTCCTGACACAGCGCCTGAAGCCTTGGCGAACGGGGCAGACATCATCATAGTCGGACGATACATAACACAATCCAAGGATGTGGAGCGGGCAACCAGAGAATTCCTGAAGAGCACCAGAGAGATGGCAGAAGACATAGACCTCTTCAGAGTACACGTAGAGTAAACAAGAGGGAGCAGTTTCCCTTCTTTCCTTTTTTTGTTTCTATCTTTTTTCGGCTATCGCATCGATTTCCAGCAGGGCTCCAGCCATGAGACCTGCCTGTGCCGTGGTTCGCGCTGGAGGATTCTTGTTAAAGTATCTGCTGTAGACCATATTGAAAGCTTGAAAGTCGTTGAGGTCACTGAGGAACACCGAAGTTTTCACAACATCATCTAATGTCAAATCGATGCTTTCGAGGATGCTCTTCAGGTTCTCCAGCACCTGAACTGTCTGCGTCTCTATTCTGCCCTCAACAATCTTTGAGGATTTTGGGTCAAGGGGGATTTGTCCAGAGATGAAAACAAAATCGCCGCTGATCACAGCCTGAGAGTAGGGACCCACAGGCTTGGGAGCCTTCTCTGTGAAAACGGTTCGTTTAGTCAATTAACTCAGCCTCATTATGCTCTCGGTTAAAAGATAATATATGGTTTGGGCACAGAAGGCACAGTTTAGAAAATAAACAGATGTTTTAAATCTGGGAAACCAGAAATAACAGAAATGTTGGTGAAAGTATGCCTACAATTAAAGTAAAAGCAAAATTGGTTGAAAACGTTCAGTCAATCGCAGACAATATGAGAGGACACAGCGTAGTTTTGGATCTAGGAACCGCAAAAGGCGGAACCAACACCGGACCCTCAGCATTGGAGCTGGCGATAATGTCTCTGGCTGACTGCGCAGTGACAATATTCGCTGACGTTGCCAAGAAAAGCAATGTAGAAATCAGCGGAATGGAAGTTATTGCAGAAGCAGACAAGCCCGCGGACTCGCCTAAACTAAATGGCGTAAACATCAAAGTCACCGTAACCTCCAAAGAAAGAGAACAGAAACTCAACGCAGTATGGAGAAGAACAGAAGCAAACTGTCCTGTCGTATCCATCTTCCAAGACAACATACCCATAAAAATCGAGTTCGAAACAGTCGCTGAGTAACGCGCTTATTCAGCGAACCTTCATACACCCTTCGACCCTTTTTTGGTCGCGCGCTACTTTAGAGAAGCTGATTCCGTAATTCTGGCTACTTTTGCTTTCACTCTAAACGAAACTGAAGGAGCAGAAAGGTTTTTAGCTCCAGCGAAGCCAGTCACTGACTAAGACAGGGTTTATCATGAGGTTTGTTGACGCCCACATTCATCTTGCAGACAGCAGATACGCCCAGAACGTTGGAGAAATCGTGGCAGAGGCAAAGCGGGCAAACGTTTTTGCTTTGGTCGCCAATTCCATGGACTTGGAGTCAAGCCGTCAAAGCCTCAGGTTAGCTGAAGAGCATCCTGACCATGTTTATGCTGCGTTAGGAATTCATCCTTGGAACACAAAGCAGCTGAAGCCAAACGAAGTTCAGGAGACTGTTGACCTAATTTCCGAGAATACAGAAAACAGGCAAAAACTGGTGGCTGTTGGAGAGATAGGCTTAGACTCCAGCTACTCGGGAAGTGGGGAACCCACAGAAATCCAGTTGCATGTCTTCCATGAGATGCTTTCCGCAGCTGAGAAACTGTCTCTTCCTGTGATTATCCATTCCCGTGGCACCACCAGCCAAATCGTGAGCATGCTCCCCTCATACAAAATCAGAAAGGTTCTTCTACACTGGTTCAGCCAGCCCCACAGCCTAATCCCCACCATAGTGGACCGCGGCTACTACATCACTGAAGGTCCGCCAGCCGTCTTCCAGAACGGCATCCGCGAAGTCGTCCGTCATATCCCCTTAACTAGGCTTATGACAGAAACGGATGGACCTGTTCAGTTCAGGGGACCCTTTAAGGACCAGATGACTACACCTTCTTTTATTCCCGCCGTGGTTGAAGCTATTGCCCAGCTGAAAAATAAAGAAAAAACTGTGGTTGCTGACCAGATTTTCCAGAATTTTGTTGACTTTTTTGGCGTAGAAGGCGTAAGGGATAAAAGGCATGATGAGGGGACAATTCAGGACTAAAATGATGAGAAAGCGCTGACTGGAGGACGTGGTGATAGATTGGGAAAAGTGCGCACTGAACAGGTGAAGAGACTAGCCCGCGAGCTGCTAGATCGGTATCCAAGCAAATTTTCGACAGATTTTGAAAGCAACAAAAAATTTGTTGATGAATACACAAACATTTCTTCAACAAAACTAAGAAACAGGGTAGCCGGTTACACTGCTCGATTGGCAAGCGCAATGTATGGTCCTGAAGTTTCAGAACCTGAGAACGAAGAATAGAGGCACTTACGTAACTAAAGAAAATGGCTGTCTATTCAATTCTTAGTTACGTCTGTCGAATATTTTTTATAACCACTTACATATCTCATGAATAGACAGAGCAAACCAAAAGAGGGAAAACTGAATGCCAACCGTGGATGGTTATCGAAAAGGCTGGGCTAGCCGTTACCTCAGAGAGGCAAAGGCAGAGTTGATTGCAGCTAAGAACACGCCCTACATGGCAGCAGGTTTCATCATCGAAGCTCTGACCAAAGCCCAGGCAGCTATATACTACAGCTTAGGGGACCCCGCTTTTATTGTGCCGATAGTCCATGAGACACTCAGCACCAGACAACACGTTGAAGAGCCAATTCTAAACTTTCTTGTCGAAATCGAAAAAACTCTCCAACAGCTGGCACAGGACCCTAACTCGGATAACGAAAAGATCATGGAGCACGTGAATGACATAATCAAATTCACGTCTGAGATAGTGGAGCTTTTCGGCGGCGAAAGCTCATAGCTTACGAGAGAACAAAACATGGTCGTCACTGTAGAAGTCAGACTATTGGGGATTTTTCAGCAGATTTCGGGAAAAAAACGTTTCATGTTGAAGCTGGAGGAGCCAGCGACAGTCCGAAAAGCTGTAACGAAGCTTACGGAAACTTTTTCATCCGAATTCAAACGAGTTCTGATTGACTCGCAGCTTGATGACCCCAGACCAAACGCTCTGATTCTTGTAGGAGGAAAAGAGATTAACGTGCTGCAGGGGCTTGAAACTGAGGTCAAAGACGCTGAGGAAATTGTTTTGCTTCCGCTGGTTCATGGCGGTTGAGCCAATTTGCGCTGCTGTAGCAGATGTTTATCTGTAAGCATTAAAACTTGGAACACAATCTGGCACCAAATGCGCACGTACGAGCTATCCCCTTTATATTCTTAATATATGAGCCTCCTAATAGCCCAAAACTATATTGCAGGGTACCAAAGAGCCTGTCAAAATAGCCCATCCCCCTTGGAGCAGATGTTAATCCTTGTTTTGATAACGTATATACACCACAAACCCACTATTGCCTGATTGCCCGAGTTGGGGAGCACGCTTGGATAGGTTGACAAGGCACGGTTGGCTGCCCAGAAGTCGGCTATGGACCGTCTCACACGATCACATCAACTGAGGCGGTTGTGGCTGGCAACTGGATGGCTGATTATGCTGCGTTGGTCTGCCTGGGCTTTGACCCTTCTCGGGCATTTCCATTTTAAACAAAACAATATTTCATGATGTTGCTGCCCAAGAATCCTGCAACCTGACCTCTTTGATCAGTGAATAAACGGCGCCGAAAATGGAGACAAAATTTTGTTTACTTCGCAGAAATGGGCAGTTTCCTTGACATGAGAAATGCGTTTTCTCCGTCCGCGTAGTAGTTTCTGAGCGTCCGCGCAGTTTCGAATCCCAACTTCTTGTAAAGTCCTACCGCGGGCATGTTGCTTGTCCTGACCTCCAAGTAGCACTCCTTTGCATTGTAGTCCACCATTGCTTGCGTCGCTTCTAGCATCAAAGAATAGCCCAGCCCCTTCTGTTGGTGTTCGGGCAGAACAGCGATGGATATCACATGCCCCTTCTTTGTTACCCCCATCAGTCTGAAGCTTGGGGCTCCGGTTTCGATGCGGCACATGATGTAGCCTACTATTTTTTTGCTGATTTCAGCGACTATGAATGCTTGTGGGTAGCGTTTGTACAGGTTCATGAAAAAGAGGGGAGTGTAGTTTTCTGGTAGACAGTCTCTGTTTATTTGGATTACATCTTCTAAATCAGCTGGCTTAAACGGCCTAAACTTGTAATTGAGTTCCAAAACCATCCACCATGCCTTCTCTCTGCCTTTCTGCCTAACTGAGTTTGATGCTTAAGTAAACAAAAGTAAATATACTTTTTCGTAAAGCAAGGCATACTAAACCGATGGAACAGATAGCTGATTGACTAACAAAGGAACAGTAAATTGCGTTTGGATTATCTTTCTTGAGGTTCGCCATATTTCCATATTCTTGAAACTGCAAAGATTAGAATAAGGAAGATTACAATGATTATTATGACAACTTCATACAATGGACCATCATCATTTCCAGTAATGGAACTCGCAGAAGACAAAAAACTGCCTGTTATGATTATGATTATAACCAGAATGTAATATGAAACCTTACTTCTCATAATACAAGGTTACCTCTTCTTCCAAATCATATAGCCAATTAACAAAATAAGAACAGTTAAAGTATATTTAACATACTAAACGAACAGATTCCTGTTTCAGCCTTGAAACTGACAAAAAAGGGTTTAGTTTCACTCATCTCTCCCCTCTTTGTGGTCATACGTTGCTCCACATACCTTAAAACCGTTCACAACGAACTCAATGTCAAACACTAAGCATGATAACTAGATAACTGAAAAGGTGAATGATGAAATGGAAGATAATGACCTGAAAAACCTTCCCGGCGTCGGACCCGCCACAGCCAACAAACTCAAATCCTCAGGATTCACAACCGCAGAAGCAATTTCTGTGACCCCACCCAAGGACATAGCAGAAAAGACGGGAATCGGCTTCAACACAGTCCTCAACATCGTAAGCGCAGCCAGAGAAAAACTAGGCATCGACTTCATGACAGCAGAAGACCTGTGGAAAAAAAGGCAAGACATGCAAAGATGCTCCATAGGCTCCAACAATCTGAACCAGCTTATGGGCGGCGGAATCGAAACCCAAGCCATGACCGAACTCATCGGCGAGTACGGCGTAGGCAAAACCCAGATATGCCTGTCACTCTGCGTTAGAGTACAGCTTCCCGTAGAAGAAGGCGGATTAAGCGGCAACGCAGTTTACATAGACACAGAAGGAACCTTCATTCCCGAGCGGGTTTTCCAGATAGCTGAATCACTAGGAATTGATCCACACGAAACCCTTGGAAACATCTTTTTAGCAAGGGCCTACAACACCAGCCACCAAGAACTGCTCACAGAACATCTCTTCAAGTTTTGCCCAGAAAACAACGTGAAACTTGTTGTCGTAGACTCGATGATTGGGCACTTCAGAGGCGAATACGTGGGCAGAGAAAACCTTTCCGAGCGCCAACAGAAACTTAACAGCCAACTGCACAAGCTGCTGAGGCTAACAGAAGCATACAACATATCAGTTGTAATCACAAATCAGGTTCAGGCTAACCCCACAGCATTTTTCGGAGACCCCAACCGTCCAGCAGGAGGAAACGTC
>Ga0315542_1002867_pt1 | contig 10312 bp, 8 predicted proteins | sample SalMarSW160120MG_FD_202541 | JGI IMG/M metagenome (GOLD analysis project Ga0315542, IMG submission 202541) | Salt marsh sediment microbial communities from the Plum Island Ecosystem LTER, Massachusetts, United States - Salt Marsh Sediment SW1601-20 ... | reverse complement strand
TTGAGAAGGAGGATGTAGCTAAAATTCCTGCAGCTAATGTAAAAAGCTGGTTACGTGATGGTACGGCAACTCGTATTGTACCTGAAGATGGAGTCGTGCTGGATGAATGATGAGCAATTAGCAGACGGTCTTCATGCACTATTATCCCTATTGAATGACCAGCAAGTAGAGATTGACATAATTCAGAAAAAGTTTCAGGTCGCGCTGACTGGAGTACTCCGATTAGTTGGAGAAGGCGCTCCAACTCTAACAAACCTGCATGGGAAGACTGAGGATCTTAAGGGGTACCTAATACAACTGAACACGGAAGTTGCCCAAACAACAGCAAAATCACATCAATCACTTAGAAATAGGGTTGAAGAATTAATAGATTTGGTTTCATCCTCTGATAGAAAGTCCTAAGAGTTAGTGCTTTCACTCCAAATCCATGCCCCCTAACAAAGTCATCTTTCTAATTGTAGGACTCATATGTATGATCTTAGCCATACTAGGAGGTTTCATGTATCCCCTTGATACGGTAGACTTTCTATGGATTTTACTTTATGAAGTGACTATTTTCCTTGCTGTAACAGGTATTCTTCTCTTGATACGGCGTGAGGGATTTGTTGAAGAAGAGTCGGCCAGCTAATATTATCTCTTTACAAACTTTTAATATGGGTTTCAATTGTGCTCAGGTTCAGCGAGTCCTTAATCAAATGTCTGTGGTGTATCTAATGACTGAAATGAATGAACGGTCTAGCCCGCCAATCACTCTGATTGACCCGATTGATATGTCGAAGCTTGATCCTAAGTTTCGAAATGAAATAAAGAGCATGCCAAATGGTGAAGAGCTCTCAGCATGTTTTGCCTGTTCTACTTGCACAGCAGCATGTCCAATAGCAAACATGTGGAAATACAAACCACATCAGCTCATTCGGATGATTCTTCTGGGAATGAAGGAAGAAGTCCTCTCTTCGAATGAAATCTGGTTGTGCCTTACATGTTACCAATGTCAGGAACGTTGTCCACAGAAAGTGCGTGTGACTGACATCTTCTTTGATTGCAAGAATCTAGCAGCGGAAGAAGGGAAAATACCTCCCAATGTTGTTGCATTAGCTAAAGAACTTCTTACAAAAGGTCAACTCTACACTGTGACAGCAGATTGGGAACGGGAAGACATGGGGCTTGAACCAGAAGTACCAGGTCTCTCTACAGAGGCAATCAAGAACATTCTGAAAGATACTCGTACAAGCAGGATTGTCGGTGGTGACAAATAAAATGACAACATACAATCTTTACATCGGTTGCAGCGTTCCAGTGAATTATCCAAACTATGAAGCTGCTATGATTAAGGTCGCACAGGCTTTCAACATGGACCTTGTGTACATGGAGGGAGTGGGTTGTTGTGGTAGTCCAAACCTTAGGGCAATGGATCATAGGGGCTGGATCACAGTCAATGCAAGAACCTTAGCAATCGCAGACAAAACGGGTTATGATATCGTAACACCATGCAATGGCTGTTTTGGATCCCTCAAAGATGTACACCATCATCTCATGCATGATGCCGAAGAACGAGCGAAAGTCAATGAGATATTGAAGAAAGAGGGTCTTGAGTTCAAAGGCAACGCAAAACCACGTCATTTTGCAGAAGCATTGTATCATGATATCGGTATTGAGGAAATCAAAAAGAAAATCACGAAACCCTTGGATGGAGTAGGAATTGCCATTCATTATGGTTGCCATCTCCTTCGTCCTGATGATGTGACAGAGTTCAAACCAGAGTACCTTCAGGAGCTTGTGGAAGTAACTGGTGCGTCAGTTATAGATTATCCACTCTGGAAGCAATGTTGCGGTGCGACAGTTTTGCCAGTTGATGAGGACATAGCTATACGATTAGCACGAGACAAAGTGAAATCAATGAAGGAAGCTGGAGCAGCCTTTGCTACAGTTGTTTGTCCTGCCTGTGGAAATCAGCTAGACCTCCAACAGCTCGGACTCAAGGAGTCATACGGTGAAGTATACAATCTTCCAGTTCTAGTCTATCCTCAGATACTGGGATTAGCAATTGGCCTTAACGAAGAAGAAGTTGGGCTTGGTATGAACAGAGTTCCAGCCGACCCCATCTTAGATCACTTGAGTGGCTGAGGTGTTTTAGGTAGTGTCCGACCCAGTCCTCATCATTGGTGCAGGCGTTGCGGGAATGACTGCAGCAGTAGAGCTGGCTGACTCTGGAGTCAAAACAGTGTTAGTCGAAAAATTATCAACCACTGGAGGCAATGCACTCAACCTCTACAAGGCGTTTCCTACAGACGACTGTTTCTATTGCTTTGAGGGGAATCGCTGGCGTCCTGGAATTCGTAAGTGTTTCTACAGAAGTGCGCTCACAGAGCAACCCAATATTGACCTCAAGATGAATTGTGAAGTAGAAGAAATCTCAGGAACACCAGGAAAATTCAGTGTCAAACTGAATGTTGGTCCGCAGTATATTGACCCAAAGAAATGCACCATGTGTGGTCTCTGTATTGAGAGATCAAAGGCTTTCAGTCTGGTTTCACCCCAATGTCAACCACAGGCCGTGGTGTATGACCCTGAGATTGAAGATGCGGGTACTATTAGTGCAGCAGAAGAATGCCCCACAAAGGCAATCAATCTTGATGCTAAGGGTGATAAGAAAACAATCAGTGCATCAGACATTGTTATTGCTACAGGTTATCATGAGATGCAACCTGTAAATGTTGACGAATATGGATATGGAACACATCCTAACATCATCACACAGCTTGAACTGGCACGGATATTGGATCCCCTTGGAGAAGCAAAAGGGACTCTTCTGAGACCGTCTGATAGTAAACCTGCAAAAAAAGTCATGATGGTCCAGTGTGTCGGTAGTAGAGATGAGAATTACTACCCCTATTGTTCCAAGATATGTTGTGTATACGCGCTAAAACATGCAACAATTCTCACACAAGAACGAGAAGATGTAGACGTAAGTGTTGTCTATATGGACATTCGAACTTATGATCGGCATGAGAGATATTATCGTCAAACACGCGAAGCTGGTGTTGAATTCATTCGCGGTAGAGTTTCTCGTATAGAACCACAAAGTGATGGCACTCTTGACATCATTGTATTTGATTCATTACTGAACAAGTATCTAAAGTTCTCCGTTGATCTCTTTGTATTGTCATCTGCACTCGAACCCTCTGCAGGGAGTTCTGAGATTATGACCTCTCTTGGATTGAAATCGGCAAGTGGTTTCATTGGTGCAACAAATCTAGAAACTGAGGTAGTTGTTGGAGACCGTGTCTATGCATGTGGGTCAGCTTTAGGTCCCTCAGAAGTTCCAGAGAGTGTTACACAGGCAAGAGCCGTTGTTTCAAAGATACTTCAGAATAGGGAGTGAGAAGAGATGAGCGACAATAAATCAGCAGTGTTACTTTGCACATGTGGCAAACAACTAGGGCTCTCATACAATCTCCTTGAATCAGAACTCAAGAAAAATAGTTTGACTGCTTCTGTTACAGTAGAGGACCTTGTCTGCCAAGAAGAAGGACTCGCAAAGATTGGTGAGCTATTAACAGAGAATAATGGTCACCTTGTAATTGCAGCCTGTACAAGCCAGAAAATTCAGCCACGTATTGATCAATACCTCAAGAAGAAAAAAATTGATAGCTCACAAATTCAGTATGTAAATATCCGTGAGCATTCTGCTTGGGTTCATAGTGATGTTGACGAGGCAAGTAAGAAGTCATTAGATATGATTCGCGGAACTTTAGCACGATCAGCAACTTCTGTACCACTGGTTCTTGAAACAAAGGAGATTACAAACCACGTTTCAGTTATTGGTGGAGGAATCGCAGGAATTGAATCTGCTTTGAGTCTCTCAAATCTAGGATATGATGTAAATCTCATGGAGGTGAGTGACCAACTTGGAGGCCATGTAAGACATCTCCCAATTATTGCTCCTTCAGGTAAACCGGGTAAGGAAATCCTTAGTGGTCGTCTAGAAGCTCTTGAAAAAGACGCTAAGATTACTATTCTAACAAAGACCCGAGTCAAGTTTGTTACTGGGGAGATGGGTGATTTTACTATCCATTATGTCACAGGTGACTGTGATGATGAACTAACTTTGAAAACTTCAGCTGTTGTAATGGCTACCGGATTCAAAGAATTCGAACCAATAGGTATGGAAGAATATCGATACGGTAAGAATCCCGATGTGGTGACACAGTTTCAACTCTCCAAAATGCTAACAGAGGGGGCTTTGACTCGTCCCTCGGACAATGGTCAAGTAAAAGAGGTTGTAATGGTCCAATGTGTTGGCAGCCGATCTGAGGATTATAAAAAGGACTGTAGTAAACTCTGTTGTACTTTTGCTATCGATAACTCACTTGAAATACTGAAGCAGATACCAGATGCCAAGGTTCGTATTGTCTATATGGACATTCGAGTACCCTTTGAGAATGAAATGGTCTACAAAGAATCTCGTGAGGTCGGTGTAGACTATATTCGTGGTAGAATCAGTATGGTCTGGGAACAAGACGGGAAGACTCGTGTTAAAATCTATGATTCACTTATGGATGAGTATCTTGAGGTGACTTCTGATTTACTTGTCCTTTCGGCAGCGATTCTTCCTCCAGATGGAACCTTCGAACTCTCAGAAACCCTCGGGTATGCACTGGAGGATAATGGGCATATCAAGGAACTCTACGGAAAATTGAGACGTAATGAAACCCGTAGGAGAGGTGTTGTTGCAGTTGGAGCAGTTACACGACCTCAATTTGTTTCAGAATCTGTAACCGATGCTCAGGCTGGTGCACTCATATTACATAATGAACTTCAAGGCGGAAAGATTCAGACCATTATGAGAGGTGCAGTCCTAAATGTTGATGACTGTGTAGGATGCAGCCTCTGTGCACAACAGTGTCCTCGTGGGGTACCCCTCATGATTGAGCAGACAGACTCTGAAGAGGTAGACGAGGACCAGAAAATATTGTTCAAAGCTGCCATTGACACCCTCAATTGTCATGCTTGTGGTGTATGTCAGAGTCTTTGTCCTTCTGGAGCTACACAATTGAATTTCTTATCTAACGACCAGATGTGGTCCGAAATTCAAGCAACTCTCGAAGGAGCAGGACCTGATTATCCCATAACTTTGTGCTTCTATTGCGAAGAGTGTGCAGTTTCTACTATCGACATTGTAGGTACTCAAAAGATGGAGTATCCTGCAAGTACACGATTTATTCCAGTACCTTGTGCAGGTCGAGTAAGTATCATTGACATTCTCAAGGCCTTTGAAAGTGGTGCAGGCTCAGTCATGATTGCTGCCTGTGAAACAGATAGGTGTCATTTTGGAGGAACTGGCAACGAGATTGCACAGGTACAGGTTGATGTTGCTCGAGACATATTGAATGCTATTGGTTGGAAAGGTGAACGTGTAGATATGTTCCGTATGTTCAGTGCTGAACCAGAGAGATTCACAACTGCGATATCTGAAATGGCACGTCGGGCTAAGGAGCTCGGGCCTACCCCCGTACATACAGGGACTGCAGGCAAATGGATGGAGGTTGGCAAATGAGTGGATCATCTATTCCAAAGGATCTCTCTCCAAAGCGTAAACGTATGATGGAGATGATTCTGGCTCTTGGTGGAATGAAGGAAGAGCAAGCTATCCCTCTAAGCAAGGTAAACGAGGCAATTGACAATCTGAAAAAAGAGATATCCCCCTTAGTTGATGATATTGTAGCATTTCCAGATTCATATTTTACAAAGTTCTTCAGTACAGCTAAAAAAGCAGAGATTGTTTCAGAAATCAAGGATAATGTAGTTCTCAAGGATGCAGTTACTAATCTTGAAAAAACAATTGAAATCTCTACAACAGACGCATTGCAAGATTTTCTCAAATCACTAATAGATACACTAGAGGCATCGGAGTCTGCTGGAAAAGAGAAGGATGTATTTACAGAGAGATTGCAAGAAGCAACGTCAAAGATCGAAACAGATCCCGAAACTGCATTGTACTTGCTTCAACAAAATTTCGGTATCACAACTCGCTACGGGCAACCACCCTGCCATGTTGAATGTCCTGCAGGGGTTCGTACTCAACGATTTGTCAATTTGGCACGTGATAAGCGATTTGACGAAGCGCTCAAACTTATGCGGGATACATATCCCTTTGCTGGAACACTAGGAAGAGTTTGTAATGCTCCCTGTGAGAGTAGGTGCCAGAGAGGCCTGATTGATCAACCAGTTAGTATCAGGAATCTTCACAGATTCTTAGCAGACAATGAGAGAGCAAGTGGAAAGATACACAAACCTACCCCCTCAATAGACAAAACTGAGAGAATCGCTGTCATTGGTGCAGGACCAGCTGGAATAGGTTGTGCTTATGATCTAGCGCGAATGGGCTACCCTGTGACAATCTTTGAGTCGAAGCCCAAGAATGGGGGTCTCTTGCGATGGGGTATTCCTGAATATCGACTTCCTCGCGATGTTCTTGATGAGGAAATCTCCTATGTTCAACAGCATGGTGTGGAGATACTCAACAATCAACGAATCATGAAACCAAGTGAATTACTTACAAAAGGTTACAGCGCAGTCTTTGTTGGTACAGGTGCATCATCAAGTCGAAAGTTACGTATTGAAGGCGAGGATGCTAACGGAGTATTTCACGCTCTAGAATTTCTCGATGATATCAACATGGGTAAGACAGTCAAACTTGGAAAACGTGTTGCAGTAATCGGTGGTGGAAATGCTGCTATTGATTCTGCAAGAGTTTCCTTAAGAATTGGTGCTAGCGAAGTAAGTATCGTCTATAGACGGTCTAGGGAAGAAATGCCTGCTATTGAAACAGAGATTGAAGATGCTGAGCACGAAGGTGTTAATCTCAAGATACTATCATCCCCGGTCAAGATACTTGAAACAGGTGGAAAAGTAACAGGTCTGAGATGTGTCAAAATGGAACTCGGAGAGCCTGATGCCTCTGGCCGAAGAAGACCTATCCCCATACCAGATTCTGAGTTTGATATTGAAGTTGATAGTATTGTTGTCGCAATCGGTCAGGGAATTGATGCTGATGATTACTTTGCAGACCTAGAATACACTGAATGGGGATTGATACAGACTGACAAGCAGTCCTTACAGACAAGTGTTCAAGGTGTATTTGCAGGAGGCGATGCAGTGTCTGGTCCTGCTACTGTAGTCAAGGCTGTTGGAGCGGGTAAGAAGGCTGCAATTTCAATAGACAGATACATTCGAGAAGGTACCGTTTCTCAAGAAATTGCTTCTCCCAGAATAATTACTGCTACAATAGATACTGAAAAAGCACAAGCAACGGAAGAGCGAAGAGCAGCTATGCCTATGTTAGAAGCTGAAGGTAGAGCAACAACCTTTGATGAAGTTGAACTTGGATTTGATGCTAAAGTAGCTAAAATCGAGGCCAGTAGGTGCATCAATTGTTCGATTTCAAACATGGACGTTACAGTATATGGTGGACGGATTGATCCCGAAGCAACCAAACCGATGATGAAGAAATTCCTTCAGGATGAGGTTGAGCGTGGTGCAATCCTAGCTTTGGTTCGTGAGAAAGGACCTCTGACTTCGAAAAATCTAACCGACCTAACCGGTATTTCTCAGGATAAGGTCTTTCTCCATCTTGTTCAGATGAAACGAAATGAGGAATTGGTCATAGTTGGAGAAGAACATGGATATGTGCTATATGATGTACTTAGAACCCCGACAGAAGTTGAAGTCGCAATTCAAACAGTGTCGAACACAGTTCTTCAACTTGCACAAGCAAAAAGAGAGATTGAAACCCTTTTAGCTGACCTGAAGGCGGAAGATATAGGTAAGTTAGCTGGTGCCCTTGAAACCTTCTCTAGGTCTCGCGACAAACTGACGAAAGTAAGTATTCATGATTCAATTATTGCTGAAACTATTCTCAGTAAGGTGGAAGAGAAGATACAAGCTGCGGTCCTACTCGCTATTCGTACTCGTGCAAAGCTGCCATCTACAAGACCTAAAGTCACTGTGGAAGATCTAACAAATATTGATGTTCCTTCAGTTCTTGAAGAATACAAGAGCCAAATGGGTTATGCTCCATTGTTGGGCTTTGGTACAATCGAATGGACCCACTCACGTTGCTTAGGCTGTAAATCATGCGAACTTGAATGTCCAGAAGATGCAATCAAGCTCACTCCTGTACTTCGTATACCAGAAATTTTTGCATTCTCAGATGATGCACTCGCTGAGTTGCCTGTGAATAGAAGTCTGTTCTATAGGACAGTACAATCACTTGCAACCACCAAACCAACGGACAACATACTTCTGAAAAAAGAGTCACCTGGTTTTGGATCAGTGGAGGTGGATCTTTGGTTATGTGTAGCCTGTCGTACCTGCGTACGCAGATGTCCGGGACCAGCTGATGGGGCATTAGTACTCGATCTCAAGTGGAGTCTTCCGGAAGTAGTGCGACAAATCACATCACAGACGTAGAACGTACCATAGCTCGGCTGTGTAGTAACCGTCTTAAGCATCCTTTGAAATGCTGATGGCATTAGTCTGAACTAGAGTGATTATTATGATTGACTTCACCTTGACAAAAGAACAGACCGAGTTGAGAAACCGTGCCCGGGTATTTGCTCAGGAGTATATGCTTCCCTATGCCCACTACTACGATAAGACTGGTGAATTCCCGCGACCAATTATGCAAAAGTGCTGGGAAGCCGGTCTGATGAATTTAGCAATCCCTAAGGAATTTGGTGGCCTAGGTCTTGGTAGCCTCGAACAGTGTATTGTTGTTGAAGAGATGGCTGCAGGTTGCGCAGGAATGACAACCAGTATCTATGTCAATTCATTAGGAGCAGAACCAATCCTTGTTGCAGGTACGGATGAGCAGAAAGAGAAGTACCTCAGACCACTCACTGAAGACTTGAAGTTCATCAGTTTTGCATGTTCTGAACCAGGAATGGGTTCGGATGTTGCAGGAATTCAGACCCGAGTCAAGAAAGAGGGGGATAACTATGTCCTAAATGGTTCAAAATTCTGGATAACAAACGCACCTCATGCAGACACATTCACAGTTTTCGCTAGTCTTGATCCAAGTAAACGACACAAGGCATTATGTGCATTCGTAGTAGATGCAGACACGCCTGGTCTGAAGACCGGCCGCCCAGTTGAGAAAATGGGACATAAAGCATCAACGACTTCTTCCGTGATATTACGAGATGTGAAAGTCCCTGCTGAGAATATGTTGGGTGCTGAGGGAGAAGGTTTCAAGATTGCAATGAAGACATTTGCTATGACTAGACCGGCAATCGCTGCTTTTGCGACTGGTCTGGCTAGATCCGCAATGGAATTTGCTCGAGATTACGTTGGAAAAAGAGAGGTATTTGGCGAAAAACTCCTCAACTTTGAGGTAATTCAGTTCAAACTTGCTGACATGTACACGAAGATCGAAGCAGCTCGGCTTATGTATCTCAAAGCTGCATGGACTGCGGATTTTGTTGGCGATTCTACAATCCCTGCAAGTGCAGCTAAAGCATTCGCTACTGATGTGGCAATGGAAGTAGCTAGTGAAGCCGTTCAAATTCACGGTGGTTATGGATATATTGATCAATATCCTGTTGAGAAACTATTCAGAGATGCAAAACTGTACCAAATCTATGAAGGAACTAGCGAGGTTCAGCGATTGATACTTTCACGGTATGTCCTCTCAGGTTATGAACCTGCAATGGGGAAGATACCTCGCTGGTACAACAATAATCCACCAGATTTCTGAGTTGAGTTCAAACAAAAAATGGTTTAATGGGGGTCCGACACCATTATCGGGCTCTCAAACAACCATAGGTGGAAAAATATGCGCTTCATTGATGGACTCAAAATTCTTCTGACTAACTCCTGGTATAACTTCAGCTTCATTCTTTCATTGATTGCTACTACAATTATCTCAGTGTGGATTGCAGTTGATCCGAACTCGTTAATCGCAATTACCGATCCTATCTTAGGATTCGCTATTTCAGTCACTGTATCGTTTCAGTATTTTGTCATAGCTTTGGTCATCCTGTCGCTTGTTCCAAGAGGCCAAGATCTATTCTTCAGTGGTGAAAGGAAGAGTCTGGGCTATCAGGCAGGTCTCTGCTTTATGTTCATCATTATATTCATGATTCTTGGTCCAATCACTGCATTAGCCGGGCCATTTGTAGGTGTCCCACTCACTTTTGGTGATGCGTTGATTACTGCCTACTTTGCAGTATTGCTTGGTTGGAATTTAGGAAAATCAGTATCTGAAAAACTCGGAGAAAAGAAGATGCTGCACTGGTTATTCTTCGTACTC
>Ga0315542_1002864_pt1 | contig 10317 bp, 6 predicted proteins | sample SalMarSW160120MG_FD_202541 | JGI IMG/M metagenome (GOLD analysis project Ga0315542, IMG submission 202541) | Salt marsh sediment microbial communities from the Plum Island Ecosystem LTER, Massachusetts, United States - Salt Marsh Sediment SW1601-20 ... | reverse complement strand
CGCTCCTGAGCGGCCTTGTGGGCGCGCAGCTCGTCGCGGCGGTGCACCACCGTGACCGTGTCGGCGAACTTCGTCAGGAAGGTGCCCTCTTCGATGGCCGCATCGCCGCCGCCCACCACCACGACGCGCTTGCCGCGATAGAAGAAGCCGTCGCAGGTGGCGCAGGTGGAGACCCCGCGTCCGTAGAACTCGTCCTCGCCCGGGACGCCGAGCCGCCGGGGGTTGGCGCCGGTCGCGATGATGACCGAGCGTGCATGGTAGTCGGCATCGTAGCCGCGCACGACGAAGCCCCCATCGGGGTCGCGCTCGAGGACGGTGACCTCATCCATCACGATCGAGGCGCCGAACTTCTCGGCTTGCTGGACCATGCGCTGGGAGAGCTCGGGCCCGGTGATCCCCTCGGGGAAGCCGGCGTAGTTCTCGACCTCGTCGGTCTGGGCGATCTGACCGCCCGGAAGGCCCTTCTCGATGATGACGGTGTCGAGCTGGCCGCGCCCGGCGTAGATCCCGGCGGTGAGCCCGGCGGGCCCGCCCCCGATGATCACCACGTCGTGCTGTTGCTGCTTCTTGGGCATGCCACCCTCCATCCGTGCCAAATGCTAGCACCTGTCCGACGGCAGACGCTGTCGGTTTGGATACCTATGGGGGGTATCTTACACGGAGTGGGAGGAAGAGGCTAACCGCTGAGTCCGGCGGTCGCCAGCGTGGCGATCGTCAGAGTGACGGCGAAGCCGGCGAGGGCCAGCACGATGGCGGGTGCCCCGATGCGGCGGACCACGCGGAGATCGACGGCCAGGCCGATGGCGGCCATGGCAACGGTCATGAGGATGGTGCTGCCGTTCTGGAGCGGTCCGACCCAGGCGCCCGGGACGACGCCGAGGCTCCGCAAGGCGCCGAGCGCGAGGAAGCCGATCAGGAAGCCGGGCAGGAGCGGGGGCCTGCGGCCCGTCAGGCCGGCGTCGCGGACCCCGCGGATCCGGTCGCGACGGTGAAGGATGGTGCCGACCACCAGCAAGGTGGGCGCCAGCAGTGCCACACGGGTGAGCTTGGTGATGGTGGCCAGATCGAGAGCTGCCCCGCCGTGCGCGGCCCCTGCCGCGAGCACCTGCGCCACCTCGTGCAGCGTGGAGCCGGTCATGAGGCCGTAACGCTGCACACTCATGCCGAGGATCGGCGCGAGCACCGCAAAGCCGATGACCCCAAGGGTGCCCAGCAGGCTCACGATCCCTACGGACACCGACACATCGTCGTCGCTGGCCCGGATCATCGGGGCGGCGGCGGCGACGGCGGCGGCCCCGCAGATGCACGATCCGACCGCGAGACTGAGCCGTAGGCCGCGCTCCAGCCCGAGGGCCTTGCCGAGCCGCTCCATGGCGAGCATGCCGAGGGTCACCACCAGGAGGTCCAGGACCACGACTCGGGGCCCGGCCGCGACCAGGAGCCCGAAGTCGAGGCGGATCCCCAGCAGCACGACGCCGACTCGCAAGAGCGTCCGGGCGGCGAAGACCGTGCCGGGGAGCGCCGCCGTTCCGAGCCCGGCGGTGGCGCGCCATGCTACCCCCAGCACCATGGCGATGCCCAGCGGCCCGAGGACGGCGAGGCCGGGTAGGCGGGCCGTCAGGGTAGCGGCCACGGCGAGGGCGGCGGCCAGACCCAGGCCGGGGACCAGGTCGCGGACGCGGCCAGCGGACCGGAGACCGAAGAGGTGGAGGCGGCGCAGGACGCGAAGCCGGCTCGGACGGAGGTTGGTGAGGGGAGAGACACGCATTGGAGGAGTCTAGGGTCAGACGGATCATAAATCAAAGTAGAGTTGGGACTGCTGTCCATAGATCTTGGTTATATTAGAGCGTGCGAATCGAGCCGGAGCCCCTCATCACGTTCGCCCAGGTAGCCGACGCGGGGAGCGTCTCGGCTGCGGCCGAGCGCCTCCACCGGACGCAGCCGGCCGTGTCGGCGCAGCTCCGCAAGCTCACGGAGGCCGTCGGAGAGCCGCTCTATCGGCGGCATCGGCACGGCGTGCGGCTGACCGCGGCGGGAGAAGCGCTGCTGCCGTACGCCCGTGCGGTCGCCGCCGCGGTCGACGGTGCGCAACGCTGGTCCGACGAGCTCGGCGGGCTGTTGCGGGGGGCGGTACGCGTAGCAGCCAGCATGACCGTGGCCGTCTACCAGCTCCCTCCGGCACTGGCCGCCTTCCGCAAGGAGCACCCCAACCTGAGGATCGAGCTGCTGACCCGAAACTCCACGGATGCGGCACAGCTGCTCGCCACCGGCCACGCCGATCTGGCGATCGTGGAAGGACCGCTGGGAGAGCTGCCGGTGGGGGTCGAAGCATCGGTCTTCGGTCTCGACTGGCTTGCGCTGGTGGTCCACCCGGACCATCCGCTTCGCTCGGAGGTGCCGCTGCCGCTGAGCGCCCTGGCGGGACTGGAGGTGGTGCGTCGCGAGCCCGGGTCGGGAACCCGCGACGTGGTCGACCGTGCTCTGCTCGACGAGGGCGTGGATCTCGTCGCGGTGTTGGAGGCGACGGGCCTCGATACCGTCAAGCAGGCGGTCCTGGCCGGAATCGGAGCCGGCTTCCTCTCGGCCTCGGCCGTGCGACGTGAGGTGGAGGCGGGAACCCTCCGCGTGGTCCCCCTTGCCTCGAGAGCGCTGGTGCGCCCGCTGACGCTCCTGCAGCGCACTCCCGGGCTGGCCTCTCGGGCGGCCCGCGCGCTCGTCGCTCACCTCGAACGACGCGCAAGGGAGCTGGCCCCCGCACGGGCCGAGTCGATCGAGTCGGTGTCGGTTGCGCGCTCTGGACCGACCTCGTAGACTTCGGTGTGACCAAGGAAGATGACGAGAGGTCGTCGCTGTCGACCTCCGTGGGCGATTACCTGAAGGCGATCTGGGTCATCGCCCGGGACGGTCCGGCCGGCACGGGGGATATCGCCCGCGCCCTCGGCGTGACCGCATCGTCCGTCACGGGCATGCTCGGCAAGCTCAAGCGCATGGGCCTCATCAGCTACAAGCCCTACTACGGGGCCCAGCTCACCATGTCCGGACGGAGCGAGGCACTCAGGCTCATCCGTCGTCACCGCTTGCTCGAGACCTTCCTCATCCGCGACCTCGGCTACACCTGGGACGAGGTGCACGAAGAGGCGGAGAAGATGGAGCACGTCATGTCGGGCCGCTTCACCGAGCGGCTCGCCGATCACCTCGGCCAGCCGTCGCACGACCCGCACGGAGACCCCATCCCGGGAGACGACGGCCGTGTGCCGTCGACGCCAAGCACGGCGCTCAGCGACGTCGCCTTGGGCAAGAGCTTCACCGTCTCGCGCATCCTCAGTCAGGACGCCGACGTGCTCGGCTACGTCACGAAGCTCGGGATCCATCCCGGCAGCCGGCTCCGGGTGGAGGCGCGCGAGCCGCTCGGCGATCTGCTCACCGTCTCTCTCGAGGGGGAGCGGCTGCCCGTTTCGCGCGAGCTCGCCTGCCTGCTGCTCGGCTCCGTAGATGACGGTTGAGCCCCGTCGCACCCGGCCGTCTGCCACAGTCGGAAGCGCCCTCCCTACCCGAAGAAGCAAGCTCCGCGCCCCGCCCCGCGCCCGGCTGCCACGCCACCGGCCGGGTTGCCGGCGAGGTCGGCCGATGCGCCCCGAAGCGGGCCGGAACGCCCTCTGTGCCGGAGATTTGTCACCAGGGCGGGGTCGGAGAGATGGTAGGGTCTGTTCGGAAGAGATGGGGAGGTACGGGAGCGAAATCGCCGGCGGATGGGAGCCCCGGTGCCGATGAACGCCCCGTGACCTCCGCTTCCGGTCCCCGCGTGCCGCGCGGGACCGGAAGCCGTGAAGGAGGCACGTAGGATCCATGAAGGCCGACCGTCAGGCGAGCGACTACAGCATGCTGGCCATGCTTGCCTCCGCCTCGGGGGCGTCGGACACGGCGCACGTCGTCGAGGCCGCACACAGCCTGTTCGGCGACGCGTGTTTCACGATCTCGGACCTCACGCTGGTGGGGCACCCCGTGATCTATGCCAGCGACGCCTTCACCGACCTCACCGGCTACCGCCCCGACGAGGCGATGGGTCGGAATCTCGGCTTCCTCCAGCGGAACGACAGCGATCAAGAGGGCAACGAAGAGGTCCGGGCGGCGCTCGACGAGGGTCGCCCCTGTACCTGCAGGCTCCGCAACTACCGGAAGAGCGGCGTCTTGTTCTTCAACGAGCAGCGGCACCTCCCGATCCGCGATTCCGCCGGCCGCGCGACGCATCTGCTGGTTCTGCAGAGCGATGTGACCGAGGCCGTCCATGCGGTGGGTGCCGAGGCCGCCCGGCGCGCTCTCGCCGATCGGATGGGCGGGGACGGTGCGAGCTTCGCCTACGCGATGCTGCTCGATGCCGAGGGGCATGCGCGGTGGTCGTGGCTCTCCGACGCGTGCGAGGCGGTGACGGGCTTCGGGACCACGGAGCTGCTCGGCCGTGCGCCGGAAGAGCTGGTCGTCGAGGACGACCGGCAGGGCTTCGTTGCGGCGTTGGCCCCCCTGGCCTCGGACGACGAACGCCGGCACGTCTACCGCATCCGGACCAAGGGCGGCACCGTGATGCACGTGGAAGACTTCGCCACCGTGCGCTGGGAGGCCCGTGAGGCAGGCGTCCGGGCGCTGTACGGCGTGGTGCGGGACGTGTCCAGCGGTCGGCATGCGAGTCGCGAGCTGTGGCGGGGCGCCCACTACGACGACCTCACCGGGCTCCCCAACCGCTACCTGCTCGACGACCGCATCCAACAAGCGCTGTACCAGACACGTCGCGGGGGTGGCGCCACGCTGCTCGCGCTCGTCGATCTGGACGACTTCCGGTTCCTCAACGAGACCCTCGGATCGGGCCGCGGCGATCGCGTCCTGCAGGAGGTCGCAAAGCGGCTTCGACGGCAGCTGCGGCGCACCGACACGCTGGCGCGCCTCGACGGCGACACGTTTGCGGTCCTGCTCGCTCACCTGCCCTTTCCCAGGGCCGCTTTGCCGGTGCTCGACAAGATCCGCGCCACCGTCGCCGATCCCTTCCAGGACCACGGTGCCACGCTCCGCCTGAGCGCGACGCTGGGCGTCGAGATGTTCCCCGAGGGAGCGACCAGCGCCGCCGAGCTCATGGAGCACGCAGAGACTGCGCTCGAGCAAGCCAAGGAGCACGAGCGCGGTGCGTATCGCTTCTACCGGCAGGGCTTCGATGCGGCCATGCGCGAGCGGGCCGGGCTCGAGCGCGAGTTCAGGCGAGCGGTCCTCGAAGACCAGCTCGTGCTGCACTACCAGCCGCGTGTCGAGCTGCAGAGCGGCTCCATCACCAGCGTCGAGGCGCTGGTGCGCTGGGCCCATCCCGAGCGGGGCTTGCTCAAGCCCGCCGAGTTCGTTCCGCTGGCGGAGGAGGCCAGGCTCGGCGGCGAGCTGTTCGACTGGGTGCTCGAACGCGCGTGTGCGCAGGCGAAGCGGTGGCAGCAGCAACGGATCTCCCGCCGCGTCGCGGTCAACGTCAGCCCCCAGGCCCTGGAGGACACCGACTTCACGAAGCGTGTGCAGGAGACGCTCACGCGGTACGACTTGCACCCCGGTCTGCTGGAGATCGAGATCAACGAGCGCACGAACGGCTCGACGCTGGAGGCGGCCGACCGTCACCTGCAGGTGCTCCGGAGCATGGGCGTCCATGTCGCGCTCGACGACTTCGGGGTGGCCCACGCGTCGCTATCACAGCTGCGCGGCCTGTCGCTGGACGGGCTCAAGATCGACCGAAGCTTCGTCGGCCGGCTGGGAGGCCGGGACGCGGGTGAGGAAGTCGAGATGATTCGGGCCATCATCGCGTTCGGCAAGAGCCTGAAGCTGACCGTGACCGCCGAGGGGATCGAGACGCGCGAGCAGAACTCGTTGCTGCGCACGTTGGCGTGCGACGAAGGTCAGGGCTTCCTGTTCAGCCAGGCGGTCCCCGCCGAGTACGTGCCGGCCTTCGCCTGAGGTTCCGTGCTCCACCCACGACCTCGTCCGCGCGGGTAGGCTGTGCGGGCCCAACATGGGCGAGGAGAGTCGATGCCCGAGAATCCCTTCCTGTCCCGTGCCGTCTACCCGCCGTTCGATGCCATGACCGCCGACGCCGTAGCGTCGGGCGTGCGCTGCGCCGTCGAGCGGGCCGAACGTGAGCTCGAGGAGCTGGCGGCAGCCGACGGCCCCCGCACCTTCGAAAACACGCTGCTGGCGCTCGATGCCCTGGAGGAACGCGTATCCCGGACGTTCGGCTACGCGCGCCACCTCACCCAGGTGCGCAGCTCGCCCGCGCTGCGGCGTGCCTACAACGAGGCGCTCCCGGCCTACTCCGCGTTCGTGGCGAGCATCCCTACGCACGCAGGGTTGTGGTCGGCGCTGAAGGCCTATGCGGCGACGGACGAAGCCCATGCCCTCGTGGGGGTGCGACGTCGGCACCTCGACAAGACCCTGCAGGAGTTCCGGCGCGCAGGTGCCGACCTCCCGGAGAAGGACCGCGAGCGGGCGCGCGCGCTGCGTGTGGAGCTGTCCAGGCTGTCCACCCACTTCAGCGAGAACGTGCTGGACGCCACCAACAGCTACGAGATGGTGTTGACCGACGAGGCGGAGCTCGAAGGGCTGCCCGAGAGCGTGCGTCGTCGCGCACGCCTGGCTGCCGAGGCGCGTGGTCTGGAGGGGTACCGGTTCACGTTGCAGGCCCCCTCGTACCGCTCGTTCATGAAGTTCGCGGCGGCGAGGGACCGTCGTCGCCAGCTCTATCAAGCGTTCACGGGCCGCGCGGCCGCGGGCGAGCACGACAACCGTCCCGTGCTCGCGGCGATCCTGCGGAAGCGGCGCGAGCTCGCGCGGCTGCTCGGGTTCCGCGACTTCGCCGACCTGCAGCTCGAGGATCGCATGCTCGCCAGCGGAGCGCAGGCCCAGGCCTTCGAGCGCGACCTGGCGCGCCGCACCCTGCCGTACTTCCGGGACGAGGTGCGAGCGCTGACCGAATATGCGCGCCAGTCGCTGGGGATCGATCGACTCGAGCCGTGGGACCTGGACTACGTGGCGGAGTCGCTTCAGCGCGACCGCTTCGCCTTCGACGAGGAAGCGCTGCGCCCGTACTTCCCCCTCGACGCTGTCCTCGACGGCCTCTTCCAGATCGCAGAGCGGCTGTTCGGGGTCCGGGTGCGGCCGGTCGACGAGGCCGCCACCTGGCATCCGGAGGTGCGCGTCTACGACCTGTTCGATCGCGCTGGGGTTAGGCTGGGCGCGTTCTACGCCGACTGGCACCCGCGCGAGTCGAAGCGCGACGGGGCTTGGATGAACCCGATGGTGACCGGCGGACCGGTGGAGGTGGCCGGAGTCGACGGCGCCGGCGCGGGGGCGGCGGCGTTCGCGCCGCACCTCGGCATCATCGCGGCCAACGTCACGCCCCCTTCCGACGACCGGCCGGCGCTCCTCAGCCACGACGAGGTCACCACCCTGTTCCACGAGTTCGGCCATCTGCTCCATCACGTGCTGGGGCGGGTCGAGGTACCGGCCCGTGGCAGCCTGGGCAGCGTCGCATGGGACTTCGTGGAGTTGCCGTCGCAATTGATGGAGAACTGGGCCTGGGAGCGGGAGGGCCTCGACCTCTTCGCGCGCCACGTGGATACCGGGGAGCGCATCCCGGAGGGCCTGTACCGACGGCTGGCCGCCAGCCGGACGTTCCTGGCCGCCGCGTCCCAGATGCGGCAGCTCAGCCTGGGCACGGTCGACCTGGCCCTCCACATCGACTTCGACCCTGAGCACGGAGGCGACCCGATCGCTTTCGGCCAGCACGTGATGGAGCCGTTCGTACTGCGCCCCGAGTTCGCGCACAACCCGTTCTTGACGTCCTTCAGTCACATCTTCTCGTCGGGCTACGCCGCGGGCTACTACAGCTACAAGTGGAGCGAGGTCCTCGACGCCGATGCCTTCAGTCGTTTCCAGCGCGAGGGGATCTTCAATCCCGAGACGGGGCGGGCGTTCGTGGACGCGGTGCTCTCGCGGGGGGACAGCGAGGACCCGATGGCGCTGTTCCGATCGTTCATGGGTCGCGAGCCCGACCCCGACGCCCTCATCCGGCGCAACCTGGGGGTGATGATCGGGACCGAGGAGGGCGCCAGGGCGGGATGAGCGGGTGGCTTCAGAGCAGCCCGCGCGCCAGCGCCTTCACCACCAGCGTCGTCGCCCGGCCGTAGTCGCCCATGCCTGCGCTCACGCCTCGGCTCCGGAGGTAGGTTCCGTAGGTGGCGGTCGCCGCCCTCTGCAGCCACGGCACGCGGTAGCGCACGGCCGCCTCGGAGGCGGCGCGGAGGTCCTGGAGTGCGCGCTCGGGCAGGGCTGCCACCAGGGCCCGCGCGTCCCCGGGCGGCAGCGCGGTCAGCAAGAGGTCGATCCCGTGAACGGCCAGGGCGTAGCGCACGGCCGGATCGTTGCAGCGAAGCCCCGCCAGCACCGCCAGCGCGTCGGTGTCCGCCTCGCGGGCAAAGCCCGCGGTGTGGGTGAGCTCGTGGGTGGCCGTGGCCAGCCGGGCGACGGCGGGCAGGCCGGCATCGACGTGCGGCTCGAGCAGCCAGGGCGAGGTCACCCCGGCGAACCCGAAGCGCAGCAGCGTCCCCGCCGGCAGGAGCTTGACGCGGGAGGGCACGTCGACGCGACTTCCCGTCACCCGCTCGACCTCGCGCGCCACGCAGCGGCCCGCGGCAGCCACGTCCGCCGCGCGCGGCGGAGCGCTGGCCTCGGTGCTTCGGACCACCGCCAACAGCCGAGCCCGTGCCGTGGCGATCTCGGCCGTGGTGACCGGACCCGGCGGAAGGCCGAGGAGCTGCGCCAGGGTCGCTCGTCGGTAGGCGAGCCCCCACAGCAGCATGAACCCGACGACCAGCAGGGCGGCCGACCAGGGCAGCAGGGCGCGGCGGAGGAATCGCCGCCCCGCGGCGCCGGGGAGCGATGCGACGCCCACGACCACCAGCGCCAGCGCCAGCGTCGCGGTGAGGCTCCACGGAACCGCGCCGACCAAGGGTGCCAGAACGTGGCTGGTGACGGGGAAGAGCCCCCGCGCGAAGGTCGTTTCGACGAACGCTTCGGGCCAAGGGATGACGGCCAGCGCGATCCCCAGAGCGAGCAGAAGCAGCGCCGGAACGGTGCCGAAGCGGCGTCGTCGCCGGCGGACCCGGTAGCGCGACGAGGCAGGCCTGCCCACGCGCGGGCCCTCACGCCCTCCGGGAGGCGGGCGCGCCCCTCGAGCGACGTTGCGGCCGGGCGTGTGGGGCGGGGCCCTCGGGAAGACCCTCACGTCGCATGAACCCCGTGCGGGTCCAGCTCCACCAGCCTTCGCCGGCGGGCTCCAGACAGGTGTCCGGCAGCGGATCGCGGCAGAAGAGCTGGAGCGCGGACACGTCCAGCAGCGTGAAGGTGAATCGGGCGGCAGCGTCGACCAGCGCGGCCCGCGCCCACGGCAGCACGCAGGTGTCGGGCGGGTCGTGAACGGCGAGATGGGCCACGCCTGCGCTGCTGTGGACGCGCGCCCACGGCCACACAGGATGCGCTCCGCCGATGGTGCCGTCGTCGCCCGACTCTCGCCTGAGCAGCGCGTCCATGGCCCGCGGGGCTTCGGCCTCGGGGACGGCCATGACGAGCAGGTCCTGCCCGAGCCTGTCGGCCACCACCTCCAGACCCCGTTCGCGCACGCGGAAGCGGGGAGCCGGAGGCTCGAGCAGCGCGTCGTAGGCAGGAGCGAGGCGGTCTTCGAGGTCGGCGCGCCGGGCGGTGAGGCGCTCCAGCTCGCGCGGGGCGAGCTGCAAGGGGTCCTCCAGGAGCCGGTCGATCGCCCCTCGCTCGTCCTCCAGCGCCTCGGCGACGCTCCCGGCCCGTTGTGCACCCGTCCGTCCGGCTGCGTGAGCATCGGTTCTCGGCACGTCGCGCGGATGCGTTCGCCGGTCGGTCCCGATCGATGTCACGGCTGCGTTCCACGGTGCGGCGGCGTCACGGGGTCCGGACTGGACGGAGCCCTGGGCTTCCTCCCGGGCGTCTTCCCGGCGCCGTGCGCTGGCCTCGTCCGGTGCGCCAACCGGGAGCTCGACGCCGACCGGGATCCCCCCGTCCCCCGCGAGGTAGGCATCCGTGTCGGGGTAGCGACGCAGCACGCCATCCTCCACGGCCCATACCTCCTCGGCCAGGGTCTCGACCAGACGGCGGTCGTGCGTGGCCAGCACGAACGCAGCCGGGCTCTCGCGCAGGGCGGACTCGAGTGCCTCCACGGCATCCAGGTCGAGATCGTTGCCCGGTTCGTCGAGCAGGATCAGGTCGGCC
>Ga0315542_1002863_pt1 | contig 10317 bp, 10 predicted proteins | sample SalMarSW160120MG_FD_202541 | JGI IMG/M metagenome (GOLD analysis project Ga0315542, IMG submission 202541) | Salt marsh sediment microbial communities from the Plum Island Ecosystem LTER, Massachusetts, United States - Salt Marsh Sediment SW1601-20 ... | reverse complement strand
TGCCCTGGCGGACCCGGTCCAGCTCCGCCACCTGCTCCGGGAGGAGGCCGGCGTGGTTGTTGGCCACGTGCAGGTGGGAGCGCATCACGATGTCGCGCAGGCTCTCGGAGATCTCCTGCAGGGACGTCAGCGTCTGGGCGTAGCGCTGGGTGTTCTCCACCTCCGTCCACTGCAGCAGGCGGAGCACCTTGAACACGTTGGCGGCGATGATGTTGGCCCACCCCTGGATGCGACGCTGGCCGGCACGCGCGCTCTTCAGCCGGGTTCTGTCCACGGCGATGACGCCGTCGAAGGCCTCGTTCAGGACCGTGCGCACCTCGCGCAGGAAGATGCCGGCGTGCTCGAAGGTGACCTTGATCGCCGCCTCGGAGTCCTTGATCTTGCGGAGGTTGAAGACCTCGATGGCCTGCTCCTGCTGCTCCCTGGCCCGGTGCACGCGGTGGGTGCGGTAGATCACGAACGCGGCCAGGCAGGCGATGCCCACCACCGCCGGCGCCCGGCCGAAGAAGATGGCGGCGGCGAAGATCGACGACACGGTGAACGCCATCATGGCGGTGAAGAACCACCCGCCGATGACCGTGAGGACGCCGGTCACCCGGTACACCGCACTCTCCCGTCCCCACGCCTGGTCGGACAGGGAGGTGCCCATGGCCACCATGAAGGTCACGTAGGTGGTGGACAGGGGCAGCTTCAGGGAGGTGGCGAAGGAGATCAACGTGGCCGCCACCATGAGGTTGACGGCAGCCCGCACCAGGTCGAAGGACGGCACCTTGCCCTGGGCATCGGGGGTGGGACGATAGGTGGAGCGGTCGAAGCGCCGGGCCACCCAGGTCCGCGCTCGCTCGGGGAACACTCTGCTGACGTTCTCGAACAGAGAGGCCATCAGGCGCACGACGGCCTGGGAGAGGACCGTGGACTCGAAGCGCTCGAAGCCCTCCTCCTGGCGGCCGAGGTGGACCGCAGTCCTGGTCACGGTCCGCGCCTTGCGCGAGACCCAGAGGGTCACCGCCATGATGACGCCGGCGATCAGCAGGTAGCCGGTGTTGGAGCGCACCGGCAGGCGCAGGGCGTCCATGGTCTGCGCGAGGGGGTCGGCCGACGCGCTCGCGACCTTGAAGGCGCTGATGCCGGCCAGGGGCACGCCGATGAAGTTCACGAGGTCGTTGGCGGCGAAGGCCATGGCCAGGGCGAAGGTGCCGACCAGGACGACGGGCTTGAGGATGTTGGCGCCCGAGGTCACCACCGCGACCTGGAGGACGATCGCCGCGACCACGAACGAGAACCCGAGGATGAGGGCCGTGTGGCCGGTGATCCAGGCCACGGTGGCCTCGGACAGGAAGGACGCGCCGCGGGCCCCCTTGACGACGATGAAGTAGATGATGAGGGCCATGGCGGCGCCGCCCCACAGGCCGCCCCAGCGCCGCAACCGGCGCTCGTAGTCGAAGGTGAACAGGATGCGGGTCACGAACTGGACCGCTGCTCCGACCGCGAAGGCCACCGCCACCGACACCAGGATGCCGAAGATGATGGCCAGGGCCTTGCTGGTGTTGATGTAGTCCACCACCTGTCCCCAGGTGCCCCCGGCGCGGAGGACCTTGATGAGGGAGACCGCCACCGCCGCGCCGAGGAGCTCGAAGACGATGGAGACGGTGGTCGACGTGGGCAGCCCGAAGGTGTTGTACAGGTCGAGCAGCATGAGGTCGGTGAGCATCACCGCCAGGAAGAGCACCATGAGCTCTGGCATGGTGAAGAGCTCGGGGTGGAAGATGCCCTTGCGGGCCACCTCCATCATGCCGCTGGAGAAGGTCACCCCGGCCAGCATGCCGAGGGCGGCGATGATCATGATGACGCGTCGCGGCGCGACCCTGGAGCCCACCGACGAGGTGAGGAAGTTGGTCGCGTCGTTGGACACGCCGACGATCAGGTCGGAGATCGAAAGCCCGACCAGGATGATGATCGCCGCGAGGAAGATACCCATGCGTTGAAATGGATTCACGGTCCCAGGGGGACCGTCGCCCCGTCCGCGCACACCCTATTACAGCCCGGCAAGGATGACAATGTCTCGGTGTCGCCGGGACGGTGGCAGTGCCTCAGCTCGCTGCTGCGGCCACCTCCCGCGCCTGGGCGCGGGCGGCCGGTGCGGCCACGGCGGTGGGACCGCCGTCGATGACGGGGGAGGAATGCCCCTCGCTGAGCACGGCAGACGCGGGCATCGCCACGACACCACCATGAGCGGTGCACGTCATGGACTGTGGAATCGGAGGTTAACTCTCGATGAAGAGGACGGCGGCGGCAGCCAGCGCCACCCTCGCTCCGGGAGCACCAGAGAGGGTGCCAGGCACCGCCGCAAATGATGCGATCGAGTGCTCCGACGCGATTTCGACGGTGCCTGGCACCCGCTCTGGCCTACCCGAAGCGCAGGAGAGAGGCAGCGCGCCCTTCTGCCGGAGCCTCGCCGACGCGGGGCGTCATTCTTCAGCGTTTGCTACAGTTGGGACATGCAGATCATCGTCAATCCTGCGGCCGCAGGGGGGAGGGTGGGCCGTGACTGGCCGTCCCTCGCTCCCCGCCTGGCCGGGCTGGGCCTGGCGGCGGAGACGGTGCTGACCCACGCCCCGGGCCACGCCACCGAGCTCGCCGCGCGCGCCGTGGCCGACGGCCACGAGCTGGTGGTCGTGGTGGGCGGCGACGGCACCCTGTGCGAGGCGGCGGCGGGGCTCTATCGAGCGGGGGGCGGCCGGCTGGCCATGCTGCCCCTGGGCACCGGCAACGACGCGGCCCGCACCCTGGGCGTTCCCCTGGAGCTGGAGGCGGCGGTCGGGGCCGCCCTCGACGGCCGAAGGCGCGCCGTGGACCTGATCAGGGTCGGCGACGAGGTGGTGGTGAACGCCATCGGCATCGGCCTCACCGGGGACATCAACCGGCGTGCGGCGCGCCTCAAGAAGGTGCGCGGGATCGCCGCCTACCTGGTGACGGCCACCATCTCCATGGTGCGCTTCCCCACCCCGGTGGTGCGCCTCGAGACCCCCGATGTGGTCTGGCAGGGACCCATCACCCTGATCGCGGTCCACAACGGTCCCACCACGGGTGGCGGCTTCCGCCTCACGCCCGGCGCCGAGCCCGACGATGGTCACCTGGACGTGACCCTGGTGCCGGGGTTGAGCGTCCTGGGCCGGCCGCCGCGGCTGCTGGCGGCCATGGCCGGCCGTCTGGGCCGGATGCGGGGCACGGTCGAGGTGCGGGCGCCCTGGCTGGAGCTGGCCTTCACCGATCCGCTGCCCGCGCACCTGGACGGCAATCAGGTCCTCCTGGAGCCGCCCTCCGCACGCTTCGAGGTGCTGCCCGGAGCGCTCACCATCCAGGTCGCCGCGGAGCCCTGCGGCACGACCTCGACCGCGGCCAGGAGCACCACCAGCGGCCGGGGTCAGTAGACGGCGGCAGCGGCAGTGAGCGGTGGTCGGGGGCAGTGGGCAGCGACGGCGTCAGCGGGCGGCGGCAGCGACCCGCGGCCGCGCACGCGGACGTGGGATCGTTGACACGACTCGGCGCTTGTGTTACAAGGATTTCCCTTTTGGGGAGAGGTGTGGGTTATGGCTGACTACGCGATCATACAGCACGGCGGCAAGCAGTACCGGGTGAGCCCGGGAGACGAGCTGCTGGTGGAGAGGACCGACCCGGGTCTGGGCGCCGGCGATGCCATGCTCTTCGAGCAGGTGATGGTCGTGGGCCAGGGCGAGGACGTGCGGATCGGGCGCCCCCTTCTGGACGGCGCCGTGGTCCGTGGCCAGGTCGTGGCCCCGGAGCGGGGCAAGAAGGTGATCGTCTTCAAGAAGAAGCGGCGCAAGGGGTACAAGCGCACCAAGGGCCACCGCCAGGACTACTACCGGGTCCGGGTCGAGGCGATCGAGGCGTAGGGAGATCTCATGGCACACAAGAAAGGGCAGGGCTCGAGCCGCAATGGTCGTGACTCCCACGCCCAGCGTCTAGGCACCAAGGTCGGCGACGGGCAGCGGGTCACGGCGGGCACCATCCTGGTCCGTCAGCGCGGCACCCGGTTCAAGCCGGGCGTCAACGTGAAGCGGGGCAACGACGACACCCTCTTCGCCACCGCTGACGGCCAGGTCCAGTTCAGAAGCCGGGGCCGGTTGGGCCGCTTCATCAGCATCCTCACCGCGTGATCGGAGGCATGCCGCGCACGCCCGTTCTGAGGAGGGCGATGCGCCGGCGCTCATCCAGGCGATGCTCATCGATTCGGCCGAGATCACGGTGCGCGCGGGCTCGGGCGGCAACGGTTGCGTGTCGTTCCGGCGCGAGAAGTACGTGCCCCGGGGCGGTCCCAACGGTGGCGACGGCGGCCATGGGGGCGACGTCGTCCTGCGCGTGGACAGAGGCCTCAACACCTTGCTCCACATCCATCACCGGCGCCTGATCCGGGCGGCGCGGGGCCGCCACGGCGAGGGCTCCAACCGCACCGGCGCCAGCGGGGCGGCCGAGGTGATCCCCGTGCCCCCCGGCACGGTGGTCCGGGATGGCGACTCGGGCGAGGTGCTGGGCGACCTCGTCAAGGACGGCCAGGAGCTGGTGGTGGCCAGCGGCGGTCGGGGCGGGCGCGGCAACGCGCGGTTCGCCACCTCGGTCAACCAGGCGCCGCGCACCGCGGAGCCCGGCCGTCCCGGCGAGGAACGGACCCTCCTGCTCGAGCTCAAGCTGATCGCCGACATCGGGTTGGTGGGCCTTCCCAACGCGGGGAAGTCGACGCTGCTCTCCAGGCTCTCGGCGGCGCGCCCGAAGGTGGCGGACTACCCTTTCACCACCCTGGAGCCGCACCTCGGCGTGGTGGCGGCGCCGGACGAGCTGAGGTCCCTGGTGCTCGCGGACATCCCCGGGCTCATCGAGGGCGCACACGATGGTGCGGGCCTGGGTGACCGGTTCCTGCGCCACGTCGAGCGTTGCCGCGCCCTCGCCCACCTGGTGGACCTCACCGAGGAGGACGTCCTCGAGGAGCGGGTGGCGACCATCCGCGACGAGCTCGAGGCGTACTCGAGCCAGCTCGCTGCGCGGCGTTGGTTCCTGGTGGGCACCAAGGTGGACGCGGTGGCCGATCGTGAGGGCGCGGCCGGGGCTCTGGCCGCCGTGGCGGAGGCCAATGACGTGCCGTGGTGTGTCATCTCCGCGGTGAGCGGCGCGGGAATCCCGCGCCTGGTTGGTATGCTGTTCGAGATCGGGGAGGCTGAGCAGGAGGCATGACGCAGCGGATCGCGGTCTACGGGGGCGCCTTTGATCCCTTCCACCTCGGGCATCTGGTGCCCACGGTGCGTGCCCAGGAGACCTTCCACTTCGACGCCGTGTACTTCGTTCCCGCCGGGAACCCGCCCCACAAGCAGGGTGAGCCCCTGACCCCGGCGACCCACCGCCTGGCCATGGTGGCCATGGCGACCCTCCCCTACGAGACGTTCTTCGCCAGCGACGACGAGGTGTTCGCCACCGGGTACACCTACACCGTGGACACGGTGAAGCGCTATCTGGACCGCTTCCCCGACGCCATCCTGTACTTCCTGTTGGGGTCGGACTCCTTCTCCCAGATCGCCACCTGGGAGCGATGGCGAGAGCTGGTGGATCTGGTGCACATGGTGGTGCTGCACCGGGCCCACATGTGGGGTGACGAGCTCCGCGACCGTGTCCCGTCCGAGCTGCTCGGGAGGCTGCGGCTGGTGGCGCCCTTCGCCCGGGTGCCGGATCCCGCGGACCACACCATCTACCTCCTCGACCATGAGCCGTTCCCCATCTCCGCCACCTCCATCCGTGAGCGTCAGAGCCGCGGCCTGCCCATCCGCGAGCTGGTGCCCCATGAAGTGTTCACCTACATCGAGAAGTACCGTTTCTACCGGACCGGCGGCGGTGATGTTGTCACCTGAGACCATGGCTCCCCTGCGCCACGCCGCCCAGGCCGCCTCCGGCCGCAAGGCCTTCCACATGGTCGGCCTGGACGTGTCGGGCCTGACCTCCTACACGGACTCGCTCCTCATCTGCTCCGCCGCCTCGGAGCGTCAGGTGGGCGCCATCGCCAAGGCGGTGTCGGAGACCCTGCGCGGTGAAGGACGGAAGCCTCTGCACGTGGAGGGAGGCGCGCACTCGGATTGGGTGCTCATGGATTACGGGGACTTCGTGGTCCACGTCTTCACCGAGGAGAAGCGATCCTACTACGGGCTCGACAGCCTGTGGGGGGATGCCGAGCGGCTGGAGCCGGCCAATCTGGGCGTCGCTGACGGGCGGGGGACGGAGCGCGGGTGAGGGTCAGCGTGCTCTGGTTCGGCCGGCCCTCGGCCAGCCCCTTCGAGGGAGAGGTCGCCACCTATCGGGCTCGGGTGCAGCGGCGCTGGGCGGCAGCCGACGTCGCCCTGAAGCCGGCCGCGGGCAACCGTGCCTCGGATCCTCTCCGTGCCCTGCACAAGGAGGCGGAGGCTGCCCAGGCGCACCTCGCGGGCGACTGGCTCCGCGTCGCTCTGGATGAAGAGGGAGAGTGTCTGGACAGCGTGGGTTTCGCCCGCCTCCTCGGCGATGCCGAGGATGGAGGAAGGGCCGGCGTGGGCTTCATCATCGGCAGCGATCTCGGCCTCGACGGCGCCCTCAGGGCCGCGGCCGACCACCGGCTGTCCCTGAGCAGGATGACCCTGCCCCACCTGCTGGCCCGCTTGTTCCTGTGGGAGCAGCTGTTTCGGGCGACCCACATCCTGGGTGGTGGTGGATACCACCGACAACGCGTACAATGACCCGCGCGCCGGGGCCGGCGCCGACCTCGGGAGGCTCTGACCGATGAGACAGAGAGATCAAGAACGGTTCCGCAAGCTGCTCCTCGACAAGCGGACGGAGGTATGGAGTCGGGTGGCGGACGCCCGCTCCAGTGAAGATGCGGGGGACGAGATCGACGCCCCCGACCTGGCCGACCGCGCCCTCTCCACCATCTCACGCGACCTGCTCTTCCAGCTCTCCGCGGGTGAGCGTCAGATTCTGCGCGCCATCGATGACGCCCTGGTCCGCCTCGATGACGGGAGCTTCGGCTCCTGCGTCAACTGCGGCAGCACCATCCAGGTGGGAAGGTTGCAGGCGGTGCCGTGGGCCCGCCACTGCATCGAGTGCCAGGAGCTCCAGGACCAGGGCAAGATCTGATCCGGCGCCGCGCGAGGTGACCGTGTGCAGGATCCGAGGACGGTGAGCGACGCCGGGGCCACCCTCGCGCTCGTCGCATCCAGCGACGACTTCCTGCTCGAGCGGGGTCTCGGCCGCGCGGTGGCGTCCGCCACCGAGGCCTTCGGCGGCGTGGAGCCCGAGGTGCTGGCGGAGGAGGTCACGCCGGAGATGGTGGCGGTGGAGCTCTCCTCGCCGTCCCTGTTCGCCCCGGCTCGGGTGCTCGTGCTGAGAGATGTGCGCCCCTGGCTGGGGGGGGCCGCCCCCCCGGGAGCCCCGGCCCGGGAGGCCAACGATGATCTCGAGCCGCTTCTCGCGGCCCTCGGCGACGGCCTCGGCGACGGGGTGGCCCTGGTGATGGGGGCCTGGTGCCAGCGCCGGCCCGGCGGTCCCCTCGTGGAGGCCGTGGCCCGCCTGGGGAGCTTCACGTGGATTCCCCTGCCCGAGCCGCCCAAACCCTGGGAGGAGGTGCTGTTGTCCGCTGAGCAACGGCGCCTGCTGGGGGCATTGCTGAGGGAGGCGGCGCCCGGGGTGGACTTCGCCCCGGCCGCCGAGGACCTGCTCTTGGAGCGGCTCGGCTTCGCCCCGCGGCTTCTCGTCTCCGAGGCGGTCAAGCTGGCGGCGGCGGGAGCTGGCGCGGTCGTGGACGAGGAGCTGGTCCGCCGCCTCACCTTCCCCCGGGAGCGCTCCCTGGAGGTGGTCCGGGACGCGGTGCTGGCGCGCGACCTGCACACCCTCCTGGACCTTCTGCGGGCGGCGGAGGCCGGCGTCGGGGTGCGGGACTGGCAGGGACGGCGCCTGGAGAGCGCGGGGCTGGCGGCCGTGCTCTTCAGCCAGGTCTCCAACCTGCTCCAGCAGATGCTCGCCCTGCGCCGGATCGCGGCGGCGGCGGGGATCACCCGCGAGCTCGACCCGGGCCGCACCGGGGCCCGGGGGTGGTACAAGGGATGCTTCACTCCTCGCATCGCTCCCGTGGTGCTGGAGGAGGTGGCGAAGGACGAGGGATCGCCCCTCGTACGGCGTGGCAAGCCTCCCACGGCGTGGACCCTGTCGCGCCTTTTCGCGGGCGCCGCACGCTGGCAAGACGACGAGCTGGTGGAGGCTCTGGCCGACGGAGGCGATGTGGAGGCGGGGCTGCGCGGTGCGCTGCCCCTGGCGGTGCTCTCGTGCTGGCTGGTCCGCCACGTCGTCCGCCGCTCCGTGAGGGGTTAGAAGTGAGGAGTTGGACGTCAGAAGTGCCCCTCCCGCCCGGAACGCGCTCCCTTCTAACTTCTAACGCCTGACCTCTAACGAGAACGCTACCGCGGCGGCTGCTCTCGAGACGGCGCTCGGTCGGGTTACACTGTGTACGAACATGGCACAGCAGGCGCTGGTCTGGCTCGTGGACGACGACCCGGCGATCCGGGAGCTGATCTCGTTCATGGTGTCGAGGGCGGGTTACGACGTGGAGGGCTTCGCGTCCGGCGCCGAGGTGCTGGCCAGCCCGGGGCGGCCGGCTGCGGTCCTGCTGGACCTGATGATGCCGGAGGTGGACGGCGTCGAGGTGCTCAAGGAGCTGTCCCGACGCCACCCGACGCTGCCGGTGATCATCCTCACCGCCGTCAACGACGTCAGTCAGGCGGTGGAGGTGACCAAGCTCGGCGCGTACGACTACCTCACCAAGCCCGTGGATCAGGAGCGTCTCCTGACCACGTTGGCCCGGGCGGTGTCCCACCACGATCTCGAGCAGGAGGTCGGCCGACTCAAGAAGGAGCTCAGCGACCGCTATCACCTGCACAGCATCGTCGGCTCCTCCGCCGCCATGCGGCGCGTGTACGACCTCGTGGAGAGGGTGTTGGAGTCGGACATCACGGTGTTCGTCTCCGGTGAGAGCGGGACCGGCAAGGAGCTGGTCGCGAAGGCCATCCACTACGGCTCCCTGCGCTCCGACGGTCCGTTCGTGGATGTCAACTGCGCCGCCATCCCGGAGGGGTTGCAGGAGAGCGAGCTGTTCGGTCACGAGAAGGGTGCCTTCACCGGCGCCGTCACCACCCATCCCGGCAAGTTCGAGCAGGCCCAGGGGGGCACCATCTTCCTGGACGAGGTCGGGGAGATGTCCGCCTCCGCCCAGGCGCGGCTGCTCCGTGTGCTCCAGGAGAGGAGCTTGCAGCGCGTGGGAGGCACCAAGCGCATCGACCTCGACGTGCGCGTCATCTCGGCCTCCAACCGGGAGCTGGAGGAGCTGGTGGCCGACGGGGCCTTCCGCCAGGATCTCTACTACCGCCTGGTGGTCTTCCCCATCCACCTGCCGCCCCTGCGCGACCGTCGGGAGGACATCCCCGCTTTGGTGGAGCACTTCCTGGCCAAGTACGCGACGGATGCCGGGAAGAAGGTGACGAGGGTGGAGCCGAAGGCCATGGAGTGCCTGGTGCAGTACGGATGGCCGGGCAACGTGCGGGAGCTGGAGAACGTGATCCACCGCTCCCTGCTGGCCTCTGCCGGCCTGGTCCTGGACCAGGTCGACCTGCCCACCGGCCTCACCCCCGGTGCGCGGGTGGACGAGCAGACGGCGGCGCCGGCGGTGGGGGACCTGGTCAACCTCTCCGAGCTGGAGAAGAACGCCATCCGCGCGGCCCTCGACCGTTTCGGCGACAACCTCTCCGATGCCGCCCGCCAGCTCGGCATCGGCCGTTCCACCCTGTACCGGAAGATCGAGCAGTACGGGCTGCGCGCAAAGAAGGACTGAACGGCGGCCTCCCGCCCTCTAGAGAACGTCGTCCCAGCCCCGGGCTGCCAGCTCCGCCACCAGGTCCTTGACCCGCTGTGCCTCAGCCGCCGGTACCACCAGCACCGCATCCTGGGTGGCCACGACCACCAGGTCGTGGATGCCGGCCGTCGCCACCAGCGTTCCATCGCCCACCAGGAGGTTCCCCGAGCCGTCCAGGGCCAGGGCCCGGCCCAGGGTGCTGTTGCCGGCGGGGTCCCGGTCGAGGAGAGGGGCGAGCGCCGGCCACGACCCGACGTCGGACCAGCCGAAGTCCACCGGTATGGTCCAGCACCGTCGGGCGCCCTCCATCACCCCGAAGTCCACCGAGATGCGGGGCAGGGTGGGGTAGACCTCCGCCAGCGTGGTCGCTTCGCGGGGCGTGCCGA
>Ga0315542_1002862_pt1 | contig 10318 bp, 4 predicted proteins | sample SalMarSW160120MG_FD_202541 | JGI IMG/M metagenome (GOLD analysis project Ga0315542, IMG submission 202541) | Salt marsh sediment microbial communities from the Plum Island Ecosystem LTER, Massachusetts, United States - Salt Marsh Sediment SW1601-20 ... | reverse complement strand
GAAAAACCGATGGTCACGGAAATGGAGTCCGTAAAAACAATCGGGGTTGCCGGGTTTTTACCCATCCTGCCCGGGGACAGGCACGTGCTTGTCAAATGGGGCAAGGACGCGGACAAGGAAGACTGGAAGGTCGTGGGCGGGTATCCGGGGGTGACCACAAATATTGTGATCGTAGTGAAGGCAAACGACGCGGCAGCGGATTACGGTGTCAATAAAGGAAAAATCGCCGCGTTTGCCCAGGAAAGCTGGCTTGACGCGCTTTCGGGAAAGATGGATTACGATGTGGTGGGGATGGAAGGACTTTCCGTAAAGCGGGTGGCAAGTAAAACCGATACGGGAGAACGCCTTCAATTTAAGCGGAATATCGTGAAAATCCCCGAGACCGTGGACGATATGGCGGAAGATTGGAAAATAATAAGTCTGGGGAAGAAATACGGCGTTGATGCCGTCCTGGGCGGGACTGTTGAGGTGTACGCTGAGATCATACGCTCCACAGGGGAAGAAAACGAGGATGCGTCTTACGGCGATGTGCAGTTGTCCGAAGGGCAGTACGCCCTGAAACTTGAAGTCTACCTCGAATGGGCCTTGTATGACGCACGCACGGGAGATGTAATCAAGGACAGCGACAAGGTAAAATCAGAGTTTGTATCACTGCAGATGGCGGAAAAAACCATCTATCCTCTGCTCGACGTCATACCCGGTGATTTTAAGGACCTCTCCCGGTTTATCTCCGGCAGGCGGTACGCGGAGTTGTTCAGGAAAGCCGTCCGGGACAAAGTAAAGGAGTACGCTTATCTGTTCATTCCCCATTACAGAATGGTGCAGGAAGCGGTAAAAGCGGAGGAATGATGAAAAGTGCGGGGCTTTGCACAAAGCCCCGTTTTGTTTGGAGGAATATATCCGATGAAAACAATACTATAAGAAAATAATCGATCTTCTTGAAAAATCAGGTGCAAAAAGCGGCGGCACATTGAATTAAAATCTATCAAGCAGCAGTATTATGACATTATAATAAGAGGCGGATGTTTATGAGAAAAATTATTTTAATTTTGTTACTGATGTGTGTTATCATCCCTGCCTTTTCCGATATGGAACAGGATTTTTTTGACGCGGTGGCGGCCGGAGACGCGGAAAAGGTAAAACAGCTTATCGGGGAGGGTATCGATGTAAACGCCACAGGGGAATCACCTACCGATATCAAAAGGTATATAAAGGTAAAAGACAACATGGAAATCAATGACCGTTTTGCCGAACATCTCGCCGGTCCGTATCCCTCTGTTATCGGAAGATGGCGCATAAGCGCCCTGCTGTTGGCGGTGTACGGGAACCACAGCGAGATAGTGACCATTCTGCTTAAAGCCGGAGCCGACAGAAAGATAACAAACCATGGGGGCCGACCTCTTTTTATGATCGCCGTTGAAAAGGGACATGCAAAAATAGTAGAGATCCTCGTTAAAGCGGGTGCCGACGTAAACATGAAAGGTGAGAATAATAAAACCCCCCTCATGATTGCGGTGGGCAATGGGGATACGGATATTATCGATATACTGCTGAAAGCGGGCGCCGAAGATTATATTGAACAAGAATGGAAAGACGCGGCCCTGTTCAGTGCTATGTCTAATGAGCGGACGGAATTATTCAAACAACTTATCAAGGAGGGCGCGGACGTCAACTGCAGAGACAGCAGCGGATATCCGATTTTATTGATGGCCGTGCTTAAGGGCCGTCCCCTGACGGCACGATTACTGATTCAAAACGGCGCCGATATTAACGCGCGAAGCAAAGACAATTACACGGCGTTAATGGCCGCCGTTACCAGGGACACCGAATTGGCAAAGGTTCTGCTTGCCGCGGGGGCGGATCCCAATGTGAAGGACGACACAAAACGTACCGCCCTCATGTACGCGGCCGAAAAAGGGAATACCGAAGCGGTACGACTGCTTGTCCGGGCCAGGGCCAGGGTTGACAGTAAGGATAAAGACGGCCGTACGGCATTATTTTTGGCCGTTACAAAAGGACACAGTGACATAGTAGAGGTGTTAATAAAAGCGGGCGCTGATGTAAACACAAAGAACAAACCGGGGCAGACGGGCCTGATGAAAGCGGTCGAAACGGAAAACTTGGAAATTGCAGCAATACTCATAAAAGCCGGGGCTTTGGTTGATGCCAAGGATTATGAAGGTCGGACGGCCTTGTTTACGGCCGTTCCCAAGGCACGTGAAGATATTGTGAAATTATTAATTCGGGCGGGCGCTGATGTAAACGTGGTTCGAGACGACGGCAAGGCGCCGCTTGATATTGCCAAAGAACTGACTGATGACCGCATAAAAAAGCTTCTCCTTAAGTCGGGCGCAAGGGACGATTTTGACAAACGGGCCCAATTCCTTAAAGCGGCGGAAAAGGGAGATTTTAAATCGGTAAAAAAGCTTATCTCGCAAAAGGCAAATGTAAATACAAAATCGCGTATAAAGTGGACGGCGTTAATGTATGCTTCTGCAAACGGTCACACGGAAATCGTAAAACTGCTTCTACGGTCCGGTGCTGAGGTAAATCCGAATGGAATCTCTCCCCATAATTATACGGCTTTGATGGCCGCCGCGGGCCATGGACACACGGAAATCGTGAGACTGCTCCTTAATGCCGGTGCTGAGGTAAATTGTAAAGACGCTGATAATCGAACGGCCCTGATCAGAGCGATATGGGAAGATCGAGCGGAAATAGTAAAGCTTCTGCTTGCGGCAGGAGCCGAGGTCAATATCGCCGATAAAGATCAGGACACCGCCCTGCTGCACGCGGCACGCCGTGGAAATATAGAGATAGCGCGGTTGTTACTGGAAGCCGGTGCTGATATCAATCATAAAGGCCTCTATCATGAAACAGCACTCAGCTATGCTGTCGGCAACGGGAGCGTAGAAACAATAGAATTTTTACTCAATGCCGGAGCCGACGTAGCTGTGGAAGATCGTACCGGCCTTCCTGTTCTATGGGTCGCGGTAAAAAGAAACAAAGCGGCTATAGTCAGGCTGCTGCTTGCCGTTCATGTCGATATAAATGAAACAGACGAAAAACAAACCACGGTCTTAATGTTCGCCGCGTCCAAATGGTATGAAGAAGCAGCCGCTGAGCTTATAAGAGGAGGCGCCGATCTGAATAAACAGGATAAGCACGGCGAAACCGCATTGTATAAAGCAATTGATAAAAGTAATTCGAAAACAGCTATCCTGCTTATCGATGCGGGGGCGGATACAACCATTCCCACCGATTACGGGACAACGGTTCTCATGCACGCTGCTGTCAAGGGTAACAAGGAAATAACCCGTCTCTTGATAATGCGGGGAAATGATGTTAACGCGAAAAGCAAGAGCGGCCGGACAGCGTTAATGGCCGCGGCGGGAAACGACCGTCCGGCCATCGTGGAAATCCTTTTAAAAAACGGCGCCTTGATAAATGCTCAGGATAATGACGGGCAGACACCATTGTTTTTTGCCGCCGCACAAGGACACAAAAAAGTAATCGAAATCCTCCTTAAATCCGGGGCGGATGTTAATGTAATCAGGAGAAAAAGCTCCACAGATCGCCGGGAAACGAATGAAACGGCCTTACATATTGCCGCATCCAAGGGCTTTTTCGAAACAGCACAACTCCTGATTAATGCGGGCATTGATCTCAATGCGAGAGACAGCAAAGGACTGAAAGCCATCGATTACGCGCGAAATGGAGGTCATAGTGAAATAGTAGAACTCCTCCTTAAAGCGGGCGCAAAAGATGACTGGGAACAGCGCAACATTTTTCTGCAAGCGGTACAGTCCGGTGATCTAAACAAGGCGGCGCAACTTTTGCGGCAGGGTGCCGATCCAGATACAAAAAATACGGATACCGTGGCAAGACCGGCACTTCTAATTGCCGCGGAAAACAAGCATAAAGAACTCGTAGCGCTTCTGCTTCAAGCGGGTGCTGATATAAATGGTTGTGATTTTTATAAAAGAACCGCGTTGGAAATAGCGGTTGAAAAAGGGTATGTTGATATCGCCAAACTCCTTATGAAAAACGGTGCCCGGGTAAATACCGGAAGTTACAGGTCTGTTCTGGCAGCAGCCGCGGAACAGGGTAAAACTGAACTCGTGCGGCTTCTGCTCAATGCCGGCGCCGACGTTAATTATTTTGATAAAACGTTATTTCGCCCAAGAACCGCCTTGATGTGCGCGGCAGAAAACGGTCATATTGAAATAGTAAAACTGCTTTTGAAGGCAGGGGCCGATGTATTTATGAACAATGGCAAAGATATTACCGCTTTCGATATCGCCAGGGACAAAAAACAGAAAGAGATAGAAAAGCTTCTTTTGCAAGCCGGCGCCCATTCAAAAATCGACATGAACAGGCACGATTGTGAGGCTTTACTGGCTAAGGCTGTTAAAATGAGATATCCGGAGCTGATAAAGCTAATCATTGAAAAAACCGATTATACACATATAAAAAAAGAGACTCTTGAATTCTCGATGTTTTATTTGGCGGAAGCGGGTGAAGCGGAAACGGTAAAAAAACTGCTCGACTATGGCGTAGACGCAAGCTCCGGTTATAAAGGTATGACAACGATAGGTCAGGCGGCTTATAATATGCATATTGATATAGTTAAATTACTTATTAAACGGGGGGCCTATGTATATAAAAATGATCAGTACCTTTGTCTGGCCCTGGTAAAGGCGGCCAATCAGAGTGATCAGGGATTTATAGCGCTTTTAATTAACTCGGGGGTCAATCCCAATGCCAGGGATAGAAACGGAACAAGCGTCTTGATGCATGCCGCCGGAGCGGGCCTGACGGGAGCGGTTGAGCTACTGATAAAGGCCGGAGCGAAGGTGAACACCTGGAACGAGAGATATATGACCGCGTTATTATGTGCGCTGGACAAAAAACATATAGAAACGGCCGAATTATTGATTCAAAACGGCGCGGATGTCAATGCTCGCGATGAACAGGGGAAAACCGCGTTATTATATACGCTCGAGGCCGGGAATATTGAATTGGTAGATCTGGTTTTACAGAATGGAGCGGATCTTTTTTTAAGCACAGAATATAGTTCACAAATCCTGTTGACCGCCGGCAGGAAAGGATTTACTGAAGTAGTCCGGCGATTTGTGAAAGCGGGAATTGATGTTAATTCGCATAACCAATTCGGGGATACGGCGCTGATGTACGCGTCCCGTTCAGGACACACCGACACCGTCGTGTATCTGATCCGGGCCGGTGCCGATGGAGACATACAAAACACGGCCGGGAAAAACGCCCTTATGGCCGCGGCAGAAAAAGGAAATACTCCCGTGATTAAAGTACTTTTAAAAGATGGCCTGAATCTGGAAGTAACAGATAAAAAGGGAAATAAAGCCATAGATATCGCCAGGAAAGAAGGTCATCAGGAAATAGTCACACTTCTCCTTGAAGCGGGCGCCCGGGATGATAAGGCGCTACGAGAAGAGTTTATAGAAGCGGTGGCAAACGGCGATGTGTCCAAAGTACAGGAACTTATAAAACAAGGTGTGGATCTGAATACCTATTATGATGGTACTTTCCGGAGCGAACCCGTTCTGTTCATAGCAGCACGAAACAATAACAAAGAGATAACAAAACTCCTTTTGGAAGCCGGGGCCGATATGTACGATACGGGTGAGGGCGATACCTCTGCATTTATGGAAGCAATTAATTTGACACATATCGAAGTTGTAAAAGTTTTTATTCAAGCGGGTGTTGACGTGAACAAAGGGCGTGGTATAGCGGAAAGCTGGACACCCCTTATGGAAGCCGTTCAACGCGGTCAAGTTGAAATAGCGGCCCTCCTGATAAAAGCGGGAGCCGACGTGAATATAAAGTTACAGGACGGATCAAATATGACGGCAATTCAAATAGCCAAACAAGGAGGGCGCCAAGACATCATAGATCTTCTGCGCCGGGCGGGCGCCGAGGAGTAGAATTTAAATTTTCTTTTTAGGAGCCATACCATGAAACCGTTTGAAGTGATCGTTATTTTTATTATTATCCAAGTACTTTCTATTTGTAACATTTATGGTGACGACTACACTCCTCCGCCGTGCACAGAGGATCAGATACAGGAAAATATTAATCGCTATAAAAAAATCGAGGAACAAAGAACAAAAAATACACACGATGATGTTCAAAACGCCTATTTGTTTGATGAAAAAGATAAAGAGAATATTATCAGATTCGTTGCCTGGGCAGATAATGATTTGTTTAATTTTATCGCATTGGAAGATGTCAAAATGGTGAAAGAATTATTGCAAAGCGGAACTGATCCCAATATGGTACAGACATTAATAACGGACATTGACAGAAACATACCGGATTATTTTGATTGGGAACCCGGCAGAAAAGTTAATTTATATCCCTTAAAAATAGCGGTTATGATCGGCGATTTAGAGATTGTCAAATTGCTTGTATCATTCGGCGCAAAGCTGCCTGAAGAGACGGATGAAGTAAAGGATTTCTATTTCTATGCGTTATACAGCAGATCGGCGGGACTGTTGGAGTATCTGTTTAAGCATACGGATCAAAAGTATAGAGATGATTTTTTTGATGATAATTCTTATAGCTATTACGGGCGTCTTTTGGAAACACAGGTAAGAGGTATTGTCGGGGCCGAAAGAGTGGATATTCTCAAGGTTTTGTTTAAATACGGAGTAAAATGGTATACATGGGTAATCAGGACCGCCGTATATCAAAATGCAGCGGAGACCTTTTATTACGTATATTCGACCTATAAAAATAAAATAGATATCAATGATATCATGTGCACTGTCTGCTATCTGAAAAACCGGGAACTTTTCGAATTCCTTTTAAAGGAAGGCATAGATTTTGATCCTGAAAGCAAATACAAATACCAACAAATCGAAACACCGATAATGTGCGCGGCTTTTAGGGGACAATATGATATGGTGAAAAGAATGATTGAATTGGGAGCGGATGTCAATAAGGTAAATAGAAAACCTTTACGATTGGTTGTCAGAAAAGAACATACGGCTTTATACTATGCCGTCGAAGGCGATTTTTATTGCGTTGTCAAGCTGCTGCTTGAAAACGGTGCTGACCCGAATAATGTTGTTGAAAATCCATTGATACCCGCAATTCAACATAAAAAACTCGATATGATTAAATTGCTTTTACATTATGGCGCTGAGATTAATAGATGCAGTTTGACAAGTTACGTCCATCCCACTACACCTTTGGCTGTTGCTATCGGCACAGGCTCTCTGGAACTGGTTGAATTATTAGTGGATAAGGGAGCCGATGTAAATTTACCTTGTTCTTCTCTTAGGAGCGCCCTTCATACCGCCGTTTTCTGTGCAAAAAATGGTGACCTTCGCATTTTGAAATTCCTAATAGAAAAAGGAGCCGATCTAAATGCACAAGGGAAATATTGTGAATACGCGTTAACCCCTTTGATGACCGCAATAAAACTTGGTCGTATTGAAGAGGCAAAGTATTTAATTCAGGCCGGTTCGGACCTGAGTTTAAAAGAGTGTAAAGGCAAAAAAGCAATCGACTATGCCCGTGAGAAAGGCTATGATGAAATAGTAGCTTTGATCGAGCAGGCGGGGAGTAAATAACAGTAAGGAATAAAGCGATGAAAAGATCCGTTTTGATTATTTTACTTATACTGTTGGCAGTCACCACGGTGTTTGTGGATGATTTTGACCGCTTTATTAACGCTGTTGAAAATGGCAATGCAGATAATGTAAAGCATTATATTAGTCCGAATGCGGATATGAACAAAAAGAATAATCTTGAAAAAACGGCGTTATTTTATGTGAAAGGTGAAGGTCATATTGAGAGAGTGGATTTTCTTGTGCAGGCGGTGGCCAACGAGGAAGAAGAACGAAAATATGAATTAATAGAAGCGATAAAACAAGCGGATACGGCGAAAGTAGAACAACTGATAGAAAAAGGAACTGATGTTAATAATGTATACGGAGAGAAAAAAAGAACAGCCATAATGATAGCAGCGGATACGGGCAATCAGGAAATAGTAATGCTGCTTATGAATGCGGGAGCCGATATTGATAAACCGGATAAAGATGGGAAAATTCCTTTAGCATATGCAGCTGGTAAAGGCCATATTGAGCTGGTAAAATTATTTTTAAAACAACTGAAAAAACATAATCCTGATTATCGATTCGCCCCATACTGTTATCAAGCTTTAGTTGAAGCGGCGGCTAAAGGGAATCGTGAAATCGTAGAGCTCTTGCTGCATACAATATCGGAAATACAGGATCCCCATTATAATTCAATAAAAGGAATTGGAGCCTTGGATGCAGCAATTGAAAACGGCCATCTGGAGACTGTGAAACTGCTTGTTGAAAAAGGAGCCCTGGAACCGAGAAAATATTTCAACTATCCGACTGATCTATTTCGCGGCGCTGTGGAGAACGACCATACTGATGTATTGGAATATTTGTTTAAAAAAATAATGACTGAGAAGGCCCTGCAACAGTCAGGTGCCTTCTTGTTGCATTACGCGGCGGAGAGCGCACAAGATAAGGTGATACGGTTTTTAATCAAAAGAGGGGTGAACGTAAATTGCAGGTTTGGTGAAGAATTTCCTGAAGGCGGAGTAACCGCATTGATGACTGCCGCCGAAAAAGGGCATAAACAAACGGTGGAACTCCTTATCAGCCTGGAAGCAGATGTCAACGCGATCGACAATCAAGGGAGAAAAGCTGTAGACCATGCACGCGGCGCAGGACACCATGAAATTGTGAAGCTTCTGCTGAAAGCGGGAACGCGTGATGACGCCGACTTAAGAGAAGAGCTTATGCATGCCGTCTATGAAAACGACATCAAGAAAGTCAGGCGGTTGATCAAACAGGGTGTCGATGTAAACGCGGCCGACATATTGGACAGGTCTGCGTTAATACGCGCCATAAAAAAGGGGTATACGGATATTGCCGAACTGCTTATCGCTGCAGGCGCCGATGTAAATACTAAAAATAGTGACGGATATACAATATTAATGTTGGCGATTTTTAAAGAACAACCGGAGTTGGTTAGGCTTATTATTCAGGCAGGTGCTGATATTGACGAACACAGAGAAAATCATAACACCGCACTGATGTACGCCGTTTCTAAGGGAAATAGAGAAATGGTTAAGATGCTTCTTAACGCAGGTGCTGAGGTCAACTCAACCGGATTTCATGATACAACGGCGTTGATACTTGCCATAGAATATGGCCACAAATATATTATAAAACTCCTCATTCAAAACGGTGCCGATGTGGATATAATGGACGACGGAGGGAAAAGGCCGATCGAATACGCCCGGGAAAAGAACTACCAGGATATCGTCGACCTCCTTCAAAAAGCGGAAGCTAAAGACGACGCTGAACAACGGAAAGAGCTTCTTAACGCCGTCAGCCGAGGTGAAGTTGATAAAGTAAAACAGTATATCGATCAGGGGGCAGATATCAATGCTCGTGATGAATACGGCCGCTCCTGCCTGATAATAGCATCTATGAAAAATTATAAAGAGATGGTAATCATATTGATCCAAGCGGGTTGTGAGTTGAATTATAGGGACGGTCATGGAATGAGGGCGAACGATTATGCATATGCTAATCATTTTAAGGACATCGTAGACCTTCTACGCCGGGCGGGCGCGGAGGAATAATAAATTGCTGTGGTGAAATGATTACATGAATCAGGTCGGCATCCGTATTACAGTGTCCACCACAGGCGGCCGACAGTAATATGAATACGCTCCGCGTCCGTTCCCAGTTTCTGAAACAGGCGGCGTTTCAATCCGGTTGCGGCCTTTTCCGTAAAGGTGGTAACCAGGATTTTATCGGCAGGAACTTTGTGTTCTGCAACCAGGCACTTTACCCGCTCGGTAATGACACGCGTCTTGCCCGAGCCCGGACCTGCCAGGATAAGCGCCGGACCCGTAAAATGGTTTATGGCTTCCTGCTGCTCCAATGTTAATTCTTGTGCAGGGTTTTTCATCTATTTAGTTCTTCGTTCTCAGTACATTATAGTATGTTTTATTGTAAAAATGTAATATTTTTTTATAGCAGGGATCGTACTTGAATTGTGAGGTACAATCTGCTGAAAGTGTTTGCCTGGAAAAAATAATCATTATCAACTATCATTGATACTACAGAATAATGAGAGTTGCCGGATACATCTGTGAATAAAATAAAGAAAAGGGGGAAGGAATGGTTTTATGTCCGGTCTTAAAATAGCATTAATGAAAAAAATAATGATGTTAGTCTTTATAGTTACGCCCATGGTACTGGGGGCACAGGAGCCGGAGCAA
>Ga0315542_1002860_pt1 | contig 10322 bp, 8 predicted proteins | sample SalMarSW160120MG_FD_202541 | JGI IMG/M metagenome (GOLD analysis project Ga0315542, IMG submission 202541) | Salt marsh sediment microbial communities from the Plum Island Ecosystem LTER, Massachusetts, United States - Salt Marsh Sediment SW1601-20 ... | reverse complement strand
ATTTTATGATTGTTGGAATTAGAATTGTGATAATTGGACATCATTATTATGGGGATATCTTTAGTCGTTTGACAGCCCTTCAACAACTTTGTTACATCAATACCGGTCATTCCGTTTATTTTAAAATCTATGACTATAAGGTCAGGTTTGATCTTTATTATAAATAATAATATCTTGGAAGTATTATTTTTTTTAACAACATCAAAATTCTCTCGAATTAAATATTCCTCCAACTCATTCATATATTCCACATCATCATCAACTATTAATATCCTTTTTATTATCATCTGAATGTAATGTATACATAAAGAAGCGTACTAAACAATTCCTCGGTTCGTCTATTTACTTTCCGTCTTCCTTATTTCAGACAGAGCTTTAAAAAGACATGAAATTATGATGTTCTAATTTTGTTTATTAAGTCCATTAATTTGAAGGGTTTTATGAAAATCGAATGCGCCTTTTTTAATAAATCATTCTTTTCCTTTTCCTGGTTCTGCTTGATTATATCTTCATAATGAATTTCCATTCTTGCCGTAATAACAATTACTTTCGATTTTATATTTTTTTTGCTAATAAAATCTAAAATATGATATCCATCATATTTCGGTATTTTTAAATCCAAAATAATAATATCATACTTGTTCTTTTCAATTATCTTTTTTCCGGTCAAACCGTCAAATGCCAGTTGAACCTGATAATTCCAAGCCGATAAAGCTTCATTCAATTCATTACACATATCCATATCATCTTCTATTACTAATATTTTTTTAGTCATGAAATCACTCTCTGTACGGCAATTCGATACTAATTGTAGTTCCTTTTGATAATTTGCTGTCTATTGAAATATTCCCGTTATGAAGTTTTATAATTTCTATACAAATAGATAAGCCAAGTCCTGTTCCCCGTGATTTTCTTGTAAAGAATGGTTCAAACACTTTGGATAAATCTGTTTTTTTTATGCCCGTTCCATTATCAACAATGGTCAATTTCATTACATTATTAACTGTTTTTGCATGAATAGTTATGATGCCTTTCCTTTTTTTAATGGATTGAAATGAGTTCAATAAAATATTATTAAGAACTTTTTTCATTTGAAAAGGATCGATTTTAATGAATTTTTTAAAGTCATCACTTATTAATTTATTGATTTGTATAGTCTCACTCTGGAATATAAGTTTTGCTAATTCAACAGACTCATCCAATAATGTCAGAATATCTGTCCTTTTGAATTCAGGCAGTTTTATTTTTGCATACGTTAAAAGATTGGAAATGATTTGATCACCTTCCATTATTTTTTTTTCAATCGTATGCAGCTGGGTGTGAATAGGGGCGTTTCCTTTTTTTCTTTCAATATTGTATAATGCAGCCCGGATGACACTAAGAGGATTCCTTAACTCATGGGCAACGGCCGCCGCCAATAATCCCAGATCAGATAATCTTTTGGATTGAATCAATTGTTCTTTTATTTCTTCAAGTTCCTTTTGCGCTTTTACACGTTTCGTTACATCCAGAAGAGTCAAGATTACTCCGTCAACCGCTTTATTCCTGTCTTTTACCGGATGCAGACTCCAGTCCCAATAGGTACAATCCGTTTTTTTCACATTCTTGCCATAATTAAACTTTTCTCCGAAAACAATATACGGCTTGCCTGTTTTTACAACCTGTTTGAATATTTTTTCATATTCTTTATCAGGAAAAAGCTTAAAATAGTTTTTTCCCACATAATAATCAATTATTTCTTTATTATAATTGGCATAAGTTTTATTTACCTGAATAAAATTAAAATACTTATCAAGATATGCAATTAAGATATGAGTATTGGAAAAAATACGCTTCAATAAATTGTTTTTCTGTTTGATTTCTTTATTTTTCCCGTTTATTTGATTCCGTAACTTTTTATGATTTGCTTCTAATTTATTTTCGGTTTCTTTTAATTTATTAATCTGTTTTTGATAGGATTCATTTTTTAATTTCTTTTCACTTTGCTTCATAGGCACTTCATTTTCTCATTTTTTTTATTTGCTTTCGAAACTGTGTTGGTGTCGAGCAAGTAATTTTTTTAAATATTTTAATAAATGATTCGGGTGTTTTATACCCCAATTTATAAGAAATCTGGTTAATAGTATAACCGGTTTTGTTAAGCATTTCTTTTGCATGCTTTATCTTGACATCCAATCTATATTCATTAAACCGCTTCCCTGTTTGTTCCTTGAATATCTTACTTAAATATTTTGGTGATAAAAATATAATTTTAGATATTTCATTTAAGTTAAATACCTTATGGTAATTTTTTTCTACATATAACTTTATTTTTTCAATTTTTACTGCTGTGCTGTCTGCGTCAATTTTTGTACTGTATTTATTTTTATTGATGACGGCATCAATCTTTTCCTTAAATTTAATAAAATTCACCGGCTTTACGATATAATCATCAGCATGGGCTTGTAATGCTTCTATTGCAATTTTTTCTGTACTGAAACCGGTCAATATAATTGTATATAAGTCAGGATTTATTTTTTTTATTTCAGTCAGCACTTTTATCCCTTTTAAACCCGGCATTCTGATATCTAATATAACAATATCCACAATGTTTATTTTATTCAATATGCGTAAGGCTTCTAATCCATCATTCGCTTCTGTAACTTCATATTCGCTGAAAAACTCTATAAATTCATTGCGAAAATCTTTATCATCATCCACCAAAAGAATATTGTACGGCATTATAAAAACCTTGACATAATTGTATAGTAATATAAATATAAAATAAAGTCTTGCAACTCAATTTTTTTTCAATCGGTTATCCCGGTGAACAGGCGTTAGCTGATACGTACGATACACTCTTGTACCCCGGGCAGAGCGAAACATCCGTTCGTTTATGATCTTGACAGGAGAGGGTTATAACCTTATCTTGTTGGTAGCCCCGCATGTGTTCTTTCACAGAGAAAGGAAGCCGGTATGCAGCACACGGATCCTGTATTAAAAAAATGTCAGGAACATCAGATTGCTTTTCTGTTCGACAGTATTTCATCACTTGACGTATACTTCCGCATTCCAAAGCAGAATGATTATTACCTGCTTACCGACGCAAACCTGGTTAACCTTGCCCGGGTATTTGAGGAGATCGAATATCCCGGCCTGCCCGTGATCGACGCCAGCCTGCGGTATCAGAACAAGCGCTATTATTTCCGCTGTACCGACAACCTGCACGCGCCTTCCCCGCTTTTTTTTACGGCCCAGAACATCTATTTTGACTGTGAACAGGACAAGTTTATCGACAAATTCGGTGCCTACCGTGATCTGCGCAGCAAGAACCTTGTGCCCCGCGCGGGAGGAAGCCCTACCTGCACACAGGTGATGGACGCGGCCCACCTGGCGGCGCGCTATAATTTTACGGTAAGCGCGGCCCGATTGACCCTTGCCGCGGACGGTCCCGCGCCCTCGGCCTACGCCCAGCGGCGCCTTCTGCGCAGCATCATGCAAAGCGGCTCTCCCAACCGGGGACTGGAGGTCTTACGAGAGAGCGGATTTATTGCCCTCTACTGGCCTGAGATCCATGAGATGCTTTCCGTTCTGCAGACAAAGGACTTTCATCCGGAAGGCAATGTATGGGAGCATGCCCTGGCCTGCCTGGAACACCGGAAGGAGACGGACCTGTTACTGTCGCTGTCTCTGTTTTTGCACGATATCGGCAAGACAAAAGCCCACGGAGACCGGCAGCGGCCGTTTCAGAACCACAGCGAGTTTGGTGCGGATATCAGCTACCAATTTTTAAAGCGGCTGGGATTCGGGCAGGAGCTGATCCGGGACGTGGTCTTCCTGGTGCGCCACCATATGATGCCCGCCGCCCTGCACACCATGCCCCTGTACCGCATCCAGAAACTGCTGCGGTCGCCGCTGTTCCCACACCTGCTTGAGTTGTACCGGGCCGATATTGAGTCCTCATTCCGCAAGCCGGACGGTTATTACGAGGCCTGCCGCATATACCGCTCCTTTTTAAAGATCAAGAACAATCCTTACCGTTCTTTTAAGCTGAGTAAACGCATCCTGTCCCAATAGGAACGGTTTCACGGGACTTACGATCTTCGGTCCAGGGTTACCGACTCAAAGACGCGATGTAATATTTTGTTGGTGGAAAAGGGCGAAACGATGATGTTGTCGGTTCCCGCATTGCGAAACTGGATGACCGATGATTTGTTCAGCTTACTGGCCAGGATAATAACCGAGGTCTTGCGCCTGCTGACCGAGGCCCTGACCTGGCGCAGCAGCGCAATCACCTGCTCGTCCGAAAGCTCGGCATCCAGAAAAATGACGATATAGCTTTTCTGTTTTACCAGCTCTCCCAGGTCATCCGCGGATTCTTTTTTTTCGATATTAAAATAGATGTTCAGGGAGCGCAGGATGACATCGTATACCTCCTTGTTGCCGGAGACGATCAATATATTCTGGCCCTTCATCCTGCGAAAGAACAGGCTGAGTTTTTCATCCCATGTTTTGGAGATGTCCACCTCCGCCCGGATCGGCTCAAAGCTCTCCCCGAATACCGAGTAAATCTGCTTTTCATCCTGCAGCAGAATCAGGTCTTCCACCTCGCGCTCGATCTCGTCAAAATCAAAATCACTGTAGTAGGTAAGCGAGCTTAATTCTTTCCCCCGGATTTTCTGCAGCAGCGCCTCGGTCAGCGGGGTCAGCGCGGGCACCACCTTACTCCCCTGGTTGTCGTACAGGTCGAAGATATAGATGCAGCCCGCCTTTAAATAGTCAACGGGTACCGTCTTTTTCTTGTCAAAATCAATCTGCAGCGCCTGAAAACCGGAGATAAAGTCCTTGACCACCTCGTAATTGGAGTACTGGGCCTTTTTTTTCAGCAGGGTCAGCAGCGAAGGGATGCCCGTCAAAATCTTGATGTTGTAGTCCCTGATCTCAAGCTCGGGATACTGGGTAAAGCGGAACAGCAGGTCCACATTCTCCGCGGTAATGCTTTCATTATACAAGCAAGGAATGATGAGAAACAACTTGGGGGAGAGAACCTCGTTCTTTGTGCAAAAGGCGCGGATGAGATAGTTGAACTCCTCCAGCCGGTCTTCCTCAAAATTCCCCTCGATCTGGGCGATGATCACGTTTCCCCGGACATGCATATCCAGGAGCATTGGGGTTTTTTTGGAAAAGGGCGGCGGCGGGATATCGAACAACAGGGTAATCCGCTCCACCAGCACCACCGGGTTTATAGGGCTGGACATGAATGCCACCACGTTCATCTTTTTCAGATTCAGAATCTCGTCCGAACCGAACTCGCCGATGATAAACACGGGAATGTCGGCGGTGGCCGTGTTGTTGCTTTTCTTGATCAGGAATCCCTTACTGCCCATGGCGGGAAAGGTCTTGTTCAGGATGACAAGGTCCGGTCTGTGGGTAATACAATGGGTAAACCCCTCAACACAGTTGTCCACGGATTGTACCAGAAAATCCTTTATTTCCAGGTAGCGCTTGATAAAATCGAGAAACAGCGTGTCCGGATGTATTACCAATACTTTAACGATAGACTTTCTCCTTGATCTGTGCTTATAGTGTAACGGATTTGTGTGGATTTTAAAAGCCAAAATTTTTAAAAGTGAATTAAACGACGGATTACCTGATTTACTCTTCCGCGTCGGTGCGAAACTTGTCGGTCAAGTTTTCCAGGTCTTCTACATTGGTAAGGTTTTGCTGGCTGGCTGAAATAATAAGTGAGATGGATTTTTGAATGTCCTTAAGCCCGGTGGCAAACTCCGCCAGGCTCTGTTTGGTATCGACGGAGATGGAGCTCACCTTCGCCAAGGCGTCATTGATGGTATGGGTCATCTCCGTCATCTCGGAGGCGGAATCCTTGACCTCGATCCCGGTTCCGGTTAAATCGGAAAAAGCGGTAAGAATCTGACTTCCGGCCGCGGTCAGCTCCCGCAGGGCGTTTTTGATCTCGGACATAGCGCTGATGATGTCCTCCACGCCTTTATAGATTGTATTGAACTGCGTGCTGGTGGCGCCGGCTTTTTCTTTGGACAGATAGATATTTTCGGTCAGTTTTTTGAGTGAGTCCGATATTTCCCTGGCATTCTCGGTTGTCGCCTCCGAAAGTTTCCTGATCTCCTCGGCCACAACGCTGAACCCCCTGCCCGCCTCTCCGGCGTGTGCGGCTTCTATGGCCGCGTTCATGGCCAGGAGGTTGGTCTGTGAGGCGATGGAGTTGATGACCGCCAGGGTATCCGTGATCACTCCCGCCAACTCAACCACCTTGTCGATGATGCCGGAGGTTTCGTCCATTTCCTTTTTTCCGGTTTCGGCGGCGTCCTCCAGGTCTTTGGATAATTTGACCTTCTCATCCACCGACTTATAGAAATTTTCTATGGTAGAGGTTATCTCTTCGATGGAAGCCGAACCCTCATTGATACTGGCTGCCTGCGTACTGGTGATAGCAAGCACCTTTTTGGCGTAATTTTCTATGTCATTGGACTGCTTGTTCGACTGCCCGATTTCATTATCCAAAACCGCGGATTTCTTGCTGATATTTTCGATGGTAATCTGCATCTGCCCCAGCGCGGCCGAAGACTCTTCGATCGAGGACTTCATAGTCAACGATACCTCTTTGCCCTGGTCCACAGTCTGCTTAATGTGGGTAACAAGCTCGAACAGCGTCTGCATAAACTCATTATAAGCTTTGATCAGGCTGCCGAACTCATCCTCACTGTCTTTCCCGATCTTGTTGGAAATGTTCTTACGCGAGATGTTGGACATGATGTTGCGAATAGATCCCGCCATCCAGGTGGACAGGGAAAACCCGATGGAAACCGTGACCAGACCCCCTCCCAGCACAAAAATGCCGGCCCAGATTAAAAAGATAATAATCCGTGAATGGCGCCCTCCCATGGGAAGGACCGAGCCGAGCACGTATGAATTATTCACCGGAGTAAGGGTAATGACGTTTTCCCCGAAATTCTCATAGAAAGAGACCTGTTTCTGCTGTGCGATACGCGCCGCGGTATACTTATCGGGCGTAAAACCGGACCGGTTGCTGAAGATAATAGTGCCGCCCGTATCGGCAATAAAATAGCCCTTCTCCTCATATTTTCGAATCAAATCAATGAGCGTCTTGCGGCCTTCCTGTACCGTGCGTGCCGCACCGGAAACATCAACCAGAATATTATGAGTTTCGATTTCATTGGAGCGCGCTTCGGTGATGATCTGGTTCCAGCCCGTGTAATAACCCAATCCACCCAGCCAGATACAAAAGCCCAAACCAAGGGAAATAAAGGGCACGGAGAACTTCAGCCTAAAGGGCAAAAAAACTCCCTTAAGCGAAAGGTTTCTTTTTCTTAACTCAAGGGCAAAACGCGAGTTGGCCTTTTGCATAACCACGCCCGTCATGCCGAACATGATCAACGGGCAGCTTACCAGCCCGGCAATACCGCCCACCCAGATACTGACGGCCGCGGTCTGCCCCACCCCCCCGGCGGCAATAATGATATAATACGTCAATGAGCATAAAAACCATAGGGTTAAATAGAGCAAAAACACGTAAAAGGGAAGGTTCAGCGCGCGTTTCGCCGTATTACGCAGACTACGGTCATCCAGATCAACCTGATTACGGTTAAAAGCGGAGATAAGCTTATCCGCCGGCCTGCTCATTACGACAAGGCCGATAAGCCCCACACACAGGAACACCAGCCAGGTGATAACGGCGGATACCGAATAACCGATTACCTGGTAATCCAGGTTCCCCATTAAATAGAATACCGCGCTTATCCAGACAAAGTGCCATATCTGCCAGAAGATCGTGTAAATCAGAACCAGTTTCAAAGTTATCTTCTTAATAACGCTCCTCTGTTTATATCATAATCTGTAAACCTACGGCAAATCAATATTTCTAGCGAAAAACGACTATTATTTTGGGAAAAAGGATAGGAAACAGGACAATCGCATTGGCTGTAGAATTTAGGGCTTGAATTGGGAAAAAAAAGCCTTTAAAAGTCCTTTCGAGAATCGCATGGCTGTTGTGATGCAGTTGATTTTACCCGGTCCCGAAGAGAGCTATATCGTATCCCGCTTTCTGATCATCGATTGTTATCTGGAAGCGGGCTTTGTCCAAGACAGTCAGTATTCGCAATACTAGCAAGAGTGGGTTTCACGGAACAGGTAAACACCGACATATTGGCTTTGCGCCGGGGATGAGGCGGCAGGCGAGACGGCACACTAAAAAAAGGCCCGAAGATTAAGCCTTAAAAATCTTCGGGCGTAGTTGTTTATTGTCCGCTCTTGCTATTTTCGCACAGCTGTGGCTTAAATGGAATATTCTATAATCCGGTATCCATCAATAACCTGCGGGTACAAGCTGCCATGTCTTTTTACTAGTTGTCGACCAGGTCACCAAATTTACATCGGTTTCATGGACCGCGTATATCCTGTATCCCACATCATATTGTATCCTTAACATGTAAGCGCCTTCACCGTCATAGCAATATATCCACCATCGGTGAAGAGACGTGCTGCTGCTCGATACCATCCCCAAATCATCGGTTAGGCTGCCGCCGGAGAGATAACCGGTGATTTTCCTTTGAGTCATATCATTTACTATATCGTAATAGCCGTCCCCGTCACTGTCCTTCAATTGCCATTGTTGTCTTCTATCGAGTTTGTCGTCATATGCCACCAGCGATAAACTGCTGTCTCCGACAAGTGATCCGCCGTCGCCCAAATACGTTCCGTATTTTACATTCCTGATATAATACGTTCCGGGCATGGTGCCGGTGATGGCACCCGTTACGATACCCTGGGGTTGTTCGCTGCCGTTTTTATCCAGGTGCGCGAAATATATTCCTTCATTACCGCCGGTATTAAACCAGCAGATGCCGTATTCATCATCCGTTTTGTTCCACACCAAAGCCGATGAGCTGCTGTATGTATCTCCTACTTCTTTTCCCGAACCGCTTATATATTGTCCGTCCGCATCGGCCCGTATAAACCTTACATGGTCCTTGGTATGCCAGCAGATGCCGTATTGGTCGTCTTTGGAATTCCAGGTGATAAAAGGATATGAAACGGATCTGTCACTCCATAGCGGATAGGTTATTCTACTCCCTACCTTGTTTCCGTTTTTATCAATCAGCTGGCCCCTTATTCTGGCCGAATCAAACCAGACGACATTATATTGCCGCCTCTCCGAAACCCAGACAAGCTGAGAAAACGGCTCGTCAACGCCGACATCGTCCAATTTCAGGAATACCGCGTCGTCATCCAAGCCGCCTTTTCTATTCCGCGTGATAAAATAGATATAACTATAATACTCATTTCCACTCCCCCCGTGCCTGGTAAACGTAATACCGTATTCCCTGCTGTCGGGGTTCCAGACCAGGGCCGCGGTTTGATTCCATACGCTGGTGGAACCGATTTTATAGCTACCTTCTACTATTGTTTTTTTGTTTCCGTCATATGTTGTTAATATGTTCCCGTCTTTATCCAGGCGCGCAAAATAAATATTATAGGTTCGTTGATCGCCGCCGCTTGTTCTTTTATCCCATACCACACCGTATTCGTTGTTTGTGGAATTATACGCAATATACGGGTGCTGGCAGTATTCACCCTTATCCACGGTTATGATGCTGCCGATTTTTTGGCCTTCAGAGCTTATCCTTACAAAATAGATTTTAGAGCTGTCTCTATCAGACATTTTATACCATACCAGTCCATACTCATTCTCTTTGGAATTCCATACCAACGAGGGGTCGGAATACTCACTGCTGCCTGCTATTTTGACATCATTTATTAATTTCGCTCCTCCGGCATTAATCCTTGAAAAATAGACCCCCTCATCGATTAATATCCATGCTATTCCGTATTCATTATTTGTTTTGTTCCAGGCAATGGAAGGATAGTATGAGCTGAGTGAGTTTAACCTCACCTCATATACCGCCGGATTTTGGGACACCGCCCTGTCCGGAACTGCCTGCATTGAATCTGCTCCCGCGCTGCCCGCCTGTTTTTCCGTAGAAGGCAGGGAACAACCGGCCGTAAGTATAAACAGCACTGCCGTCAGGCAGTAAACCCTTACTTTGGTTTTTTTCATTTGTTTCCTCCATATGTATTGTTTTTGTTTGGATTTTTTATGAGAGTTACACGGACAACATAGCTTTGTCGACCGCGCCGATTGGGGCGGACTGTATCAACAGTTCATTTGGAATTATGTACGGTTGCTTTTTACCGGGACGGACCGCCCGCCGTATATGCAATAAAATACACTGAAAAAGCGATGATGCTTACCAAGGTGTATAACAGCAGGATACCGTTGACCGAGG
>Ga0315542_1002856_pt1 | contig 10329 bp, 26 predicted proteins | sample SalMarSW160120MG_FD_202541 | JGI IMG/M metagenome (GOLD analysis project Ga0315542, IMG submission 202541) | Salt marsh sediment microbial communities from the Plum Island Ecosystem LTER, Massachusetts, United States - Salt Marsh Sediment SW1601-20 ... | reverse complement strand
CGAGAAGAGCGTTTAGTTAAGCGAATAAAAGATCTTTCGGATAGCCGCGTTATTTTCTACGAGGGTGATGTGCGGCACGGAATATTGGATCATTATATTACCAAGGACGGGTGGTATCATAAGCACGTTCTATTCGATATGGATTTTTGCAGAACTGCCAACACTATCATTAGAGAGCTGAACTTTCTTGGCTTTTTAGATGTCCTTGCCAAATCCAAACTGCCCCGAAAAAGTGGATTTTGGCTTGTTTTGACTTTCTGCCGGTGGGGCGATATTGAGAGCTGCTGGTCGAAATCAATAAGCAAAATAATAAACATATTTCATGACAATGGATGGAGACTTTCTGTCGCAGACATTTGTCCCTATGCGGAGAAGCGTAGCCTTGGTGTAGCTGGCACAAGTATGGTGACAATGCATTTCCGGTTCCATTGGGATTATGGTAGCCGGCCAGTGAGCAGAAATTCGCTTGAGGGAGGGTAAAAAGGAGAACAAGGGTTTCTACTAAGCGCAGTAGCACATATAGGGAGTTGAAGTAAATTTGTGTGATCTATTGGCTTTTCGTTTACTGGGGACAGCAGCGCATTAGGACTGTTGCGCGAGGAGGTGAAATCATGTTAGAAGGAATAATGGGCGTTGATATAGTAATATTAGCGGCGACCGCGTGTCTGTATTTTACAACATTCTATCTGGTGAAAAAGGTCAAGTACAATGTTCCCATATTGCTCGTACTATTGCTGATACTGCTTAGCGCTTTTTTGGGGTACGAGATAAGGGACAACGGCGTCATACCTGTTATTAGTAATATTAGTAGTACCAAGTAAGGGGGAAAGAGAATGAAAAAGATATTCCTTTTGGGCATCACAGTGGCAATAATTCTTTGGCTGCCGCATTTTGCCGCGGCAAAAAATTCTTACCTTCTGGTGATTGATGTTTCGCCTTGGTCAGCCGACGGCATTCTTGATTACACATTCGCTTCTGCGGTAGAGGCCCACGTGAAGAAGCTGATAGAAGGGTCCACGGATAAAGTAACTATCACCGACTGGATAGAAGCCGGCGGGGAAAAGCCAACTAGCAAGTATCACGATCGCATCTATAGAGTGGCACGGTTATGGATATTCCATGGCGAGACTGTGGGTAAATATAACTCGATGGCGAGCGTTCTGGAACTGCCGCGAATGATGCAGGAAGAAATGATGACCTACCACGGCCTGTGGTCACCCACAGTGAATATGGTATACATGGGGGATCCTTCCGAGATAGAAAAAGCGGCTGATGAAATTGCCAACAGACTGCTCAAAAACCTAGTGCACATCCAGAAACGGTGGCGCAGGCTTCTCAAAGCAAGATATGGAGAATAGAGAGAGGTAATACATGAAAACTTCAAAAGCATGGATAATAATAGATTTCGATAAGGAGGAACTATTATGGGAATAACAAAACAAGCGGCCGCGCTCATTGGCTTGAGGATACCAACCGAAGAGATAACCAGAAAAGAGGAGTACACACAAAACCTATGCTTGTGTGATCCTCAAACCGCTCCAGCAAAAGGAAAATACTGCCCCCAATGTGGCAGAAGGACAAGCCGCCCTCTTTATCGCCTTGTCTTAGTAAAACACCCTGAGATAGCATATCTTGAAGATGACTATAAGGATCCATTTTTTTTGATGTCTTCCAATGAGCAATTGACAATAGGCGGCTATCCTGTGGTAGGGCGTTGGCGCGAGGACAAATATCTCTATGTTTGTCTTAGTAAAGCGGCAACAGAGCCTACTTATGCTGCTAAAAATGCCGATCCTGCAAGGCAAATGCTAACAGCTGTTACGGCCGAAGCCATAGGAATGCTTCGGCAGAAGATGGAAGAACTCGGCCTTTGGGAAGAAACCGAGTTTGGCCTGTGGGCCGTTATGCTAATCCATTAAAGCAAATCACGGGAGATAGGGCAAAAGTACTAAACCTATTGAGACACGACCGGAAAGGAGGCTTTATAATGGCAGAGTTTGGCTATGGAATAAACAGTTTTCTTGTTGGTACTGCTGTGTGGTATCAAGACCAGGGCAAACCGGCAGATACGGTCAATACGATGATAAATCAACAGTTAAGAGCGCGCGGTAAAGACTCTCGTTTCGTGAAGGCCATTATTCCAGAAGATGAATTCTACTTGAGAGTCTTCTTTGAAGACAAAATACTCTTAGATGAGTTAGGAGCAAAAAAATGAATGTATTTGCGGTAGTTACTATTCTCATAATAGCCTCCATTTGCGCAACCTTCGGCGCCGTTGCAGTTATGAATGCCGTTCGTGTGTATGGAACGCGCCATTTTTGGAGCCACGAGAGACGGGGAATATGCGTTTTTTCGGCAGGCTTGTTGGTGGGATTAATCGTATGGCATACGAGTATCAGCATAGCTATCGCAGTTTGGTTGATGATTTTTTAAGGAGGTGAATTATGAAACAGCCAAAAGAGGTAATTTTGAGATCTTTAAAAGATAAACTTGTCGCGGCCCAAGACGAGTTGTGTAGGGCGCGATTGGGCCGAAAAGGTTCTGATGTGAATGAAATATATGGCGAGAGCGGAAGAACAGTGGGAGAGTTGTGCTTGGAAGCTGAAGTAGAAGTGGCAGAGATCACTAATGCCATAAGATGGGCAAATACCTTATAGCTGTTATGCTGATAGATCGAATCACGGGGGGGATGAGTATGAACATCATTTATAGAAGCTTTGTTTATGATCTTCTTTACCTATACGGGAGCCACCTTATCGATATTCATAACCCATGTGAAATTACCCGCGGCGAAAATGGTAAGGTAACGTGTAGAATGAATGGACCTTGTTGTGGTGGATGTAAATACTTGGGTGAAAATGGATGCACAACCAAAAGCCTCGGCTGTAAGATAGGACTTTGCTATGAATACAGCTGGCGCGGGCATCATAGTCGCCGAGATTGGCGGAACATTAAACCCGAAATGTGTCGCTCATTGGAAAAGCTTTGGAAGATTGCTCTTAAATATAACATGTTTACTCCGCGGCGTTCTAAGGCGGAAACACTAGAGCTAATGAGAGATGGAGCGGATCAATGGCATTATAACGCAGTTCTGTTTGGGTTGACACGATCATGGCGGAGGGAAAAGAACAATGAAGAATAAACTACGTGGATTGTGGAAAGCATTCCTCACCGAAGTGAAAGAGTCAGGCTACGCAGCGATCACGATAATTCTGGTGTTGGTGAGTTTGCTCGTAATCGTCATAGCCGGGGCTTATATGTATGGCTCGCTGGGAGTAAGAACTATGTGTCGCACAATATCAACCATCTTATAAGGGGAGGATGAAATGTCTTACTATGTTATGGCCCTGAAGAGGTTCTGGGAGTTCGGCGGGCGCTCAAGCCGCAGAGAGTATTGGATGTTTATTCTTGTCAACTTTCTCATATGCCTCCTCATAGAAGTGGTGGAGGCCGTATTGCAGATGCCCAGTGGTACAATCACATTCTTCTATGCTCTATTTATCTGTATCCCATCCTTGGCTTTGCAAATAAGAAGGCTGCATGATATTGGAATGTCAGCTTGGTGGGTGTTGCTGTACTTCATACCATTCATTGGGGGAGTGATTTTATTGATCTGCAATGTAATCGATGGGCAAATGGGGGCTAATCGGTACGGTTTGGACCCCAAAATTACATAATTCTCGAACCAAACTTTTTTTCAGTATAAAAGTGGAACACTTATGGATAAAACATCAAGAGTACAGAACAAGGCATGTATCCGCTGCGGCACTTGCTGTTTATTATGCACTTGTTCCTACGGAGAGGAGAGCCCTGAAACTGGGCTGTGCAAGCACCTGTCGTTCTCTAAGGACAAAACTGCAACTTGTGGAATTTACGACGAAATACGTAAGTCAAGCAGTATGTTCGGAGCAGGGTGCACACTACGAAGAAATCCGAGGCTCTATAGGGGGCTGAAGAAGGACATTGATGATCTGCGGCAAATAGAGGACGATGGATGAGAGTGACTGAAAGGGGATTGCTAATGATAGCTTTAATAGTTGTGTTCACGATTATTGAGATTCTAACCGCCGGACACTTTTACTCAGTAGGTCGTTCTTCTACCATTGAGGAACTTGACAGGGACGGGCTGCTATGCGACGAGTGGTATAAACTTAAAAATGAAGGGGAAAAGTCGTGAAAGTGATAGCACTAAGCCGGTTATTCGCCGAGAGATGGTCTGGGCTGATAGAAATACCCCACGCCATCATCAGTATTGGAGACCCTCCTCGTAAGGGCCATATAGGGCCATTCCCATTATCATTTGATTGTGGTAGCAAGGCTACTTTTGCCGATAACCCCCAGCGAGTTGACATTTTGTGGATGCAGTTCTACGACCTAGACCTGTCCTCCATCGATGAGCCATCAGAAGCAAGAATCATTCTGAAGGAATATGGGCATGGTTTATTTACAGAGGACCACGCCAAGCAAATACTTGAGTTCCTTGAGGCAGTAAAAGATGAGGTTAGGGCAATAATGTGTAACTGCGAGGCTGGTGTATCCAGATCATCCGGCGTGGCCGCCGCCATTTTGCGCATCTTAACAGGATCGGACGACAAGATCTTCAACGACCCCAGATACATACCAAACAGATTCGTATACAGAACTATACTGAACGTTTGGGAGGGGGGGATGAGGGGGACGTGATCATGGCTGACATAATAGCATCCTTCAGGGGAAAGTATGCGTGTCTATCGAATTTTTCCTTCCACGAGGTAATCTTTCCATTCTTTGGGGAAAATAGGCGGTGTAAAACCTCAGAGCACGCCTATCAAGCGGCAAAGTGCCAGATGATGGTAGAAGTAGACCGCATATTGGCTCAGCCAACTCCAATTAAGGCCAAGCGCGCTGGCAGATTGGTGAAACTGGCCCCTGATTGGGACGCCCGGAAAGTTGACATAATGTATCAGATAGTGAAAGCAAAGTTTGATCAGAACCCGGTAATAGCCAAAGTACTCATCGGTACTGGTGACCTGTTGTTGATAGAGGGAAACACGTGGGGGGATACTTTCTGGGGAATGGTCCCCGGTAAAGATGGAAACTGGCACGGCAGAAACGCCCTGGGAACTATCCTACAACTCGTAAGAGGAGAGTACCAGGCCAAAAGGAAAATAGCGGCAGATGCACGGGACGCACTGCGGAAAATAACTAAGTAAGAGCGGAGGGTGAATAAATGATATACACCTCGTATTTCGCTAATTGGAGAAAGTTTCCCAAGGATAAGAAACGTATTTCCATAGCAAGATTTTCTCCAAAGTGGGCGCCAGTCGATGGTGTAGCCATTGAACTAGCCCCGTCGGCCGATTTGCTCAAGGCGTATAAAGAGGGAAGAATAACGCAGCCTGGGTACATTCAAGCGTTCAACATAGGAACGCTAAGCACGCTGGACCCAGGGAAAATCTACAACAAGTATGACGAGTGTGTTTTGCTTTGCTACGAGAAAACCGGAGAGTTTTGTCACAGACGATTAGTAGCCATGTGGTTGCAGAACGCCGTCGGAGAGGCAGTCCCGGAAATCGGGATAGATTAGCTTCCAATACCCTTAAGGGAACAAAACATAGGAGCAGAAAATGCCACAAGTAATAATGGAACGTAACGTAGAAGGCGAAGTTAAACTTTCAGGCGCTACCATACACGTGCCAACAGATCGTTTAGCTCTTTCAGTTGTCCGAGGAAACAAAATCGTGGATGGTGGCCAATACGCTACTGATGGGTGGATATACATAGACGGCAAGAAAATAACAAAGTGGTTCATTTACAGAGAAGGTATAAGAATTTGGGAACCCATACTGAATGACGTGGCGAAGCTCGAAGCCAGGTATCACAAAGTGCGGCAGCGCAGGGACAAATATATCAAGGAAGCATGGCAGCCGCTGTTCAAAGAGATTCTCAAAGTAGGCGGAGCCCATGTTAAGCCTGTTTTTTCTAACACCGAGGGGTACAAGGACAACTGGTGGTTATACAAAGCAAGTGAACATGGCGTATCCTTTGACTGGGTAGAAAAACCGAAAAACCCAAGGAATGTAGATCTAGGAAAGGCCTACTACAAAACGGATCGTAATCTGGAACGATACGGTGGATATATGTATAAATTCAGAACCATACTAGGCGCGGCCATCGACAGGCTGTTGTCAGAGAACAGCCCTGAAAGGCCCGGCATACTTGTGAGGCTGATACTCAACGGCCGGGATTATTGGTACACGGCTGGTTACACCGGCAGTTGGCTCCATTGGGTGAAGATTTGCTGGGCTGAGGATGAAGTGATCACCATAGAGGTGTGAGAATAGACGATGAGGAGGCTGAAGATGCATAAACCAACTAGGCCAAGCGGGCTTGACATTGTTGTCTACGTTGCCAAGTACTCTTGGTATTGGCTCCAAGAAATGTATTGGCGAGCATATAAAATATACCTTTACACCATAATGCTCATCGTAGGAGATAGGTAATAAGAAACAAAACGGTTCTATGCGTCTTGCTTGTAGTCATCCTTCTGCCCTTGAATGCATTTGCACTCAATGTTGTGTGTTATTATCTACCATGGAGGAAATAAGATGAAAATAAAATGCTATGTATGTGGTGAATCGGTAAGGCCGAAGAAACCCAACAGCAAGAAAGTTGCTGGAGTCTGGGTTCATAAACTTTGTCCAGTCGAAGCAGCCCGAAGGAAAGCTCGAAAAAAGGGGATGGTCAAATGATAGACGTTATATGTCACACCAATATCGACGAAGGCAAATACAAAGACTGGCCGACGCGGATGGCTTGCCGGCCGGTAATAGGCGATAAGGTGCGGGCCAGGGATGGTTACGAACTAGTGATCTGCGACATATCCCACGCTGAAATAGAGCCCCGTAAGGATCCAGCTCGCACCCCATCATCGGCGCCGCTCGCGCCCGGCCCTTTCGAGTTACCATATCCGGTGCTCATCATAGAGCTCACCAAAACAAGGGCCGCTTTTTCAACCGGCAGATCCCAGAGAGGCGACGGACCCTTTTGCGGCAGCTATATAACTACACCGTGAGCGGCAGGCGAAACTTTGCATTTCACCAAACTCGTAATGTAAACGTTCGAATTCCGGGCATTGGCGGTAATTGGGCCGGATAGGCAACCAAGCTAGAACATCAGGAAAGAAGAAGAGGGAGAACAAGCATGATAACTTTTATGCTAGGAGTACTAGTTTCCGTCGTATTTTGGGCCTGCTACATACCGGCTTCTTTTGTAATAGCCCTTTTCCTTTTGAAGTGGATCGGGAAGAGGTACTACCACGGTCGGAGCTATGTTACCCTTACCAGTGGAAAACACGCTTCTCGTACTCACTACTGGGGCGACCTTTTGAGTGAGTACTGGGTGGGTGACGACCCGGACGCCGCAAACATCAATGACATAATGTGGGTGGCATTCACCGTAATAGTATATATGGCATTCTGGCCAATTATAGTTAGTTTTGGCATCTTTGTCGGCGGAGTAGAACTTTCTTGTAGAATGATTTACTACATAGCGGGTATAACCATTAACCGGATACCTGAAGTTGAGGTATCATTTGAAAAGAAAGAGAAGAAAGAGGAATGATTCTAAATAGCCGCCGGATTTATTTCCGGCGGCAACATTCTCGGAGGATACAATGATAACTTTCATGTTAGGAGTTTTGGCATCGGTTATTTTTTGGGCCGTCTATATTCCCGCTTCTTTTTGCATCGCTATTTTTATGATTAAGATAATCGGGAAGAAACGCCCTTATAGTCGTTCATATGTACTTTTGACCACCGGAGAACATGCTTGTCGTATAAAATTCAAAGACGACGTTTGGGATAAATACGCCAAAAGTTCTGATCCCATATGGTGGGAAGACAAATTCTGGATAATAGCGGTTTTAACGCTCTATTCCATTATGTGGCCTTTGATTTTGCCCTGCATGACATTATCCTTTATTCTAAAACATGTTTTTAATGGAATTGTATATCTTGCCTGCTTTATGATGGGTAGAATGCCCGAAATAGAAGTCGCCTTCAAAAAGGAGAAATAATTAGGATGGCTTGGATATCGTGTCTATAAGCGGAAAAGTGATTAAACCGTTATGCATATAGGAGAAATATGGAAGATATAATGGAAGGAACAGACATTGATTTTTTCAATGAGATAGATCAAAAACGTGAGACACAACCAAAAGATTCACCCGACAAGAAATGGAAATGCCCAAATTGTGGCAAAGAGTTTTCAGTTAATACCATGTTTCCCAATCTTAAGCCATGTAGCGGGTGATTTTCACGTCATGCGCCATACAAAAATAATTGTGAGAAAGCAACCCCATGGGGGTCTAAGACGAGCAATAGTACAATGCACATATTATGTGATCAGTCCTATTGACGTAGCCCGAGCACGGTGTAAGCGGGGGGCTCTAAGTGCAAATCTTACCATTGGCGCATAACCCAAAAATCAACTTCAGGAGAATAACTAATGGCACTTTTCACCAGAGAGGAGATTTGTCAAAACTGCGAGTACGCAACATGGCATCTTTGTGATGAATGCGTTGGAGGTCCACATTTTTGTCATTGTGAAATAGATGAAACTCCTGATTTTATGAGCGGAAAATGTGATAACAAGAAGACTCACAAAAACTTTTGAAGTCGCTTGTGATCTTCACGTTATACGTTTAGGGAGAAACTATGGACATTGACTATCATAATAAATTAAGCGAAATTCTAAACGAAACAGTTGATTTGCTGTCAAAAATAATCGGTGAGGAAAGTCCATTTACAGATAGAGTTGAATTTTTGCGAGACTCTATGGGAAACTTTGAATATTATTTTGAGGATAACAACGCTATGCACTCGGACGGCGAGATTTTCGACCCTGTATGCCGTAAATGTGGAAACCCTTTGACAACAGAAGAATTGATTTGTTGCAACTGCCGCCGATGATGGCTGGCGTTATAAATCAGGAGGAACAATGAAACCAAAAGAGAAAAAGCCGAGTATTGTTTATAGAATCATAAACCGTAATTCTGGCAAGGCTGTTGGGTCTTATAGTCGTGCATATTGTGATGAATATGATTTTGATTCTGTCGAAGAAGCACGAAACGCAAATTGTCACGGCATGTTTAAAGATTTGGAAAAGTATAGGATTGCAAAATACAGGGTCACTTATGAATTGTTGGAAGATGATGTATAACAATCGCTTTAACTCGGACTCGCTTCCGCTCGCCGGTTAAGCGGGACGTTCACTCTTAGGAGGGAAATATGGGAGAATATCCACATTTTAGCACGTATATAAGACGCTTGATGGCAATGTTTAAAACACGTGAACAAAAAGATCCACCTGATCAAAAAGTGAAATGCACTAAGGAAGCACATGCTTTGATGTATCGAAATGGAAAGCACTTTTGCCCTCATTGTAGATGCAAACTTTTTGTCAGGTGATCTTCGCCGTTATCTGCGAGGGTAAAAATGAGCGAACGCATAGGAACAATAAAGTCGTATATTGAAGGGCCTCGATGGGCCAGGATTGATAAGGCCATAAAGAACGCGTGTTGGGAGCTTGGTTTAAAATGTGAAGTCGAACGTGACACCACTTTACTAAGAGAGACTGTTCGATTCAAAGTTGAGGGTGAAGAATCAAAATTACGCTCTTTTAAAGACGGTTTAGAGTCATCATTGCAAAAATGGAATAGCATATAACCAGCGGGTCAACTTGACCGCAAAAAGACACGGCAAGTTACCCTTGTCGTTAGAGGAATAGAAAAATGAGTGTAAAATATTTCGGATTTTATTTTTCATCGAATGCTGATGGTTCTGCAAATGATTATACCATATTTGTTGAATTACAAAAAAATGGTGGAACCGTTAAAATTGCTCCACGGTATAAAAATTCTGATCCTAATTCTCTTTATGAAATAGAAATGGATGAAGATGATTTGGCCCTATTCGGAAAAATGTGTATTGATTTGGCGTCAACGATGAAAAACGATAACAAAGAGATTCACCCTATTGCTTCGCAAGGGTGATCTCCACGTTATGGAGGTAACAAAAATGCGCGGTGCAAGGGGTATTTGTAAAGAATGTGGAGAGGAGTTTTTCACAGACAGTGAAAATTGTGGAACTGATGAATCCCTATGCGATGAATGTTATAATCTGTTCTTAGAACAACAAAACGAAAATTCCCAACCAGAAGATTCAGCGGACAAACCATGTAAGTGTTTGGCGATGAATAATCCAGAAGCAAACAAGAATGGTAAGTGTGAAATCTGCGGTGGAAACCGCCGCTGATCTCCACGTTATACAACCGGGAGGAACAAATGGA
>Ga0315542_1002855_pt1 | contig 10338 bp, 11 predicted proteins | sample SalMarSW160120MG_FD_202541 | JGI IMG/M metagenome (GOLD analysis project Ga0315542, IMG submission 202541) | Salt marsh sediment microbial communities from the Plum Island Ecosystem LTER, Massachusetts, United States - Salt Marsh Sediment SW1601-20 ... | reverse complement strand
ACGTAAAAATCTTAAACATACGCCTGCTCCGCATAACCTTCCTTTTGTAGTGCTGGGTACAGGATTGCTTTGGTTCGGCTGGTTAGGCTTTAATGCCGGGAGTGCGTTAGCGGCAAATGGTCTTGCCGTAAGCACTTTCGTCGTAACCAACGCTGCTGCCGCGTCTGCGGGTTTTACGTGGGCTATTCTCGAGTGGCTCCGTAACGGTAAACCCACAGTGTTCGGTATTGCTACAGGCATTGTTGCCGGATTAGCAACGATTACTCCAGCGTCCGGGTTCGTTACTCCTGGCTCGGCGTTGATTATTGGAATGTCCGGTAGTATCTTATGTTTTATTGCGGTCGCGGTAATGAAGCCGAGGTTTGGCTATGATGATTCTCTGGATGTATTCGGTGTTCACGGGATTGGCGGTGTCTTTGGTACGCTTGCTGTGGGATTGTTCGCGTCTCAGGCAGTCAACGCTTCCGGTGCAAACGGACTTTTTTTCGGCAATGCGAAACAGTTTCTTATTCAACTTATCGGAGTAGCTGTTGCGGTTATCTATACATTTATCGTCACGTTCATTATTTATAAGTTTGTGGATATATTTTTCGGGATGCGCGTGAAAGAAGAAGACGAAATCATCGGGTTGGACTTAAGCCAGCATCATGAACGAGCATATACTATGTTAGAATAGGAGGAATTATGAAACTTATCATTGCCATTATCCAACCGCATAAATTGGAAGAAGTGAAAGAAGAGTTGTACAAGGCAGAAGTGAATTTACTTACTGTAAGTGAAGTGTTGGGGCACGGCCGGCAAAAAGGTGTAGCCGAGATATACCGCGGTGCTAAAGAAACAGGTAATTTGTTACGAAAAATACGCCTTGAGATCGCCGTCAACGACAACTTTGTCAGTCCCACCATACAGGCGATTGTGAAAGGTGCCAGGACGGGCGAGACTGGGGATGGGAAGATTTTCGTTTTGCCGCTTGAAGAATGTCATCGTATTCGAACCGGGGAAAAGGGTTCTGTTGCGATTGGTTAATTGTTGGTTGTGGTGATTTTATTTTGGAATTTGCGATACGATAAATGATTGTTGTTTATGTGAAAAACTAAACGCTATTTTAAAATTAAAGAAAAGATTGATGAATGCTTATGTTAGATAATAATTGAAGTCGTTGAATTTTTTTTGTCTTAGTGGAATGAGATCTTTATTTCTCGCCTTTTAAGACGATCAATAATAATTGATACCCCGCTGTTAAAGGCGGGGTTTTTCTTTGGAGGCAAAGAAGGAGAGTATTTCGGTACATAACTTAAAAAGTATACAAACCTATCTGCGATTTCACAATTTTAACTTCACTTATAGAAAAGACTGCAATCATTGTATTGATACATACTTGTTGGGATACGTTCCTAACACTACAATATTGTAGTATGATGTTTGCCATATCCACATTGAGAACTATTCTCAAGTTACAGTAAAATAATGTCTTATAAATTTGATTTTAATTGTGGCACTGCATTTGCTTGCCGTGAATTCATAAAAATGGATAAAGTTTTTTGTCGGTAATTGTGTTATCGCTTATATAAAAGAAAGGAGTTGTATTATGAAGTTAATTATCGCTTATATTCAGCCGGAACGGTTGAATGCGGTTAAGCAAGCTCTTTATGCGAGGGAGGTATACAAAATTTCTGTGACCAATGCACTGGGCTGCGGCCAACAGAAAGGGTATCACGAAACTTATCGCGGTGCGGATATAGAAGTCAATCTTCTTAAAAAAATCCGTCTTGAAATTGCGGTGAATAATGATTTTGTCAAGCCGACTGTTGAAGGGATTATTGAAGGAGCCCAAACGGGGAAAATCGGGGATGGCAAGATTTTTATTCAGTCTCTTGAGGAATGTATTCGAATTCGTACAGAAGAAACAGGCCATGAAGCGATTGGTTAACTTAAACATAACACGATTGGAGGTGACTCATGCGTTTCGACAGAAAAAAATTGTATCTTTTATTGACTATGGCCATTTTATTTATCGCTAGTCCGATTTTGGCACAGGAAGGAACAGACACAGCTATAAACATTTCGGCTCTGGAAACTCTTCAGGACAATATTAATATTGTCTGGACTTGTGTGGCTGCTTTTCTGGTCTTTTTTATGCAGGCTGGATTCGCTTTGGTAGAGAGTGGATTTACTCGTGCCAAGAATACTGTAAACATCATGATGAAAAATCTCATGGATTTTTCAATCGGTTCAGTTGTTTTCTTTTTACTCGGATTCGGTCTGATGTTTGGCGTGACAAATGGATTCTTTGGAACGACTCAATTTGCTCTTGCCGGCAGTGATGTAGCAGGTAAGGACTGGAACTGGACTTTCCTGATTTTCCAGACAGTTTTTGCCGCAACAGCTGCAACGATTGTTTCGGGTGCTATGGCCGAACGGACCAAGTTTTCCGGTTATCTGATTTATAGTGTTTTTATCAGCGTTTTTATCTATCCGATTTTCGGATCATGGGCGTGGGGTTCCCTGCTTGAGGGAAGCGGTTGGCTGGAGAATTTGGGTTTCACCGATTTTGCCGGATCCACAGTTGTGCATTCAATAGGCGGCTGGCTGGCTCTGGCCGGAGCCGTCGTACTCGGTCCGCGTATCGGAAAATATAGTCCGGACAAAAAGGCGCGGGCCATTCCCGGTCATAACATTGCACTTGCGGCATTGGGTGTCTTTATACTCTGGTTTGGCTGGTTCGGATTTAATCCGGGTTCCACGACATTTGGCGATGGCGATATCGGACGTATTGCGGTAACGACCAATCTCTCGGCCGCGGCCGGTGCGATTTCGGCTATGTTTACTTCCTGGATCATCAGCAAGAAACCGGATGGTTCAATGATGCTTAATGGTGCGCTTGCCGGTTTGGTTGCCATTACGGCTGGTTGCGCTTCTATCTCTCCGGTTAATTCGATCTTTATCGGACTAATTGCCGGAATTCTTGTGGTACTGAGTGTATTTTTTATCGACAATGTTTTGAAGGTTGACGATCCTGTTGGTGCGGTGAGTGTTCATGCAGTAAATGGTGCCTGGGGGACACTCGCGGTTGGTTTGTTCGCAACGGATGGCGGCCTCTTTTCCGGCGGCGGTATCAAACTGCTTGGGGTACAGGCCCTTGGTGTTATCACTGCTTTTGCCTGGGCCTTCGGACTTGGTATGATTCTATTCTCCGTGATTAAAAAGACGATCGGACTCCGCGTTTCCGAGGAAGAGGAACTCCGTGGCCTCGATATTGGTGAGCATGGCATGGAAGCCTACAGCGGGTTTCAGATTTTCACCACACAGTAATAAACAGGAAAACTGGAAACAGGAAACCGGAGACTGGAGCCGGGAAATAAAAATTTAACAAACAAAATCTGTATAAAAATATATGAATTTGAATAAGGAGATAAACCATGAAAAAGAAAATGGCAATTATGACTTTAGGTTTGATACTTTTGGTTTCAGCAGCCTCATATGCCGGTTTCGGACTAGGTGCGGATGTTTACAGCCGTTATGTCTGGCGCGGTACGGATTTTGGGAATTCAGTCAGCGTGCAGCCTTCACTCAACTATACTATCAGCGGTCTTGAAATAGGGGCATGGGCATCGTATCCGATTACATCGGACCTGACCTCTTTGGGGGCGAATGAGAATGATCTTTACATGATGTATTCCGTTGGCAATCTCGGCCTGACAGTGACGGATTATTATTTCCCCGAAGCCGGCAATGTTTTCAATTACACCAGTGCAGATGCAATCCATTTCCTGGAGGGCAGCGTTTCCTATTCTCTGGGTCCAGTCGGACTGCTTGCCGGTTATTTCTTTTCCGGTGACGAGGATCATTCCGCCTATGCTGAGATCAATTACGGCTTTTATGAAAAAGAAGGTGTCAGCGCCAGTCTGATGGTCGGTGCCGGAAACGGTATGTACGTTGTTGAAGACGATTTTAATGTGGTCAATGTCGGGCTGTTTGTTTCCAGGGGGGCGATGTCTGTTGCATATATCATCAATCCGGATGCGGAAGCCAATTTTCTGGTATTCGGATACAATTTTTAAATATTGGTTAATTTGGATATTCATCATTAATGTACTCACCCATAATCACTTTTCTCCTCCTGAAGGTCCCGCCTGTCATATGAAGGCGGGATCTTTTATGTTTTCCGGACTTTATTTTGGGCTTTTTTTTATATTAAGCCTCAGAATGTTCCAGTTTGGTAAAAATGCCTTGATTATACCTGCTTTTTTTTGTAAATTTTTAAACTAATTTTTTTATTTTAAAGGATTTCCCGTCAATTGAAGGGTGGCGGGTTCTTTTTTAAATCCTTTTGTGGATTTTTGTATGCTGGATAACCGAGTTCTGGTGCTGAATCAGAATTACGAGCCGATGAGTGTCTGCAGTGCGCGACGTGCAATCGTACTGCTCTATCTCGATAAGGCGGAAATGGTTGAGCGGAATCATGAAATGATCCATTCGATGAGTGCTGCCATGCCGCTTCCAAGCATCGTGCGGCTTAGCCGTCTGATTCATGTCCCCAGGAAACGGATTCAGCTGAACCGGAAGAATATTATCAAACGCGACGGCCATCAATGCCAGTACTGCGGCAAAGTGGACGGATCTGTCACCGTGGATCATGTTATTCCACGGGACAGAGGCGGCGGAGATTCATGGGAGAATCTGGTTTGCGCATGTGTCAGATGCAACACAAAGAAAAAGAACAGGACGCCAAGAGAAGCAAATATGAAGTTGCTCCGGATACCGAGGAAACCCGGATATCTATTTTTTATTCAGCGGTTTGTTGGAATTCCCGATGACCGATGGAAGCCCTATCTCTTTATGACATGAGGAAACACTGAGGATGGAATCTGTATGAAGAAACGAATTTTGAGCGGCATGCGGCCGACCGGAAAACTGCATCTGGGAAATTATGTGGGTGCCCTGGAAAACTGGATCCGTCTGCAAAACGAATACGAAAGCTACCACATGGTGGCCGACTGGCACATGCTGACTACCGATCTGGAACATACTGCGGAGATCAGAAAGAACAGCATCGAAGTGGTGATCGACTGGATCAGTGCCGGGCTCGATCCTGAAAAGAGTCCCCTTTTTATTCAATCTCATGTGAAAGAGCATGCCGAACTCCATTTGCTCTTTTCGATGATGGTAACAATTCCCCGGTTGCAGCGTAATCCGACGATTAAGGAGCAGGCCAAAGATCTGGGGATTGAAACAAATATGTCCTATGGCCTTCTCGGTTATCCCATTCTTCAGGCGGCGGATATTCTGGTCTATAAAGCCGATGCCGTACCTGTAGGGGAAGATCAGGCTCCGCATGTGGAAATTACGCGGGAAATCGCCCGGCGATTTAATGCTCTCTACGGAGAGGTTTTTCCGGAGCCGAAAACATTGCTCACCAAATTTGCCCGGCTGCCCGGTCTGGAAGGGCGGAAGATGAGCAAATCCCTGGATAATGCGATCTATCTTTCGGATGCCCCAGAAGAGATTATGAGAAAAATGATGAAGGCGTACACGGACCCGAAGAAAATACGGAAAGACGATCCCGGCAATCCGGATGGATGCGTGGTTTTCGCCTATCAGGAAAAGTTTGCGCCTGAAAACATTAAACAGGTTAGAAAAGACTGTCAGGGGGGCAGACTGGGATGTGTCGCCCACAAAAAAGAATTTGCGCAAACACTGGCCGATTGGTTGAAACCGCTCAGGGAAAAACGCGCCTATTATGAATCGCATCAGGATGAGATCAAGAAAATTATTGCCGAAGGGGACGAAAAAGCCAGAAAAGTGGCTTGTGCAACGATGAATGAAGTCAGAGAGGCCATGTCATTGGGGTAACTGTTCAGACAGAAGATCTTGAAGTAAAAGAGGGATACCGTGTCCAGCTTCCTAATTTTGAAGGCCCGCTGGATCTTCTTCTTTTTCTCATAAAAAAGGAAGAGATCAATATCTATGATATTCCTATTGCAGCCATTACCCGGCAGTATATGGAATATATCGAACTGATGCAGGAACTGGATCTTGAAATTGCCGGAGAATTCATTCTCATGGCAGCCACATTGATCCGCATCAAAGCCAAGATGCTTTTACCGAAAGAAGCTGTCGAAGAAGACGCGGAGGAAGAGGATCCCAGGGCCGAACTGGTCAGGCAGCTTTTGGAGTACAAGCGTTTCAAGGAAGTGGCTGAATCCTTTATCGAAATCGAAGAGAAGCAAAGGCGGATTTTTCCACGGGTTTATTTTAAATGGGCCAAAAAATATGAGGAAGAAGATACAGAAGAAGAAGTATTAAAAGACATTTCGATTTTCGATCTTCTGACGGCATTCAAATCCGTTTTGGAGAATATACCGAAAGAATCCCTGCACCATGTGGGGGGAATCGGAGTGACGATTGAAGATCAGATTACGAATGTTCTCAAACTTTTGGAGGAGAATGAGCGGCTGATTTTCAGCGATCTCATGAAAAAATATCAGGAACGTGTCACAATTGTGGTCACATTTGTCGCCATCCTGGAACTGATTCGAACACATAAAATAGTGATACAGCAAGCGTCACTGTTTGGTGAAATCTATATATGCAGGAGATAAACCGACTTTGGGGAGGGTAGATGCCGATTTTCTGAAACAGGTTATAGAAGCAATCATTTTTGCTTCTGATGAACCTATTTCTGTTAAACAGATTAATTCTCTGGTGGAAGAGGCCACGCCTTCTCAAGTCGAAAAGATCATTCAGAATCTGAATCTGGAATATACACAGACAAACAGAGCGTTTCATATTGTCAAAATCGCCGGCGGCTACCAGCTTGTCAGCAGGGATTCGTTCTCTCCCTGGATTCAAAAGCTCTTTCAGGGAAGAAGAAAATCCAGATTATCGCAGGCTGCACTCGAAACACTTTCCGTGATTGTTTTTAAACAACCGGTTTCCAAAACCGAGGTTTCGGCGATCCGCGGTGTCAATTGCGACGGTGTCATTAAAACGCTGTTAGAAAGAAGACTGATTTCCATTTCAGGCCGGTCCGATGGGCCGGGAAGGCCCTTGATCTATAAAACGACGAACGAATTTTTACGGTATTTCGGTGTGAACGATATTTCCGATCTTCCCAGGCCGAGGGAAATGGAAGAGATTCTGAAGGAGGAGGGGAATCTCCCGGAAAGTCCAGCTGAATAGATATCTTGCGCTTTGCGGAGTGGCATCCCGACGCAAGGCGGCCGAACTGATATCTCAGAAAAAAGTCCGGGTCGGTCAGGAAATTATTTCGGAACCGGGGTTTCGGATCGATCCGGATACCGAATCTGTTTTTTTGGACGGGAAGCCGGTCAAACAGCCGGATCATTTTCGTTATGTTCTTTTAAATAAACCCAAAGATGTGCTCACAACGGTCCGGGATGACCGGAGCCGGAAAACAGTCGTCGATCTGATTCCTCTGCCGGAACGACTTTTCCCCGTGGGCCGGCTGGACTGGGACACGGAAGGCGTTCTTCTGTTGACCAACGACGGTGATCTGGCCTATCGGCTGACCCACCCGAAATATGAAATCGAAAAGGTGTATAAAGCCTGGGTTCAAGGTTCGGTCGAGGAGAAGATCTGCCAGAAGCTGAAGAAGGGTGTTTCCATCAATCCGGGTGTGGTTGTTTCCGGTGAGGCTCGAATTCTCAAAAAAGAACGAAACCGATCCAGACTGGAAATCCGGATTCACGAGGGGAAAAAAAGGCAGATCAAGCGGATGTGTCAGGCCGTCGGACATCGCGTGATCTCTCTTGAACGGGTCAACTTTGCGGGACTGATATCCGGAAGATTGAAACCGGGCGAATGGCGGGAGCTGACGTCTGTCGAAGTTCAACAATTGTATAAATTGACAGGATTGGGTTGAATGCAAGGGGAACAGGGAATATGGAGACGGGAGACCGGATTAAAAATTGAATTGTATTCGATCTCAAAGTATGAAGGCAATTTTTAATATAAAAGGCATTGGATAAAAATGGAAATTCATGGTAGTTGTGATTGACGGGCCAGCGGCATCGGGCAAAAGCACGACGGCAAGAAAGGTCGCCGAAAAATTGGGATGGTTTTATCTCGATACGGGCGCCATGTACCGGGCCGTAACTGTCAAAGTTCTTAAGAATGGAATTCCGTTGGATGATTCCAAAGCGATTGCCGAAAACGCAGAAAAAATGAAAATAAAATTAATACACGGAAAAGAAGGATTGAAAATCAGTGTAGATAATGAGGATGTGACTTCGGAGATACGCACTCCCGAAGTGGACCGGGCGGTCGGACCGGTTTGTGAAGTGGCAAAGGTCCGGGAAATTCTGGTCCGGAAGCAGCAGGAAATCGGCGCTTCAGGTCATGTCATCGCAGAGGGGCGGGACATGGGAACTGTGGTTTTTCCGAATGCGGATTTAAAGTTTTACATGATTGCTTCTGCCGAAGAGAGGGCAAAACGGCGAAAAAAAGATTTGGAGAAACAGGGTATTGAAATTTCTCTTGAAGAAATAAAAAGTGAAATCCAGAGACGTGATGAAAGAGACAGCACGCGCTCGAACAGCCCTTTAATGCAAGCTGAGGATGCTGTCCAGATCGATACAACGAATATGGAAATTGATGATCAGGTCAATCGGATTATTGACCAGATCAAGGGAAAGCAGGTATATTTAAAGAAGAGCTGATAATCATTTGAAACAGGAATTCAGTATAGAATGATTTCAACAATCGAATCCAAAGCCAGACCTTGTCCGGGTGTTCAACACGCCATTGAAATGGTGGAAGAAGTCCTTCGCAGGGAAGAAAAACTTTATCTCGTCGGTTCAATGATTCACAACCAGCGTGAGATAGACCGGCTTTGCGAGATGGGTCTTCAGCAAATCGATCTGAATGTGCTTGATGATCCCAGAAAAAGGGATAAATACATAAACGGCCGGTTTTTGATACGCGCGCACGGAGAACCGGAAGATGTTTTGAAGCGTATCCAGGATGTGGGGTTTGATGTGCTTGATACCACTTGTTCTATTGTGCGCCATTCACAGGAACTGATCGACCAGCATATCCGTGAAGGATGGAGCATTGCCATCGTAGGACATAAAGACCATCCGGAAGTGATCGGGTTACTGGCCCGCGCAAAAGGATCGGGCGTGGTGATTTCAGATATTAATGAAGCGTCCACCATTGATCTTGATGAACGCACTTTACTTTTGGCCCAAACAACGATCGATGGCCAGTTTTTTTACGATGTGGGGCGATTATTATCCAAACGTTTGTCCAGGTTGAAAATTATCGACACGACCTGCCGATTCCTGAAAACCCGGCAGAAGGATATTCAAACTTTTGGCAAAACAAAAGATGTCGTTATACTTATCGGAGGGAAAAAATCTTCGAACTGCCGTCTTCTTTATCAAACTTCGCTCAATGTCAATCCGCGCTCCTATAAAGTGGAAAGTCCCGATGAGATTGATCATAAGTGGTTTAAAGATGGTGAACAAATCGGCATCACGGGAGGAGCCTCAACACCGCGGTGGCAGTTGGAAGAAATGAAAAGTTTTCTCAACAATCATCATTTTGATAAAAACCCGAAAGGGTTAATAAATAAAAAAGGAGGACGATTTTTATGTTGGATCCGGAAAAAAACGAACCGAAAAACGTAGAAAAGGAGGGAGGGCTGAATCAAACAACCGATCAAGAATCCATTCAGGATGAAGACACAAAACCATCAGAAATGAAAGAAACGTCTCAAGTTGGTACGGAGGAAGAACCCGGCAAATACTCTGATGAGGAATATCAGAAATTTGTCGATCTTTATGACCGTACTTTGCGTGATATCAGTGAAGGGCAAGTCGTGGATGGAAGAATACTCGCCATTACGGATAAAGATGTTTTGGTGGATATTGGGTTTAAATCGGAAGGGGTGGTTCCTCTTGAGGAGTTTGAGAATCCTTCTGAAGTCAAGATAGGTGACAATGTAGAGGTTTTTTTAGATACGATTGAAGATACGGACGGGCAGCTCATTCTATCCAAGAAGAAAGCAAATTTTGTACGCATCTGGGATAAAGTGCTCGATTATCATGACCGCGGCGAGACCATCGAAGGCCGATGTGTCCGCCGGATCAAAGGTGGGATCGTTGTCGATCTCATGGGCGTGGATGCGTTTCTGCCCGGTTCGCAGATTGATGTGAAACCCATTCGGGATTTTGATGCGCTGATCGGAAAAACCTTTACTTTTAAAATCGTCAAAGTCAACAAACTTCGCAAAAATATTGTTGTTTCCCGGCGGGCCCTCTTGGAAGAGAGTATGCAGGAACAGAGAAAAGAAGTGCTGACTCAGCTGGAAAG
>Ga0315542_1002854_pt1 | contig 10341 bp, 6 predicted proteins | sample SalMarSW160120MG_FD_202541 | JGI IMG/M metagenome (GOLD analysis project Ga0315542, IMG submission 202541) | Salt marsh sediment microbial communities from the Plum Island Ecosystem LTER, Massachusetts, United States - Salt Marsh Sediment SW1601-20 ... | reverse complement strand
CATTACAAAGAAACAAGACAAGTTTTAAAAGATGAAATTATTTTACGAAAACAAGTAGAGGAACAATTAAATATAACAAATAAAAAGATTTCTGAAATTTTGGCAAGTATTCAAGATGGTTTTTTTACTCTTGATCGGAATTGGAATTTTGTTTATGTCAATAAACGAGTAGCAGATAGTCTTGGTTTAAAACCTCACGATCTTATTGGATATAATATATGGGAAAAATTTCCGGGACTTCTTGGAACCTCGTATGACACTTTTTATCATAAGGTAATGGAACATTCACAAAAGCAACAATTCGAAGCAAAAAGTCTTATTACTAACAATTGGTATCACATCACAGTCTATCCTAGTCTCGATGGAATATCCGTATATTGGCAAAATATTACTGATCGTAAGCTCACTGAAAACGAACTCCTAAAAAATGAACAAAGATTAAAATCTCTGGCAGAGAACATACCTTCTGTTTTAATGAGATATGATAATGAGTTTCGAGTTTTATATTTAAGCCACAAATCGGAAGAATATACTAATATTCCTGTTGACGAATTTATAGGCAAAACTAATAGAGAAGTTGGTATGCCAGAACATCTTTGCGATTTATGGGAAAATGCAATTTCAAAAGTATTTCAAACAGGTCAATATCAAACATTAGAATTTGATCTTGATTCCGAGAAGGGTACAAAATCATTTTATCTCAAATTAGCTCCAGAACTAAGTCAAGATGGTACAGTAGAATATGTTTTAGGAATTTCAACAGAAATAACTGAACTTAAACAAGTTAAGCAAAAGCTTGAACAATTTGTTTCTAATATCTCCCATGAACTCAGAACACCACTTTCTATATTAACGATGTCTATAAATAATTTCAAGAAGATGGCAGAATCCATTTCTCCAGAGATAAAAAAAAAATTATTGGATGCAATTTCACTTAATATAAGATTCATAAATGATTTGATGGAAAGTTTGCTCACGCTCTCCAGAATTGATGAAAATAGGATAAATTTGGATATTGTAGAAATAAATCTTTTAGAGGTTATAAAAGAGATTTTATCTATCCATAATCCACAAATCATTGAGAAAAAAATGCAAATTTTTACTCAAATCGATAGTGATCTGAAATTAAGAGGAGATCACGACAAATTAAAAGAAATTTTCCTAATTTTATTAGATAATGCTATCAAGTATTCTCCGAATAATTCTAAAATTGAGATAAATGTCATAGAAAATTATAATTACACTAATGATTCAGAATCGATTAATGGAACATTAATAGAATTTATAGATCAAGGAATAGGTATAAAATCAGAAGATCTTCCTAGGCTTTTTGAAAGATTTTTCCGTAGCATTGATGTTATGAATATAAAAGGCACAGGTTTAGGATTATCAATCGCTAATGAATTGATAAAAGCCCATCATGGAAAAATTCTTGTTGATACTGAATTTGGTAAAGGATCAACATTTTCAGTCTTAATCCCATTAAAATAGCAACTAATCTTAAAAATAATTTAACCCTTTTTAGATATTCTCATAATTTCTTAAGTTATTTTTGAAATTTATTGTGAGATTTAGATATAAAAAGTAAGGAAGTTTATTATTACATCAAACAAAAATTCGATATCATTATTTTAGATAGTGTAATTTTATTTTTAGACGAGTTTGGAATGCAAAATGTTCCTACAACAAAGCGAATTTGGCCATTAAAAGGAATTTAAGCTTAAATTTTAGCTTTTTCTTGTAGTGCTCGAAAGCGACAACATTTTCTCAAATTTAAAAGATATATCAGAAAAATTAAGAGAATTATGCATTTTCAGAAAACTATTAATTCATTATAAATAATTGGAAAATCTTTTAATTTAATCAATATTTTTCTTCAGATATGGTTAACCAAGATATATTAATCGTGGGAGCTGGTCCAATAGGACTCTATTTAGGATGGCAGCTATCCAAGCGTGGAATTTCTGTCCTCATAATTGAAAGTAATTCAAGAGAAAATTGTGGATCAAAGATGGATCAATTTCATTTAGAAACTCACGTTTTTGAAAATTATGATATTCCTCCTCCTTTAGAGGATTCTGAAGAGTTCATAACAAATTTTGAATATACTTCATACTATGGACCCTATGGAAAATACCAACAAGTCATGAAATATCCTATAACTGCTATGCGTTTTCAATATTTCATCCAAAGGTTGATAGGACTAGCTGAACAAAAAGGTGTAGAATTCAATTTTTCTTGCGAATATAAAGAACCAATTATTCAAGATGGATTTCTTACTGGTGTTTCATGCATGAAAAATGGTTCAGAAGTAAAATTTCATGCTAGACTTATTGTGGATTGTTCTGGAACGTCAGCTGTTGTTCGTACATCATTACCGAAGAGTATTGGAGTTGAAACCTTTGAAATCGAAGATGATGAGAAAATGTATGTAATTCAAAGAGTAATTCAGTGGTTAAAACCAGATGAACCTCATCCAGGGATAGGAGAATATGAGGGATCCATATCTTGGTTATATTATAAGACATGGGTTGCCCCTCATTTTTTACCTAATGCTAATATTTTTGGTGGGGGTCAACCAGGAGGATATGAAAATGCTGAAAAAGCAGCTAAAATTTTCTTAAATGATGTCCCTTTTCCTCCATATAAAGTGCTTGAAAAACATAAAGCGACCACCGCGTATAGACGTTCCCCTTACTCAATAGTTGGAAATGGATTTTTATGTTTAGGTGATAGTGCGTGCATGTCTAAATCATTTAGTGGGGAAGCAATTGAATCTTCTTGGAGAGCAAGCTTGATCGTTATAGACGTTATCACCAAACTAATAGATCAAGGCTTAGAGTTAAATCTAAAAAATATGTGGCCTATAAATGTTAATTACTTTAGAAATCAAGGAGCAAAGTTAGCAGCATTACTCTCACAGATTCCTGGAGCTGCTAACACTACTAAAGATGATGTTACTTACTTGTTTAAACATAGCTTTATTTTTAGTAGTCGTGATTTTACATCAATGTGGGAAAGTCAAGAAATGGATATGAAACTTGGAAGATTAATTAAAATCATTGGGTTGTTTATATGGGGTTTAATTTCTCGTCAATTTTCTCGGAAAGCATTAAGTACCATGCTAAAATATATGAAAATTTCAGGGAAATTAAGGAAGCATTATGAAGCATTTCCCGAGAATCTGGATGAATTTGATGAATGGAAAATTATCGCAGATAAATTATGGAATCCTGTTGAGAAAATGAGATATACTTTAGAAGATTTTAAGTGAAAAATTTTAACACGATTCAATTACGGATAATTAAAAACTATCCCAAATTTCACTCTTATTTCTGAATAATTAAGAACATTATTATCTTGATAGTTCCAAGTATTAATATAATACTTGGAACTTTCATGAAATTTTCGAAAGGATATCCATAAAAGAGAGTAAAGTTGGATATTCCTTAATAAAACTTTTGGATTTACATTCAATATATGATATATGATCAATACATCCAATAAATTCAAATCTAAGATGAAATATGGTCGTAAAATATAATGATTTGGAGTTCGAACTAAAAAAAAACTCATTAGGAAAAAGTAGCTTATTCATTGAAAATCAAGATATTTTTGAGATCTCCGCCTTAAATGGGCTTGAAAAGTTGACTAATTTAGACAATCTTACATTAAATAATTGTAAAATCAAGGAAATCAACGGAATTGATCATCTGCAGAACCTGACACAATTAACATTAGAAAGCAACCAAATTGAAAAGATTGACGGATTAGAATCTTTATCTAATCTAAAATTACTGAATTTACGACATAATAATATCGAGAAGATTACTGGATTGGATCATTTAAGAAAATTAGAGACTTTAGGGCTATGTTATAATAAAGTTTCGCGCGTTGAAAATTTAGAATCCTTAATTAGCTTGAAAAGAGTGAGTTTTTATAGTTGTAGTGACTTACGGGAAATTCATAGTTTTGGAAATTTGCGAAACTTGAATTTAATTTATTTAACTCACTGCAAAATAAGAGAATTGAAAGGTTTCGATGGATTAGAAAAATTATTGTATTTGGATGTTGAAAACAATCTTCTAACTGAAATTAAAAATCTTGAACCCCTGAAAAAGTTAATATGGTTAAATTTAAGTGTAAATCAAATAGAAGAGATTAAAGGATTGGAAGAACTAAGGAATTTAAGAAGATTAGAATTAGAAAATAATAACATTTCAGAAATTAAGGGCTTGGAAAACCTACGCAATTTAGAATGGCTAGCACTATGGAACAATAAAATAACACAATTAAAGGGATTGGAAAATCTAACTTCTTTAAAAGGTACCCGAATAAATAGAAATCCTTTTAATGAGGAAGCTAAAAAGATTCTTGGTAAAGGCACAAAAGCAGCGAGAGAATATTGCATTGAAAACACTAAAGTTAACATTTTTATCAACTTTGCTAATAGTGAATATCAAAAATTTCAAATTGCAGATATAAAGAAATTTTTATTAGAACAGAAGGAAATAAACGAAGTTTTTTTAAAAGAAAGTGAATCTAATAAAAATCGTCTAGAAAATTCCAATATAATGCTATTTGTTGCCTCTAGAGATTCAGTTTTCAACTCATCGGACTGTAAACTCTATATTGAAGAAGCCCGTAAGAATTCTGTGGGGTTAATTCCCATAAAATTCAAGGATGTGAATTGGATAGAGTTAAGATCGATCGGTCTTTCCCGAGAATTGGGGATTGAATTCAGTCTAGAGGATTTTGAGAGTAAATTAAGAGAAATTTATATAATGATTCAGAAATACCGCCGAGAATACAACGTATTTGATCCTCAATTTGAAAAGGTTAATATCCTAAGAAATCAATTGCAGGATGCATTGGAAGCTATTTTTGATTCTTACCTCTTCACCAACTTTATTATGGATTATAGGAAGAAAATGGCTGAAACCATTAAAGAAGATGGAAGTTTTAATTATCAAGTGTTCTTTGACATGTTTAACTCCTATTCGAAAAAGAGAAATTAGTATAAAACAGTTAAAAAGTGGAAAAAATGAAGTTTTTAGGACAATTATGCCATATTATAGAAAGTAAAGGCCGAACTAAGTTATATTTTTATAAACAGAGACGTATTCCTAATAATTTAATAGATTTCGATGTAATTAGAGAAGATCCCAGATCATTGGGTATTCAAGATTTTCATATTTCATATTGTGCTCCCGGTATCGTGATTAAAAACATCGATGTCCTGAACAATTTAGAAAACATCACGATCAATCAGCAAGAAGTAAACCAGATTGAAGGATTATCGCAATTAAAGAAATTGAAAAATTTAAAATTCACACATAATGAACTACCTCAAATAAAGTGGCTTAGTAATTTATCAAGCTTAGAGGAACTTACCATAATAAACAATAAAATAACAGATACAAGTGGAATTGAAGATTTATACCATCTAAAAAAACTCCATTTAAGTCATAATAGAATTGAAAAATTATGTGGCCTAGAGAAGTTGGAGAATTTGGAGGAGCTATATCTTTATCACAATAAAATAGAAAAAATTGAAAGTCTAATAAACCTTAAAAAGTTGAGAATTCTGGAGCTTTCAAATAATTCAATTAAAAAGATAGAGGGTTTAAATTCCCTTACAAATTTGAAGGAATTATATTTGTCTGCAAATCAAATCTCTGAAATCTTTAATTTAAATGTATTAAAGAATTTAGAAACACTGATACTTTCCTCTAACCAAATAGAAAAAATAAAAAATCTTGATCAGCTCGAAAACTTGATTTTATTAAAAATAGATTATAACAAAATAACTGAAATTGAGAACTTAAAGAATCTAAAAAAATTAAAAACACTAGTTTTAAATGGCAATATGATTAAAGAAGTGAAGAACTTAGGCGAATTAAGTAATCTAGAATTTATCAATCTAAAAAAAAATCCTCTAAATAAGATTTCCAAAATGATTATGGAAAAGCCGATACCGGACATTTTAGAATTTTGTCGCAGAATTTCTCAAGTGAATCTTTTCATGAGCCATGCTCTTGTTGATTTTGAACGATTTAAAATTGGAGATATGGTTAACTTTTTAGAAAAAAAAGAAGAGATCTATCATGCATATTATTGTGAACGAGATATGGCAGGAAATATTGATCGTTTTATGAAACAATACATACCAAAATCGCAGATTCTGGTTTTTTTCGCGTCTAAAAAATCTCTTTTCAATTCACCCGATTGTAAATTCGAGTTAAAAGCCGGTCGAGAAAGAAAACTGCCCCTAATCATTGTGTACGGCGGAGAAGTGAATAAACAAGATTTAGAAAAAGCGGGACTTTCAAGTCAATACCTCCAATCCTTCGATAGTGTTGATTATAATCAGTTTTTGGATGAAATCTACGCAATCATAAAAAATGTCAATACTCAAATAAGGCAAAAACAGGGTGCAAACGACGATTCAGAGAAATTGGTCAAGGAACTCCAAACTGAAATTGATCTCATAGTTTCCTCTGATGATTTTTATGGAATCCTTCATAAAAATCTCTCTGATTTAAGTGAACTTGATTTAAGTCTCGATTGCGAACCTACCAAATTGGCTAGAAATATTAGTATAGTGTTTAAAAAAGCAATGGAATACGATCCTTGGACTTATGAAAGCCATGGAGCGTTTTTTGATTATGATTTCTTTTTTACTCAATTAATATACAAATTTGATGGATTTACTCAATTTTTTCAATAATGGAAAAGTGTGATCTAAACAAACATTCCTTCAACAGAATTTAAATAACCTCCCAATTATCTTTTAGGCAAATCTGAATAAATTGAATTGTTGGTTTGTGTGGCTGGTTCATCGACCAAATAAAAATACATAAGAAAAGATTTTATTGGATTATCTGAATGCTTACGCATTCGTAAGGTGAATAAAAAAAATAGAGTTTTAAAATTTAGTACCGCAATAAGAACAATATACTGCTGTATCTTTCGCCTTCGCGGTGCCACAGTTCGGACAATACTTCACTCCTTCTGGAGTTGGTTCTTTTAAATCTTCGCTCACTACTTCCATGTGGGTCATTTGGCCAGTTTCTGAGGAAAACTTTCCGCGTAATAAACCTCGAGCTTTCAAATCCAAAACAATTGCTTGGACATCCCTAAATGAAATTCCCGTGCTAGCGGTAATTTCTTCTATCGTTGCATTAGGTTTTTCTTCGTATTCATACAAGACAGCATTTCGTAACTTATTTCGGTTTGTATAAGCAGCAATTTGCCCAACCAGAATCGCGGCGGCAATTCCTAACCATACTAACCCAAACCATCCAAATAGAGCTCCATATAAAAAGGGTCTTATTAAAACATCATTTAATCCCCAATATATGAAGATTCCAGCAATGATAAGAGAGCAGATGCTTATTCCTTCTGAATATTGGTTTCTTTTATACTTCAAGTGAATCACTCTTTTTTAGAATGTAAGATTAATTATGAAAAGTTGACTTTAAACCTTTTTCTAATATCATTCATTTCAAAAGTTAATTAAATATTATTGAAAAGAACATGAAAATTTTAATAATATACTATTCTGGAACGGGAAATACCAAAAAAATTGCTAATGCGTTGAAAGATGGATTAACAGATCACGATGTTGATCTTATACCCGTAAAGGAAGTAAATCCTGCAGAATTAGGATCATATGATCTTTTATTTTTGGGATCTGGTACCTATGGATTTAATGTTTCGAGAAAGCTTACCTCCCTAATTAAGAAAGCACCCTCATTACCAGCTAATATCGCTTATTTTTCCACCCATGAAAGTCAAAAATCATGGCCAAAGGCATTTAAATCAGTAAATGAAATACTCAAGGATCATGACTGCATTATATTGGGAGAATTCGATTGCTGTGGTGAAAATCTCGTTGAGAAAGCTCAAGAACAAAGAGAAGCAATGTATAGTAGAATGAAACCAGAAGAAAAGGCAGAAGCTGAGAGAATACATCAAAAATTTATCAGAGGACATCCTAATGCAGACGATCTAAACGATGCCAGAAATTTTGCGAAGGAGATTATACAGAAATTAAGGTAAACTTTTATATTATTTATATAGAACTTTAAATTGTGAAGCTTATGAATTTTAAAAAAAAAGGCAATCCCTTAAACTTAGCTCATACCTATTCAATAGTCGCTAGAGATGAAGAGTCTGGAGAGATAGGAGTAGGTGTACAGAGTCATTATTTTAATGTTTCTGTTGTGGCGTGGGGAGAAGCTGGGGTAGGAGTCGTTGCAACTCAATCGTTTGTAAATAAATCATTTGGATTGCGAGGACTTGAATTATTAAAGAGGGGTAAAACTCCTAAAGAAACGTTAGATCTGCTAATATCTGAGGATGAGGGAAGAGAAATGAGACAAGTATCGATAATGGATGCTAAAGGGAACGTAGCAACTCACACTGGCTTGAAATGCATCAAATATGCGGGACACAAGATCGGTAATAATTATTCTGTACAAGCAAATATGATGTTATCAGAAAAAGTTTGGCCATTAATGGCAGAAGCTTTTGAGGAAAATGAAAAATTACCATTAGCTGAACGCATTATAAAATCATTGAAAGCCGCAGAATTAGTTGGAGGAGACATAAGAGGAAAGCAATCTGCTAATTTGGTAATATATAGAGGAGAAATTTCAGAGAAAAAATGGGTTGATCCTTTAATTGATTTGCGAGTGGATGATCATGAAGAACCACTAAAAGAACTTGAAAGGCTTTTAACCCTTTATAGGGCATATGAACAAGGTGATAAGGGGGATCAAGCAGTTGAAGAGGGAGATATTGAAGCCGCGTTAAATCATTATAAAGAGGGAATGGAGATGATCCCAGATAACCTTGAAATGAAATATTGGACAGCAGTTATGCTTGCAAATAATAATAAAGTCGAAGAAGCTCTTGGATTATTCTCTGAGGTTTTTGCTGAAGATAGTAATTGGCGCATTCTTACAGAAAGATTACCTGAAGTCGACATTTTAAAGGTTAGAGAAGATGAATTGCATAAAATACTCTCATCCTAAATTAATATTCGACCCAAATAGGTCCAGCCCAGGTCATCCTACCATTGTCTCCCACAAATCTAATTAGGTAATAATCAAACCCGTTAGTATTCAAAGAGCTTGGATCGATTGGATTATCACTAAAGGAATTTATATAACTATTTCCATCAATTTCTATACAATAAGGCGCATAACTGGTTCCAGTTATTGGATGGGTGTCTATGATTGATATATTTGTGACTGGATTCTCTATATCAATGGATTGATATAAATAGCCATTCTTCATTACTTCAACGGTTCCTTTCCAATTTGGAGCCCAATTAAAGGAGCTCGAGGTCGATCCCCTTATCTTAGCCGCGGGATTTCCATCTTGAGCTAAAAAAATATTAATTAATCTATGAGAATTTTGATTGTTCATTATAATTGTCGAATTATCTCCCACTTTTGTACCGTTAATATTAAATAATAATATAGGTCTCCCATGATCGGAGTTTGCAAAAATTCTCTGATTTTCTAAGCCGAAAAATACTCCTTTTCTTGTGAGATTATCAACGAAGACTGCAGTTAATCCACCAGGATATGGATGTTCATTCCTCGTTTGCCAAACACTATAAGGTCTTTGATGTCCAATGTAAGCTTGGGTGTGACTTAAGCTATGTCCGGGGTGAGCGTCATGTTCGTCACTCGAACTATATAAGGTCAGTCGATAACCCATCGTAAAAGCATCCATTATTGAAGTTCCTCGAGTGTGAACTGGAGGGGGATCGATTGCTCCTCTATAATTCAAATCATTTCTATGTTCGAACAAGAAATCCCCATGAACGGAAGAAACTTCAGCAATTTTAACGTATTTAGGATTAATATAGGTCCAATCTTCAGGATATGCCCATTTAGTAGTGTGATGGGGCAAAGCTAATGCTCTTGAGCCAGTTAGATCTGTAAAAGAGTCAAGTGCATTCCATAAATCTTGCGTTGTTGGAAGAATGAGATAAGAGAGAATAGGATCCTTTATCAACTCGTCGCCACTGAAAATACAGGTGTAATGACCAGTTTTAACTTGAGTCCATTCTATACCATGAAAAGTCACAAATTTACCGGGAACATAAGCATTATTCGTAGCTGATTCTAAGTAATCTAAGGAAGATGGATTCCACATCAAGATCTCGCCATGGTCTGTAATTGCATTAAAATCTATTCGCGCGATATAGCGAGCATAATATAAGGAATGTTCTGGAGTCCCTGTACCATCTGAAAGTCCTGTATGAGTATGAAAATCTCCCCATACAATGCGTTGACTATCAAGAGCTTGATTTTGCACGAG
>Ga0315542_1002853_pt1 | contig 10344 bp, 10 predicted proteins | sample SalMarSW160120MG_FD_202541 | JGI IMG/M metagenome (GOLD analysis project Ga0315542, IMG submission 202541) | Salt marsh sediment microbial communities from the Plum Island Ecosystem LTER, Massachusetts, United States - Salt Marsh Sediment SW1601-20 ... | reverse complement strand
GCCCCAGCCGGTCCTTGCCGCCGGCTGCCCGGTTGCCTAAACTTCCGGCACCGATCGCGGCGCCCCTCCCGGGCGTCCGGCGGCTCTGGCAGGAAGGAGCGCCCATGCGCAGCATGACCGGTTTCGGGACTGGCGAGGCGACCGGCGACGGGGTGACGGTGTCCCTGGAACTGCGCTCCGTCAATCATCGCTTCCTCGACATCACCACGCGTCTGCCGTCCACCCTGGTGCCCCTGGAGAACGAGCTGCGGGACCGGCTGAAGGCCCGGCTCAGCCGCGGCCGCATCACGGCCACCGCCCAGGTGGTGCTGACGGCGGACGCCGCGCCCGTGGTGCTGGACGAGGGTCGCCTGATCCAGAGTTTGGCTCTGCTGCAGCGAGCCGCCGAGCAGCTGGAGCTGGCCACCGGCCGGCGGCCCGAGATCGGGCTGGAGCACCTGCTGGCCATCCCCGATCTCTTCCGGGCCGAGGAGGCGGAGCTGGCGGCCGCGACCCTGAGCGCCGTGCTCGCTCGCGCCCTCGACGCCGCCCTGGACCAGCTCCTGGCCATGAAGGACAGGGAAGGGGCGGAGCTGGCGGGCGAGCTGCAGCAGCGCCTGGATCGCCTCCGCGCCCACCTGGCCGAGGTGGACAAGCTGGCCCCGCAGTCGGCGGTGGATGCCCTGGAGCGCCTGCGCACCCGTCTGGACCAGCTCGGCGGCGAGAACCTGGACCCGCAGCGCCTGGCCCAGGAGGCCGCGCTGCTGGCCGACCGGGTCAGCATCAACGAGGAGTGCGAGCGGCTGCGCAGCCATTGCGAGCAGTTCGCCCGGGCCATGACCGGCGACGAGCAGCTGGGCAAGCGGCTCAACTTTCTGCTCCAGGAGATGCACCGCGAGGTCAACACCATGGGTTCGAAGACGAACCTGCTGGCCATCACGACTCTCGTGGTCGCCATGAAGGACGAAGTCGAGTCCATGCGCGAGCAGGTCCAGAACCTGGAGTAGCCGTCATGCTGGTGCTCATCTCGGGGCCCTCCGGCGCGGGCAAGTCGACGCTCGTGAAGGCCCTGCTGCAGGCCGAGCCGGATCTCGAGTTCTCCGTGTCCACCACCACGCGGCCGCCGCGCCGGGGCGAACAGGACGGGATCCAGTACAGCTTCGTGAGCGACGAGGAGTTCGATCGTCTGGCGGCGGCGGAGGCCTTCGTCGAGTGGGCGCACGTGCATCAGCACCGCTACGGCACGCGGCGCGATCAGCTCGAGCAGATGCTGCAGACCGGCCGCACCCCCGTGCTGGACCTGGACGTTCAGGGCGGGGTGAGCGTGATCGAGCAGTTCGGGGACCGGCTCGTGTCGATCTTCGTCTTCCCGCCCTCCTGGCCGGTGCTCGAGCAGCGCCTGCGCCAGCGGGCCACCGAGGACGAGGCGGCCTTCCGCACGCGGCTGGAGAACGCCCGCTGGGAGATCTCCTTCGCCCCGCGCTACGAGTACTACGTGGTCAACGACGACCTCCAGGCGGCCCTGGGCCGCCTGCGGGCCATCCTGGTGGCGGAGAGCTGCCGGCGCATCCGCTGGGCTGCTCCGCCGCTGGAATCGGGAAAATAGCGATTCGAGCTTGTTATTTCGTGTCCGTATAGTATAATGTTCTGTTTGCCGTCGGCACAGCCTCCGCCCGGGGGCTGTTCGGCTACCCGAAGGCCTCTGCAACCGGCCCGAGATCGACATCCATCCCGAGGTGATCGTTGATGACCTACGTGCCCCGTCACAAGGTGACCGCCCTCATCGCCAACAAGTTCGAAGCCATCAAGGTGGCAGCTCTCGAGGCGCGCCGCCTCAACGCGCGGGCCAGCGATCTGAGCGTGAGCCTGCCCGGCAAGATCACCACCCTGGCCATCCAGCGGCTGCTGGACGGCAAGGTCCGCTACTTCGACGCCAAGGAGCGCGCGGCTCGCGTGCGCGAGGAGATGCAGCAGCAAGAGGAGGAGTAAATGCCCCGGGCCCGCGTCCTCCTGCTGGTCACCGGCGGCATCGCCGCCTACAAGGCGAGCTACCTGACCCGCCTGCTGGTGCAGGCGGGTCTTTCCGTCCGGGTGGCCATGACCGAGGCGGCGCAGCGTTTCGTGACCCCGCTCACCTTCGAGGTGCTCTCGGCTCATCCCGTGGCCACCGATCTCTGGGGCGAAGGCGGCACCGCCGCCATGGATCACATCAACTGGGCCCGCTGGGCCGATCTGGTCCTGGTTGCTCCCGCCACGGCCAACCTCCTGGCCAAGGCCGCCACGGGACTGGCCGACGACATGGTCAGCACGCTGCTCGTGGCCTGGAACGGCCCCCTGGTCCTGGCCCCGGCCATGAACGACGGCATGTGGGCGCATCCGGCCACCCAGGCCAACCTGGCGACGCTCCGCCGGCGGGGCGCCGTGGTGGTGGATCCCGGGACCGGGGAGCTGGCCTGCGGCACCGAGGGCCCCGGACGTATGTCCGAGCCCGAGAGCATCCTCGCCGTGGTGCAGCAGCAGGCCCTCCTGCTGCCGGAGCGCGGCGCGGACGAGGAAATCCCCCGGCAGGAGGAGAGCGAACCCGGCGCGACGGAGGACATGGGGTCCAAGTCCGGCGACAGCCCCTGGACCGGGATGCGCGTGGTGGTCACCGCCGGCCCCACCTGGGAGCCGATCGATCCGGTGCGCTTCATCGCCAACCGCTCGACGGGCGTCTTCGGCTTCGCCCTGGCGGCCGAGGCGGCGCGCCTGGGGGCCGAGGTCACGCTCATCAGCGGGCCCACCGTCCTCGAGCCGCCCGCGGGACTGCACGCGTACACGCGGGTCGAGACCGCCGACGAGATGGCCGCGGCCGTGCACACCATCCTGTCCGCCGGCGCCGACTGGCTCTTCATGGCCGCCGCCGTGGCCGATTTCCGTCCGGCCCACGTCGAGGGGGGCAAGGTGAAGAAGGGAGCCCTCGGAACCTCCTGGAACCTGGAGCTGACCCGCACCGTGGACATCCTGGGCGACGTGGTGGATCCCGAGCGGCACGCGGGGCTGAGCGTCGTGGGCTTCGCCCTGGAGACCGAGGATCTGATCGCCCGCGCCACTGAGAAGATGAAGGCCAAGGGGATGGACTTCATCATCGCCAACGATCTGTCCGCTCCCGACTCGGCCTTCGGCGACGGCGTGCACCACGTCCACCTCATCGGTCCGCAAGGGGTGATCTGGGACAGCGGCCGCGGCGGCAAGGAGGAGCTGGCCCGGGGCCTGTTCGCCCGGCTGAGCCCCTGGGTCAGGCCCGCGGAGGCGGAGGCATGACCTCCGGATCCCGCGACGACACCCGCCGGCTGCTCACCGATCTGAGGACCTACCTGCAGCAGCGCCGCGAGGCCGGCGAGGCCTGGTTCCTCGACACCGGTCCCGTCGCGCCCTCTCCCCGAAACGCGCCCGCAGCTCCCTCCTCCGCCCCTGCGGCGCCGGAGGCCGGCCCGGCGCGCGAGCCCGCCGACCGCCCCGCCCGGAAGGCGGCCCGCGACGATTTCGAGCACGCGTGCGAGGCTTTCGTGCGCGAGACCCTGGCCAGGATCGAGAGCAATCGCCGGGTGGTCGTGGTGGAGCAGCAGGACATGTTCGCCGCCCCCCTGGAGGCGCCGCCCCGTCTGAGCCGCGAGGAGAAGGCCGAGGCGCTGAGCCTGCTGGCCAAGGAGGTGGCGCCCTGCACCCGCTGCCGGCTCCACGAGGGTCGGACCCAGACCGTGTTCGGCGTGGGGGACCCGGACGCCGACCTGGTCTTCATCGGCGAGGCCCCTGGCCGCGAGGAGGACCGGCAGGGCGAACCGTTCGTGGGCCGGGCCGGACAGCTCTTGAACGAGATCCTCAAGGCCATCGGCTTCCGGCGCGAGGAGGTGTACATCTGCAACATCCTCAAATGCCGGCCCCCCGACAACCGGGATCCCGAGATGGACGAGGTCGCAAGCTGCGAGCCCTACCTGAAGCGCCAGCTGGAGATCATCGAGCCCAAGCTGATCTGCTGTCTCGGCCGCGTGGCCGCCCAGAACCTGCTCGGCACCCGTGCCACCCTGGGCGCCCTGCGCGAGACCGTGCACTTCTACGAGGGCATCCCGGTCCTGGCCACCTTCCACCCGGCCGCCCTCCTGCGGAATCCCCACTGGAAGCGCCCCACCTGGGACGACGTCCGCAAGCTCCGCGCCCTCTACGACGCCCTGCGGGCCTGACGGCCCCGACCGCGCCCGCCTCCCGGCCCCCGGCGGCACTGTTCCGGGCGCAGGACGCGGTATCTGGACGGGCCCGCTCCTGTCTGGTAGAATGGTAAGTGGTTTTCGCGGCGGTCCCTCACCCCTCGACCACGGTGGACACGACGGAATGAAGGAGATGCTGGAGAAGGCCGGCCCCCGGAGCCAGCTGCTGATCATCGATCGCGATGCCGCCGCCGCCCGCCAGCTCAGCGTGGCCCTGTCGTCGCACTTCAAGGCGGACTGGGCGCCCAACGAGTCACTGGTGCTCGAGCAGGTGAGCGGGCTGGGCCCCGAGGTGGTGCTGCTCGCCCTGGAGCCGGGGACCGAGGCGGACGACCTGCGGCTGCTCGAGCGGCTGCGCAACGGCGGCGAGGGACCCGGCGTGATCGTCCTCGGCCGCGACGGCGACGTGAACCGGGTCGTGCGCGTCATGAAGGCCGGTGCCTTCCACTACGTCACCACCCCGGTCGACCTCGCCGAGCTGATCACCCTGATCCACCACTGCCGCACCGACCTGGACTACCGGCGGCGCATCCGCGCCTTCCAGTACGACGTGGATCGCCTGTGCGGCGAGTTCGTGGCCGCCGATCCGCGCACGCTGCAGGTGCTGCGGGAGATCGAGCGCGTGGCGCCCACCGAGGTCAACGTGCTGATCACCGGAGAGTGCGGCACGGGCAAGGAGATGGTGGCCCGGCGCATCCATGCAGTCAGCGCCCGCAAGGACGGCCCCTTCGTGGGCCTGAACTGCGGCGCCTTCCCGCCCGAGCTGATCGAGGCCGAGCTGTTCGGCCACGAGAAGGGGGCCTTCACCGGGGCGGATCGACCGCGGCGCGGCAAGTTCGAGCTGGCCGCCGGTGGCACCCTCTTCCTGGACGAGATCGGGGACGGGCCCGAGCTGTTCCAGATCAAGCTGCTGCGGATCCTGGAGGAACGCACCTACTACCGCGTGGGCGGCGAGACGCCGCGCCGAACGGACGTGCGTATCCTCGCCGCCACCAGCAAGAACCTGGAGCGGGGCATCGAGCGGGGCAGCTTCCGCAAGGAGCTCTACTACCGCGTCAACGTGTTCCGCATCCACCTGCTGCCCCTGGTCGAGCGTCCCGGGGACATCCTGCCCCTCGCCCACCATTTCCTGCAGATGGTCTCGCGGCAGCTGGGCAAGCATATGGAGAGCTTCTCGCCGCAGGCCTGCGAGGCCTTCCGGGACTATCACTGGCCCGGCAACATCCGCGAGCTGCGCAACGTGGTCGAGCGCGTGGCCATCACGGCCACCACGCCCGTGGTCGGGGTTCCCGACCTGGCCCGGTGCACTCCGGCGCACCTGACCGAGCCTTCCTACGACACGGGCCGGGCTCGCGCCCTGCGCGATTTCAAACGCCGGTACTGCTCCACCCAGCTAGCCCAGGCCGAGGGCAACCTCTCCCTGGCCGCCGAACGGAGCGGCCTGAAGCGGCAGAGCTTCCAACGCATGTGCCAGGAGTGCGGGATCGATCCCGAGGATTTTCGCCCCTGAGTGCCCGCCCGGCCCCCGGATGGGGTGCCACATTCCTGTGAATCACCTCAATGAATTGTCCTGCAGTGTTTTGCGGGGATGTAGGCTTTGATCAGCTCTCCGAAATGTTGCATCACGGCTTTCCGGCGGCCGTCGCAGCCGGAGCGGTGAATTCATAATTGTTTGTGAAATAACAAGTTAAGAAATAGCAAACCCGAGCTGTATGGTAATCGATAGCAGGCACAGGACTTGCGGGTAAGGAAGGCGGTGTGAGGGGGGATCGATCGCGATCCTGTCCTGATCGGGAACAAGCCCGGGACGGCGGCGGATTTATTGCAGGACAGATGCTGATCCGAGAAGTCATGTTCTAGAGGGGATTGGAGTTTGAACGCCGCCGCCGTCCTGATCTCCTGGGAACCTCCCATCCCCGCCGCGCGGCTCGGGCGAGGGCCACCGGCAAAGGGTGCGGTTCCTGGCAGCGCGAGAGCCGGCACAGAACGACCCGTGCCGGCTCTCGCGTCTTTTCTGCGACGGCTTGCGGGATCGCCCGCCTTGCCCGCCCCGCGTCAGCTGCCGAGCGTAACCGGCATCCCCATCGCCGGCCAGATCCACTTCACGAAGACCGCCACCAGCACCAGCAGCAGCAGGCTGGCGGGGACGCCCGCCAGGAAGAACTCGCTGGGCCGGAACTGCTTGCTCTCGTAAGCGATGGCATTGGGGGCGGCGCCCACCAGCAGCAGGAACGGCATGCCGGCCGCCATCAGCGAGCTGTAGAAGATCACCTCGGGGGCCACGCCCAGGTACGGCGCCATGGTCAGCGCCACCGGCAGGCTGATGGCGATGGCCGCCACGTTCATGATGAAGTTGGTCATGATGAGCACGAAGAAGGCGATCCCCAGGACGAACAGCAGCCAGGGGGCCTCCTTCAGGTAGGTCAGCCAGTTGATGGCCAGCCACTCCGCCGCCCCCGTCTGCCAGAGGCAGAAGCCGATGCTCATGGCCCCGCCGAACAGCAGGATGATGTTCCAGGGGATGGTCTCGAGGTCCTTGATGTCGAGGATCCGGAAGAGGAAGAACAGCAGCGTGGTCGTGAGGATCACCGCGCTCTTGTGCAGCGGTTCCAGGAGCGGAATGAAGGAGCGCAGGCTGAGGACCAGGATCACCGCGAAGACGATCAGCAGGGTGCCGATCTCCGACGGCTTCATGGGACCGAGCCCCTCGTAGAGCCGCTGGGCGCGCTGCCGGAGCCCGGGGATGGACTTCTTCTCCGGCCGGAACACCAGCATCATGTAGACCCAGAGCAGGAGCACCATGATCGCTCCCGGCAGGATCATGTACTCGCTCAGCTCGAAGAAGCTGATGTTGCGTCCGGCGATCTCGCGGAAGAAGCCGATGGCCACCGCGCCCCGGGCGGCTCCCAGCAGGGTGATGATGCTGCCGGCGCCCGCCACGTAGGCCATGCCGATGAACAGCCCCTTGCCGAAGCGCGTCGGGCGGCCCGAGTCGTCGTAGAGGGCGTGGATCGTCATCAGCAGCGGGAAGACGGCCGCCGCCACCGCGGTGTGGGCCATGATCAAGGTCAGCGAGGCCGTCATGACGAAGGCGCCCAGGTAGATCGTGCGCGTGTTCTCGCCGATGAGCGAGAGCATGCGGTAGGCGATGCGCTGGGTCAGGCCCGTCTTGGAGAAGGTCATGCCGATCACGATGGAGCCGAAGATGAACCAGACCGAGGGGTCCAGGAAATCGGTGAAGGCCTTCTGCGAGTCGCGGATCAGCCACAGCGACTGCACCACGCCGATGGCGATGCTGGTCACGCCGATCGGCACCACCTCGAAGACCCACCAGATACCGGCCAGCAGGAAGAGCCCGAGCGCCATCTTGCCCTCGTGGCTCAGCGGGAAGTGCTTGCCGGCCGGATCGACGGCGTCGGCCCAGGGCGGGGAGTAGGCGCAGATCAGGAAGAGGGCGAGCCCGAGCAGGATGAAGAACAGGCGCCGCGCATCCAGGCGGCGCACGGCGGGCCGCCGGAGACGGACCGGGCCGGGAGCCGCGGGCATGCGCTGGGCTTCGCCGGACGCCGAGGCGAGCCTCATGACCGGTTTCCTCTCGTCGCTGGTCACGTGCCTTCCTCCCCGTATTTCACTCGGTCCCCAGGACGACCTGGGCCACCTGCTGGAAGACCTCCACGCTGCGCACGACGCCGGCCACGGTGTCGTCCTTCAGCACCGGGATCATGCTCACGTCGTGGGCCACCATCTCGTGCATGATCTTCAGGATGTGATCGTCGTGGTTCACCGTGACGTGGATCGGCTGGATGACCCCCTCGACCGTGTCCTCGGCGCGCTTGCGCATGCTCTCCAGACCCTGGTCGATGAGCACCTCCAGCAGGTTGGGGTCGAAGCTCACGTCGAAGAGCTTCTTGGGATAGTCGCTAGTCGTCCCCTTGGCGAAGCGCGGCTCCAGCCCGCGCATGATGTCCCGGCGCCGCACCACGCCGAGCAGCCGGGACTCCTCGTCGAAGACGAGCACGCGGCGCGGCAACGAGCTGCGGCCGTTCACGTCGATCTGGGTCTTGATCAGCTCCGCCATGGCCTGCCGCAGCGTGAACCAGTACGGCAGGTGCGGATATTCCTCGAGGGGGATCATGATCTCCTCGGCGGTCACGTGCTTCATGGTCCTCTCCTTGAGCGGGGTCCGGTTGCCGTCACCGGCCCCCGCGTCCGATGGGCGGTTGGCTCCCGGCTCGGGGCGCCGGCAGCGAGGGTTCCAGCCTGCGCCGCCGATCCCGGGCGTACCGGGCCGCGCTCTCGTCCTCGTCCAGGAATATCAGCGGGGCCGGCAGGGGGATCTTTGAGATCAGGGGGCAGCCTGGACCGCGCGGACTCTCGGGCAGCGGCAGGAAACTGCGGTATGGCTCGCGGTTGACCGCCAGCTCCCGCGGGACGTCCTGGACTCGCCTGCCGAGTGAATGGGACAGCCAGCTCAAGCGGCGCTCCTGGGATAGTGACGCAGCTGGGCGCAGCGTGTCTCGCGCAACAATAGCCAGCGGCCGGCGCGGCGTCCAGCGCTTGTGCCCCCGGCCCGGCCCGGGCTATCATTTCTCCGGACCAGCCCGAAGGAGGACGCCATGACCGCCGATCCGCGCGCGATCCCGACGCCCGACGCCGAGCTGCAGCTCCTGCTGGCAGGCAACCGTCGCTACGTGGAGGAGAGGCATCACCGGCCGCGCCAGTCCGCCGCCCGCCGCCTGGAGGTCAAGGACGGGCAGGAACCCTTCGCCCTGATCTTCGGCTGCGCCGACTCGCGCGTGCCCCCGGAAGTGATCTTCGACATGGGGCTGGGCGACCTGCTGGTCGTTCGCGTGGCCGGCAACGTGCTGGGCGACGCCGTCCTCGGCACCATCGAGTTCGGTGCCGACCACCTGCAGATCCCCTTGGTGGTGGTCCTGGTGCACAGTCAGTGCGGCGCCGTCAAGTCGGCCCTGGCCGGGGGCGACCCGCCCGGCCGCCAGCGCCTGCTCCACGACCTGCTGCAGCCCTCGATCGCCGCGGCCCGCCACCTGCCGGGCGACCTCGTCGACAACGTGGTCCGCGAGCACGGCCGCCGCGTCGCCGCCGAGCTGAGCGCCTCTCCCGAGGTCCTCGCCCCCCGCATCGCCGCCGGCCAGCTCAAGATCGTCCCCGCCTACTACGACCTCGAATCCGGCCAGGTCGAGCTGCTGGCCTGACCTGATCGGTAGGTTGCACCCGGGTTGCGGTCACTGAAGATAGGCCTGGCTACTCCCCGTGCCGATGATGTACGAGGTCGGATTGCCCTCCGGGAGCATCGTCCACACCTGCGCCGCACCCTGGTCGTTATCCGCGAGATAGAACGTGCCGGCAGCGGGATCGATCGCCATCCCGGTAAAGGCGAATGGCTTCGCCGGCAAGTATGCCGGCTGGTCCTGCCAGTATAAGGCATCCACGTACTCGCCCTGGTCGTCCAGCACGACGAGCCCGGTATGCTCGAGGGGTACCAGGAACTTCCCGGCGTACACGGGAGAGCCAGGCGGCACGAACAAGACATCGTCGAACAGGCAGTCGGGGTTCATCTGGAGGTGCGAGACCATCGCGGTGGACTTCGACGATTTCACCGGGTCTCCCGCTCGTGTGAACTTGAACCATTCATTCGACGGGATCTGGCCCGGATTTGGCCCTGCGTCCACGACGTAGACGTAGGTCGGATCGACGGCGATCCCCCGGACGGCCTCGAGGGTGTCCGGGCCGCTGATCGGAACCTCGAAGGTCTGAGGGATCACGAACACGGTGTCCACGACGGTCGCTCCCTGCCAGCGGCGCACGGTTCTGTCGTTCGTGATCTGCCAATAGGTGCCCGTGACAGCGTCCCAGGCGAGTCCCGGGTTCTCGTCCGGACCATCTGATATCTCGTCACCGCACTGGTTTCGGATCTTACCGCGTGAGGCGACCAACGTGTCGACGGGATCGAAGGCGATCGATTCGAATGCCTCGGCACCGCGACCCACGGCGAATCGCCGGCCGCCAAAGTCAACGGCCGGAACGTCATCGGCGGCAGCCGGGAGAGATATCAAGAGAACCAGCGAACAAAGGGAAACACAGACCGCAATTGCGGGCT
>Ga0315542_1002852_pt1 | contig 10345 bp, 9 predicted proteins | sample SalMarSW160120MG_FD_202541 | JGI IMG/M metagenome (GOLD analysis project Ga0315542, IMG submission 202541) | Salt marsh sediment microbial communities from the Plum Island Ecosystem LTER, Massachusetts, United States - Salt Marsh Sediment SW1601-20 ... | reverse complement strand
GCTCCTTCAATGCGATAGCTGCCGCCTGCGGGTCAGGATAATTATAGAAAGATTGAGCCAAGATTGCTATGGATGGAATATTCTTGTTGATGCTGTATCGCATGCTGAGCGCCTGGGGACCAACCATGTAGCCCTCATTCATGATGCTTACCCCCTTTTTGGTTAACTCATCAAGCAGTTCTTGGTTGGAGGCGGCGCCAAAGACTTTAGGCTCCGTGATTGACTGCCTGTTCTCCACGGGGATGCCTCCCATCGACACTACTGTTTTGACTTTTTTGGCTTGTCCCCAATCCATAATTTTCTGCATTACAGGAAATATGGCAGGCGCTGGAACAGCTAATTCAGAGATTACAGCAATCAGGTTTTTGTTTCCGTAGAATCGAAGAGGAGCATGGGGCAGCCCCTTGTGTAGGACTACAACGGGCGGAAGCAGGTCTGAATCCATGTATGCTATCTCTTCCAGGTTCAGTTCAGATATCAGGTAGGATGTTGCTATGAGGCCTACGAGTCCCACGTCGGGGAGTCCAACAATCATCTTAGCCTCAGAGGGTATAGTCTTCTTTTCCACGATTTTAATTGATTCTGACAAGATAATTCCTCTTCAGCTACATATCTCTATCAAGACAAGTTTAAGCTTTTCATAATCCTTGAATCGAGGAACCGTGGCATTCGCCTCTGTCAGTTCCTGTCGGTTTGTTCACACTTTCTTGCGGCATATTAGTCTCCTAATAGCAGTAGATTGTTGAAAAATAATTTTTTTCAGAAAAATTACAGCACAGCACACATTTGCCCTCTAAAGTTCATACAAACATTAGTATACTAGATGTGCCGCAAGCTAAATACCTATAAAAGGCGAATCCACTTTTAAATGGGAGAAATCATGGTTCTAGACCGCCTCGGCTCCTCGCTAAACGATGCCCTGAAAAAGGTTTTCAGAGCGCCAGTTATGGACGAGAAAACCGTTAAGGAGCTTGTCCACGACCTTCAGCGGGCACTACTGCAAGCCGACGTCAACGTTAAACTGGTTCTTGAAGTTTCGAAGCGAATAGAAGAACGGGCACTGAAAGAGAAGGTTCCGCCCGGAGTTTCCAGAAGAGAGCATGTAGTAAAGGTGGTTTACGAAGAGTTAACCCGTTTTCTGGGCGAAAAGCCTGCCTCACTAAAGGTAGAGCCTGGAAAAAGGAAGGTTATCATGCTTGTGGGAATTCAGGGGTCAGGAAAAACCACTGCATCAGGAAAATTGGCGAAATACTTCCAAAAAAGAGGCCTAAAAACCGCGTTGGTCTGCACCGATACTTACCGACCTGGAGCCTACGACCAACTGAAGCAGCTGGCAAGCAGAATAAACATTCCCGTATACGGGGAACCAAAAGAAAAGAAATCTGAAAAAATTGCCATGAGGGGCTTGAAGCAGTTCAAAGACTACGATCTTGTTATCGTTGACACCGCTGGACGCCACAAAGAAGAAAAGGGCTTAATTGATGAAATGAAACGGCTGGAAAAGACTATCAAGCCTGACGAAGCCATTCTGGTCATCGACGGAACCATAGGGCAACAGGCAGCTGTACAGGCTAAAGCACTCCACGAAGCAACACCAATCGGCTCTATTCTGGTGTCAAAGCTTGACGGCTCTGCCAGAGGAGGCGGCGCCCTCTCAGCAGTGGCTGCCATCGGTGCACCAATAAAGTTCATCAGTTCAGGCGAGAAACTTGAAGACATTGAACCCTTTATTCCATCTAGGTTTGTAGGCAGACTGCTGGGAATGGGAGACCTTCAGAGCCTCGTTGACAAAGTGCGTGATGCCGAGGTGAAGGTGCCCGAGAAAAAGGCGCGCGCCTTTTTGAGCGGAAAGTTCACTCTCACGGACATGTATGAACAGTTCGAGTCTATGAAGAAAATGGGTCCCTTAAGCGGTCTCTTGAAGATGATTCCGGGCATGGGCTACAACATTCCAGATGAGCAGATGAACATGGCTGAAGATGCCCTCAAGAAATTTCGGGTAATAATTCAGTCTATGACACCAAAGGAAAGAGAGAAACCTAAGATTCTTTCATCGTCCAGAATCCGCAGAGTTGCCCGAGGGTCAGGCACAACAGAGAAGGACGTAAAAGACCTGATAAAACAGTATAACCAAACGAGAAAAATGATGAAAAGCTTTAGAAGAAAGAAGCTTCCCTTTTTCGGAAAAGGTCTTCCAGGAACCTGAGAAAAAAGTCTGAAAACTGAAGAATCTTACTGCAACAAAACGAGGAAAATTTAATGGAGATACTCGAAAAGGCGCAAAAAATGCTTGAAGCGCATCCGCTCTGCGACCACTGTTTAGGGCGACAGTTTGCTCTCCTCGGCTACGGACTGGATGACCAAAAACGTGGAGAAACCCTGAAGCTTCTCTTAACAATGAAAAACCATCAGCTGGCGCTATCTGGCAAGAAAGAAGGCTTCTCAAATCTCCGAATCCTAGCGGCAAATGGGTCCGTTGATATGGCTGCTGAGATACTCCGGAACATGAGAAAGAGAGCCAGAAAAAAGAAGGAATGTTACCTCTGCCAAGGGGCCTTCAAAAGCGTGGATGTGCTTGTGGAAAACGCCTTGAAAACGCTTGAAGATTACGAATATGCCACCTTCCTTGTTGGAATAGAGCTGCCAACAACAGTTGAGGAGAGGGAAGACGAGTTTAAGGCCCGCTTTGAGGTAGGACATGGAGAGAGCATGCGGAACGAGTTCAGTCGTGACATAGGAAAAAAGATCGCCGCTGCTACAGAGAAGCCAGCTGAATACAAAAAACCTGATGTGGTGGTTCTTGTCAGGCCCTTCACTGGAGAAATCATTCTCCAATCTAACCCCTTCTATGTTCGGGGAACATACAAGAAGCTTGTTCGTGGCATTCCCCAATCAATGTGGCTCTGCAGAAATTGCGGAGGCAGGGGCTGCCCAAAATGCGATGGGACAGGAAAACTGTATTCCGAGTCAGTTGAAGAGATTATTGCAGGACCCATTTTAGAGAAAACTAGGGGAGAAGGTGTGTCGTTCCATGCTGCTGGACGAGAAGATGTGGATGCTCGGATGCTGGGAACTGGAAGACCCTTCGTTATGGAAGTCAAAAAGCCACGGAGAAGATTCATTGACCTTCAGAACCTCACAGAACTCGTTAATGAGCACGGTCGCGGCAAAGTCGAGGTTTCGGCTCTTCGTTCCGCCAGCAAAGATGATGTTAAACGATTGAAGAGGGGCGAGGGCGCTCAGAAGATGTACAAGGTCCTTATAGACTTTGACCGAGATGTTTCTGACGAAGAGCTAGACACTGTAACCAAAACCTTAACTAAGGCTAGCATTCGTCAACAAACACCCTTACGTGTTTTGCATAGAAGAGCAGACCTAGTTCGGGAAAAGTACATATATGAGGCGTATCTTAAGAGGTTGGCGCCTAACCGCGCAGAGATGAAAATACGTTGCCAAGGAGGACTTTATATTAAAGAGCTGGTAAGCGGGGATGAAGGGCGAACCGTCCCTAGCGTAGCCGCTATCATCAACGTAAAAGCTGCACCTCTCGAGTTAGACGTTTTGAAGGTTACCATGGAGGAATCGTAGTTGGGAAGAAAAGCGAAAGGCTATCGTAGAAAAACCCGTTACCTCCTAAAGAGGAAACCCCGAGAACGGGGAAAGACGGGACTCAGTAAAGTATTGCGTGAATACGAACCTGAAGAAAAGGTCGTGATTAAACTAGACCCTAGTGTTCACAAGGGTATGCCTCATCGAAGGTTCCACGGCAAAATCGGCGTAATCGCTAACAAGCGAGGAGGAAGCTACGTCATTAATGTGACCCAAGGCAAAGCAATCAAGGAGATAATAGTTCGCCCAGAACATATCACTCCCCATAAGGAGGCCTAAAACATGGCACGAAAGGCTCTCAAAGAACGCATCGTCACTGTTCCGCAAGTGAAAGAAGCCTTAGAATCTATCGGTGAGGAGCGACTCGACCAGTTCCAGAGAAGGTCACTTGATTACGCGACAAAATTCACCAAAGTTGACCCTGACAAAGTGGACCTTATTGTAAAAGAATTCGTGGAAAACTTCGAAGTGGACGAAGAAGAGGCTGTACAAATAGTAAATGCTATGCCTGAAAGCATCCAAGAAATCAGGGTGTTTTTGGCTGGCGGTCGCAGGATAATTGAAACCTCTAAACTAGAAAAAATACTGTCTTTTTTGAACAAGTATAGAAAAAAGGAATAAGGGCTTTTCTAATTATATAATATCTAATCTATAGTTGTTACCATTTCGGGGTAGGGAATAGTGGAAAGGAGCGAGAAGAGATACGAAGAGTATGCTTATGTCCTAGATTATCTTCCTCATGGAAGACCAGGGACCCGACCAGGATACAGAGCTGGGGCGCTGATTCAGGTGGTCGGCGAAGAGTATTTCACTTTTCTTGAAGCCATTGCCAGAGACGGCGTTGTTCTCAAGACCGCTGACAGAGTCTATGTTGGAAAAGATTCTCGGAGAAAAATAACATACATCATCGGGCGAATAAACTATGAAGACTTAACATCTAATGCAAAGATGGAGCTCTCTGGAACAGTAGAGAAAATAGTGCTTAACCGAGAACCATGGTTCATCAACTTCTTCAACACGGCACAAGCAATAACTCCCAGAATGCATGCCCTCGAATTGATTCCAGGTATCGGAAAGAAGTACATGTGGCAGATTATTGATGAAAGAGATAGGAAACCCTTCCAGAGCCTCGGAGATTTACAGAACCGCGCTAACATGCCAAACCCCTCCAAGCTGATTACGCGGAGAATTCTGGAGGAGTTGGCTGGCGAAAGCAAATATAGACTGTTTACGAGAGCGCCCTAGTGGAAAAAATTAATCTTCTCAAAAGGGCGAAGCATCTTCTTCGCCTTTACGGCTTTTTCCCAAAAAAACGTTTAGGCCAAAATTTTGCAGTTAACTCGGGCATGCTGCAGCAGTTAGTGTCTTACGCTTCTTTAACTGAAGATGATACTGTCTTAGAGGTTGGAGCAGGACTTGGTTTTCTGACACAACTTCTTTCCAGCAAATGCAAAAAAGTCGTAGCTGTTGAGGTTGACCCGCAGCTTGTGAGCTTCTTGAGGAAACAACTTCGCAGCATGCAGAATGTAGAATTGATAGAGGGAGACATCCTCAAGGTTTCTCTTCATCCCTTCAGCAAGGTTGTTTCTGCTCCTCCCTACTCCATTTCGTCTCCGCTTCTCTTTCGTCTTCTGGAACAAAAATTTGACTGGGCAGTTCTGATTTTCCAGAAGGAGTTTGCAGAGAGATTGGCGGCTTCGGTGGGAAGCAAAGATTACGGAAGGCTAACAGTTACGGTCTACTACCGGGCTGATGTGGAGCTTCTGGACGTCGTCCCCCGAACAATGTTTTATCCTCCACCTGATGTGGACTCCATGATGGTACGCCTGAAGCCTAGGCCGCCCCCCTTCCATGTGGATAACGAAGAAACCTTCTTTGAGCTTGTCAGAACACTGTTCACTCAACGAAACAAGAAAGTAAGAAATGGCCTGATTTCCTTCCTACACCAGCATGAAATAACTGGAAAAGATGCTGTAAAATTGGCTGACTCCACAATTTACAGCGAAAAGAGAGTGCGGGAACTGGCACCAGAAGATTTTGGGATATTGACGAATGAGCTTCTCCAAAAGTTTTAGGCATTCTGCATCCAAAAAATATGACCTGTGTCTTGATGCAACTCCTTTGAGCCAGTATTTAATAGCCACAAGGAAACCCCCGGTGAAGATGTCGTCTTTTCCTGTTTTTTACAGATTGTTAAGCCAAATATAGAATAGTTTTTATAATATCTGTTCAACTATGATGAGCAGAGCAGGTGAGGAATGGACAATGAAGGCTCGTAACTATCGGGAGGTAAAGGGTCAAGCCTATACACGGAAGAAGTATATGCGAGGCTCCCCCGCATCAAAAATAGTGAAATTCACTATGGGCGATACATCTGGTAGCTATAAGTATCAAGCCCGCCTGATTGCCGAGAAAACAGTTCAGCTTCGACACAACGCTTTGGAAGCTGCGCGTGTAGCAACTAACAGGGTTCTCTCAGAAAAACTGGGAAACAGCTACCTTTTGAAGATTTTACCCTACCCGCATGTTGTGCTCCGAGAAAACAAAATGATTTTTGGAGCCCACGCGGATCGTCTTCAGGACGGAATGAGAAATTCTTTTGGCAAAGCCATAGGACTCGCAGCCCGAGTAAAAACAGGACAATCGCTTATTATAGCTAATGTAAACGAGGATGGACTTGAAGCTGCCGCAACGGCGCTGAAGCGTGGAGGCGCCAAATTACCCACTCCCTGTCGTGTAGTTATCGAGAAACTTGGGGATTAACTGAGGGAGTAGATTTGCAGGGATCTAGCCCTGAAGGCCGGACTTGCAAGAAAGAGAACCTCCTTACTTTATTTTATATTCATAAATCAGTAATCAGTATGGGGTATAAGATTGGTTTCTGAAAATTTAATCGTAAATATCGAAGAAGAAATTGCTACAGACGGAAGATACACTGGCGGAAAGGGATCTAACTTAGCTAAACTGTTCCATATCCTTGGAAAAGGTAACGTTCCGTATGCTGTGATGGCTACCACCGAATTCGCTAAAATACTGCTCAACGATCCCGAAATTGTAGACTTGGTAAAACAATTGGATGCTGCATTGGCTAAAGACGATGAGGCTGAAGCTAAGAAGATTGCGAAGAAAACAAGGGACTTGATAGAAAACATAAAAACGCATCCAGAGCTCATCGATTTACTTGCAAAAAAAATTGAAATGATGAAGAAGCTGGTTGGGCGGAACAGAGTTGCCGTCAGAAGTTCTGGTATCACCGAGGACATGGCTACTGCCGCTTTTGCTGGGCAATTTGAAACATATCTTAACGTTCACTTGGATTCGTCTAGTGTGATTAAGTATGTTTTGAAATGTATTGCTTCTGCATTCGGATGGAGAGTTATAGACTACAGGCAGGATTTGCGTAAGAAAAAGATTCTTGACCTGTCAGAGGCTGACCTGCTTAAGGAGGGTTTAATCTCTGTTGTCATTCAGACCATGGTTGATTCAGAAAAGTCTGGCGTGGCTTTCTCCATAGACCCAAACACTGGTAACCGTAATGTAGGCGTAATTCAGGCAGTTTATGGCTTAGGAGAAATGATAGTTCAAGGAAAAGAGAATGCATCTTGGACTGGTTTTGTTAAAGAACCTGAAGTCAAAGTTCTCGGAACCCTTCCTACTAAAGCCCCTCAAAAAGAGATGATGGTCTATGACGAGAAAACCAAGTCAAATCGTGACATTCCAGTTGGCTCACGTGACCCTCGGGTTATAACGTTTGATGAAGCAAATCAGGTTGCCAATTATGTTACAACCATAGCAACGCATTATAACAAGCCAATGGATGTAGAGTACGCCGTCGAAAAGGGTAAAGTCTTCATAACGCAGGCTAGACCCGAAACTGTTTACGCCACCAGAACCGTATTGACTTTCTTCAAGCTCAAAAAAACTCCAAAAGCGGCTCCACTTTTTGTTGGTATTCCTGTTGGAACAAAGATTGCTTCGGGTGTTGTCGCTAAAGCAGAGTCTCCTGATGAGGCTTTGAAAGAGACTGTGGCCTTCAACAAGAAGGGCATTAAGCCGATCCTTGTCACCTCCATGACGACGCCCGACTGGGAAGTTATTATGAGCCTTGAAAAGGTTTCTGCTCTAATTTGTGAAAGAGGTAACCGTACCTCACATGCCGCTATAGTTTCTAGAGAAAGGGGAATTCCATGCGCTGTTGGTGTTGTTGGTGCCCTCGGTCTAGAAGATGGAGAAAAAATTACCCTAGACTGTTCGGCTGGTGAAGCGAATATATACGAAGGTGAGATACCTTTCGAGGTACAAGAGTTCGAATTGAAGGAAATTCCAGAAACAGTCACAAAAGTTTTGGTGAACATTGGGAGCCCTGATGAAGCTTTGCACATTAGTCAACTACCCTCTAAGGGCAGTTCTCTTGTCCGCATCGAATTCGTTGTGTCAAGCGTAGAACTGCATCCCGTGTTTGCTTTGAGGGCTGACCAGCTTGGTCCTGAAAGATGGGGTGACGATGTTAAACAAAAATATCCTTTCATCACCTCTCTAAGTCAAGAGTATGTCCAAAGGCTGAAGACCGGCATAGCAATAATCGCTGGAGCCTTCAAACCACGCAAAATCATTGTACGCTTCTCAGACTTCAAAACAAACGAGTATGCCTCTCTTCCGGGCGCAGTGTATTATGACATCAATTGTAAATGCGGAAAAAGCATATCTCTAAGTCCGCAGAAGAAATGTCCTGTCTGTGGTTCAACAGCTATTGAAGTTAATAAGGTTGAACTCGAGTTCCAAGAAAACAATCCTATGATTGGATTCAGAGGCGCTTCAAGATACATTGACGAATTCTTCTGCGAAGCCTATGCGCTGGAACTTGAGGCTTTCACGGAAGTGCACAAGCTAGGTTTAACAAATGCTGTTCCGATGGTTCCTTTCATCAGGACAACTACTGAAGCAGAAAAAGTAACTGACCTAATCAAAAAGGCTTTCAAGAAAAAGGGCTTAAAGATACCTCACATAATTTTCATGGCTGAGGTTCCAAGCATCTGCCTTATCCCAAAAATCTTCTCTAAATACTGCGACGGCTTCAGCATAGGAAGCAACGACCTCACCCAGCTGACCCTAGGAATAGACCGTGACAGCGAAAAAATCGCCTGGGAATTCGACGAATCTAATCCCGCCGTCACTAAATCCATTGAAATGTTGTGTGAAGGCGCACATTCCATGACTCCGGAAAGAACTGTGGGAATCTGCGGTCAAGCGCCCAGCGACCTAGGAAAAGATTTCCTGAAGTTCTTGACCATACATCTGGATTCGATTGGCGTCAACCCCGACAAGGTTGTTGAAACTTTGCTTTCAGTAAAGCATATAGAGACTGAGCTGATCGAAGTTATCAAGAAGAACAAGAAAGACGTCGCCAAAATAGCCAAAGAACTGGGAATATCAGAGGCTAACTCCAGGTATATGATCAAAAAGTTTGCGTCAGCAGCGTAGATTAAATAGCCTGATAACCTTTTTTGTGGTGTGGCGCGAACCCGAATCTTTGGATTGCGCCTAATACACTGCCCAGTAGATGAAAAATATGTCCTTCGACCTTGAAGAGAAGCGACTCCAAGAAGAAATAAGGAAGCGGAAGCCCAAAACAGTGTTCTTGCAGCTTCCGGAAGGACTAAAACCCGCTGCCCCGCGCCTAGCCTCAGTTGTTGAGGAAGCTGGTGCTCTGCCGATAGTCTCATCTGACCCCTGTTATGGCGCCTGTGACCTGCCTGTTTCTGAAGCAAAACTGTTGGGCGCTGACCTCATAATCCATTATGGGCATACACCCATGACCCTGAACACTGAGGTGCCAACCGTTTATGTGGAAGCAAGAGCGAAAATTGGCATCAAAGAAGCCCTAAAGGAAGCTCTGCCTTATCTTGAATCTTGGAACAAAATCGGCTTGGTTACAACAGTTCAGCATGTCCACCAGCTGGGTGAAGCAAAAAAGCTGCTTGAGGCTGCCGGAAAAACCGTTTTTGTGGGCGATGCTGATTCCGCTAAGCATTCCGGACAGGTTATTGGATGCGATTTTGGCAACGCTCAATCTGTTTCGGATAAGGTTGAGGCGTATCTTTTTGTTGGCGGCGGCAGATTCCACGCCTTGGGTGTAGCTTTAGCTACGGGAAAGCCAACAGTAATCGCTGATCCTTACGAAAAAATTGCGTACCCTATCCAAGATCAGGCTAGAAGAGTTATCATGCAACGTTGGGGCAACATATCTACGGCAAAGGAGGCAAAGAGCTTCGGCGTCTTGATAAGCTTAAAAAGTGGACAGATGAAGCTGAAGGCTGCCTTGGAAATCAAAGAGAAGCTTGAAAGAAATGGGCTGAAGGCTACATTGTTTGCCCTCAGAGAGGTTACGCCCAGCGCTCTTATCCAGTTTCCGAGTATAGACGCGTTTGTGAACACCGCTTGCCCCCGCCTTTCCTTAGATGATGCACCCAATTATGGTAAACCTCTTTTGTATCTTAATGAAGCACTTGTATTGCTGGGAGAAATGACATGGGAGGAACTGCTCAGAAGAGGCTGGTTCGGAAACGGGACCTAGAGCGGGCGCTGTCACAGATTGAAGCTCATCCGACGCCCAACGCCTACCTTGAACAATACACCACGCCCTCGAAGGTGGCAGCAGAAACCCTCTACCTCGCAGCATACGTTAACGACGACATAATCGACAAAACTGTGATAGAACTAGGCTGCGGCACAGGAA
>Ga0315542_1002851_pt1 | contig 10349 bp, 2 predicted proteins | sample SalMarSW160120MG_FD_202541 | JGI IMG/M metagenome (GOLD analysis project Ga0315542, IMG submission 202541) | Salt marsh sediment microbial communities from the Plum Island Ecosystem LTER, Massachusetts, United States - Salt Marsh Sediment SW1601-20 ... | reverse complement strand
TACGACAGTAGTCAACGTAGTGCGCAATTGTGTGTTCATGGCACCACAAATTCGAGGCATCTGGGTTCAGAAGGGAACCAAAGTGCTGATTGAGCACAACTATTTTATTCGTACGGGAGCGAATGCAGTCCTTTCGTATGGATTTACCAATTTTTTCAATAACACCGTGGTGAGCACCGATACCCTCTCCCCGGATGGCGCTAACAGCGGTGTGTATCAAGCCGGGGACGGCGGTTCCAACGGCATCATGAAGGTGAAGAATAATATATTTTGGGATAATTATGTGGGCATCATCCGGGCTGGCGATAGCTTTCTGTATTCATCCTACAATCTGTATTATGAAAATTATGTGGATGCGATTGGTGTAACGGCAAATTACGGGCATGATGTGATGGATGATCCGCTGTTTCTGGATGCGGCAAGTGATGATTATCGTTTGCAGGTGGGAAGCCCGGCTATCGATGCCGGCATTGACGTTGGGATGGCGTACCAGGGAGCGGCACCGAATATGGGCGCCTATGAAGGCGACGGGATTTTGCTCACTATTTATGTGAATGCAACTGCCGACACAGCATCGGCCAACGGCACACAAGCGCATCCTTACCCGGGAATCGATATGGCTTGCCAGGCAGCTATTGATGGAGCCACCATTTTGGTGGCGCCGGGAACATACGGCAATTGCTACATCGATGCGCCCCGCCCGTCGGGCCTTACCATTCAATCCACGAACGGTGCTGCGACAACGATTATCGACGGCGCCCAGACGACCAACTTTACTTTTGGAATTGTCATTCGAGCTGGAAGCGGCTGGACGGTGGACGGATTTACCTTCATAAATATTGGTGCCAACAACTCGGGTTCAGGGTATGCCTGCGGTGTTTACAACGATAACCGGGAGAGCGGCATAGCAGACACAACCGTGGTAAGCGCAGTTCGAAATTGTGTGTTTGTGGAACCACAAATTCGGGGCATCTGGGTTCAGAAGGGAACCAAAGTGTTGATCGAGCACAACTATTTTATGCGGGCCGGGGCGAATGCAGTGCTCTCGTACGGTTTCACCAATTTTTTCAACAACACCGTAGCGAGCACCGATACGCTTTCGCCGGACGGCGCCAACAGCGGTGTATATCAGGCCGGGGATGGTGGTTCGAACGGCATCATGAAAGTGAAGAATAATATATTTTGGGATAATTATGTGGGTATCATCCGTGCCGGCGATAGCTTCCTGTATTCATCCTACAATCTGTATTACGAAAATTATGTCGATGCAATTGGGGTAACGGCAAATTACGGGCACGATGTAACGGATGATCCGTTGTTTGTGAGCGTCCCAAATGATGATTACCGCTTGCGGGTTGGGAGCCCGGCCATCGATGTCGGGACGGATGTCGGACTGCCATTCGTGGGAGTTGCCCCGGATCTTGGCGCCTATGAAGGAACCGGCGTGGTGGGGATTCAAAATAAATCCACGGTTCCCAGCCAGTTTGCCTTGAAACAGAATTATCCAAATCCTTTCAATCCCACTACCACAATCAAATATGAGATTGCCCGGCTGGTGGATGTGAAGCTGGTCATCTACAATTCTTTGGGGCAGGAAGTGGCGGTTCTGGTAAACAAACGGCAGCAAGCAGGCTATTACCAGGTGAAATGGGATGGCAGAAATTATGCAGGAGAACGCGTCGGCAGCGGCATCTATTTTTATCAGCTCAAAGCGGGGGATCATATCGAAACCGCAAAAATGCTGCTGGTGAAGTAGATTTCAAGATCTTACTCATGGGTGGTACTTGAAAGAATGAAAGGATTTTTCTGACCCTCCTTCTTAATCCCCTTCCCTTATACATCAGGGAGGGGGAAAGTGGGGGTGGGTTATTTGGTGAGTTACTGCTTGATCAAGCCGCTCATTAGTGAAGCTTTTCAGGCAGTTTGCATTTCGCCTTTGCCCTGCGGAATGTAATGAATATTTTATCCGGGAAACTTCTAATCCGGAATTATCCCGGAATAATTGAGGGGCGGGCTTTTTCATCGAAGGAAAGAGACGTTCAAAATGTTGAAGGATTTATATTTTGCTGATTTTTAAAATTATCCGGAAGATTGTTCCCGCCATTCTGGTTCTGTCCCAAATCTGCCTGGGCCAGAATGCGGATTATTTTGATCTGGCCGGAAGCTGGCATTTCAAGATCGATCCTCAAAACACCGGGCTGGTGGAAAAATGGTTCCTGCCTGCATTCGATGACAGCCGGTGGGAGCAAATGCCGGTTCCCGGATTCTGGGAGAGCAGGGATGAATATGCCGGCTACGACGGCACTGCCTGGTATCGCCACCGGGTGGTTGTGCCGGAGAGCTTTTTGGGAAAGCAGATCTACCTCGGGTTGGGTGGTATCGATGATGAATTCGATCTTTGGATCGATGGAAAACATTTCGGGCACTTTGGGGAGAAGGAAACCGGTTTCACCTACTACCAGCGAAAATCCGTGCATAACGTCACGGATTGGCTGCCGCCGGGAAGCCACATGCTGACTTTCCGGGTGGTCGATTGGGCTGGCGGCGGTGGTATTCACCGCGGTCCGGTGGCACTGGCATCGGACACCACCTATTTCATGACGAAGAATGAGAGATTGATGGCCACCGCCCAAAAATATCCGGATGCGTTGTGGCCTTACTGGGTTCAGGGACATGGCCGGGCCTGGACAGTGATTGGCCTGGAAGATGCCGTATCGGAAGGGATGGTCAGTTGGGACGGAGCTCTGGGGGCAAAGGATTGGCCGTTCTCACTATCGGTCTGGCTAAGGACCGCGGACGGGAAAGTTTATGCAGCAGAGAAATTTGATCCGTCACAGATTCAGTGGTCTCTTCTGGACGGATTTCTTCCGTTTCCTGTTTTGAAATTTGGGAATGACAAGATTCAAATAGAGCAGCATTTTGCGGTGCTGCCCGATAAGAATCGGAACTATCCGGAAGGCATTGCCCGGATCGATTACAAAACAAATTCATCGCTGAAACAACCAATCGAAGGCAAACTCTACCTGGCGATCCGTCCTTATCAGGTGCAGGGCAGGGTAGGGGACATCGATAATATTAAATGGAACGACACACTTCAAGCGGTGAAAATCGATGGTAATTCTGCGGTGTGGTGCAGTGCGGGAAAACCTGTCGAAGTTATGCAACAGCCGGTTTCCCTGCTTAATTTTTCAAACTCGCCCGGCGATGTCAGCCTTTATTCTGTCCTGAAAAGTGATCCGAACGAAGTGCCGAATCGGCGAGACAACGACCTGAAAATGAATGCCGCAGCAGTTGCGTGGCCGGTAGAAATTCAGCCCGGCGCTACTGCATTTACCCTTGAGATTCCCCTGGGCAATGGCAATCCGAAATCAGGCGCAATTATTCCCGCGCCGCAGTCGGTTAGTTTTGATAATTTTGCCGCACAGTGGAAATCCCGTCTGCAAAAGGTGACCATTCAAATACCGGACAAACAGGTGACAGATGCCTACTATGCGTCGTTGGCATACATTCTAATCAATGCCGATCAAAAAATGCCACACCCTGGTCCGTGGGCCTACGATCTGTTCTGGTATCGCGATACTGCCTACATCCTGGCAGCTCTGCTGCGAAACGGCTATTTCGATTTTACCCGGGAAACCATCGCGCACCTGATGAATGCGCAACGCCCCAGCGGTGAATTCCCTCCCATTTTCGATCTGAATTATAAACAGGTTGGACAGCGGGAGTGGGATTCGCAGGGACAGGGGATTTTTGCATTAACGGAGTATGTTCGCTTTACCGGCGATACGGCATTGGTGAAAACGTATTGGTCAAATGTTCAGGATGCTGTGCGGTTCCTGGATTCCCTACAAGCCTCTCAGCCGGATCATATCTTGCCAAAATCGTGGTCGGCGGAAGATTTAGGTTCTGTGGACTGGCACCATTACTGGGATGATTTCTGGGCGGTGCGCGGTTTGCAGGATGCGGCATGGCTGGCAGATCGATTAGGTAAAGAGCAGGAATCCGCTGAATTAATAAAAAAAGCAGAAACCCTATCCAGGAACGCAATGGTTTCCATCCGGAAGGTGATGGAAGAGAAAAGTATTAACTGGATTCCCAATGGCCCGGAAGACATTGACGGCAGCTCCATGGCGCGAGGCACATCTCCCGGCTTGTGGCCGGGTGGGGCGTTGGATGCGGATGATCCGCTGGTGCGGCAATCGTTCGATTTCTATTGGCAGAAATGGATTGAACCGTATGACGGTGCTTACCTTCATCAGGGGAAATTCTGGCCGTATGCTTTCGAGTTGGCGACCTGCTATATTTTTCTCAATCAACCGGAGCGCGCACAGATAATCCTGGACTGGCATTTGGCACACCAGACCATGCCTGGCGTGTACGCCTGGGGTGAAAATTCCGATACAACGACGCTGCAGTTTGCAGCCGGCGACATTCCCCATGGCTGGGTGGCAGCGGATTACATTAATCTGGTTCACCATATTCTGGTATATGCCAGCGGCGATTCGCTGGTTTTCGGCGCGGGGATTCCCTGGAAATGGCTGGAAAACGGCCAGCCGGTGACATTGCAGCATTCGCCTACTTACCTGGGGCAGGTCAGTTTCACCGAGAAGCTATCCGCCGGGCGGGATAAAATTGATTGGGACATTGAAGCTGGTGATACCGATGCGGTGGGATTGGTCTTGCGTGTGCCGCCGGGAGTGCGGATACAATCGGTAAAAGCAGACGGAAGGCCGTGGACGGATTTCAATAGCAGGGGAATTCGTGTGCCGGTGGACGTCTCTAAGGTTATAGCGCAGATTGAGGTTCACTAAGGGAGTGTTTTTAGCCCGGTCTTTCAGGACTGGGATTGAAGGGTCGAAAAGTTAGAAAATTGAGGCGATTCATGGCCTTCGGAAGAACAAAGTCACGGCAATAAATGCCCGGACTTATGAAAAAAATAAATTTGGGTTAAAATTAAAGGATATGCTATGCTCCTAAAAGGAATCACCAAAACGCTTATTCTGATGTTAATTTCCCTTTCCTGCATATTTGCGCAGGAGGAAAGTGCATTTCTTTCCAACCTCTCCGCCACAAAAGATTCGCCGATTTACACCACCTATGCGGCCGCCATGCAGCGTTCGGAATTCGCCCTGGATGAAGGGTATCGTTTCATGTTTTACGATACCAGTCGGGGTCTGGATTTTTTCACCGACACCGGCGGTGATAATTGCCTGGCGTTCAAAAAGGGCGCCGATTACATCTATAAACTGAAAGACATGGCGCAGGAACCGGTTATCACTGTCAATTATCCGGACATGGTTCGCTACCATTATTCGCCCTTCAAAGATTTGCGGGTGGATGCGACCTTCCTGGTGCAGAGTTCGCACATGGCGATCCAGGATATAACGCTGAGCAACACCGGCACTGCGTCGATGGACTTCCAGGTGATTCCTTTTATGCAGAATAATTACCGGGTTTTTAACACTGTGGACTTCCACCCGGAAGATAATGCCATTACTTTTATCCATGAAGAGTTGCCGGATGGCTGGGTGTTGGGGCATGATGTCCCATATGTGAATCCGGTGCGGGACGTGTTGCTGCTCTCTGAAAAACCGGATCGCCAGACCAGTTATCGCAGCTATAAATGGGGCACGATTTCAGTTCCACATGAGATTGATCTGAAAAAGAAACCGGAGTACGTGGTATGGGGAAGAGTCTCACATCCCGATGGCGGAAGATGTCGTCACCACAATCCTGCCCCGGAAATTATGGTGACGCTGAACCATGACCAGAGTAAAATTCTTACCGGAACCGCACCCCGCTGGGGTAGTGCAGATGAAACGATTACATCCTACGGTTATTACGGGGTTGAGCTGGGAAATTTCGGGCAGCTAAAGAATGGTGATATTTACACAGTTCGCTTTCTGTGCCGGGAAACCGGGGAGAGCGCGTCGATTACCGATACCGTCAGGAATCTGGGAAAAGAGGACCGCATACGCCGTGATTTGACGCTCGCGGCCAATGATTTGCCTTCACCGCCCCAAGGTATGGGAAGGGATATTTGGGGCAGCGGTACCGAGCTTCGTCTCTACTGGAAGATGGACGGCCAGGATGCGAAATACGACATCTATCGCAGGGATTATCGTCATAGCGGCGATTATGTCCGGGTGGAGGCGGGCACTGATCGTGATTTCTACACCGAAAAAGATATCCAGGGCGACAAAATTTATGGCTACGTTGTGGTGGCGGTGGATAAGAACGGGCAGCGAAGTATGCCCAGCCGTGAAATTAACAATATCGCCGGAAGCGATTTCTTGACCGATATCCGCTATCCTGACCAGTTGAAGAACGATGTCAAGGATCTCTCGCGGGTAATCGCCATGCCGTTGCGGGTAGAACTTGCGCCCGGCGCCTCAAAGCATCTGCGGATTGTGCGGGGCGTGTCCCGCATGGAAACCTCACCACAAACCCTAATCACAGATGCGAAAAAACTGCTGAATGAAGATTTAATGGGATACCAGACGGCCAACGAAAAAGAATTTGCCAATATTTCCCACCTGAAATTCCAGGACCCCGAAAAAGAGATGCTTTACTGGAGCGCATTTAGCCTTATGCGCCAGGTGATGCTGCCGCCGGAAGCGAAATCATCATTCAATTATTACGTGTTTTCACGAGAGCCACAGTGGGGTTGGGGACATGGCGGGCAGGTTTTTCATGAGAGCCTGACCATGCTGGCTTATGCCTACATGGATCCCATGAGCGCCATGAATTCGCAGCGGGTTTACCGTGAGCGCCAGTACCCCGATGGCTACATCAACTACCGCACCGGTTCGTATCTGGATGAGACAATTCCCTACAACGATCAGCTTACCACATCCGCGCCGTGGTATGCCTGGCAGAACTGGGAGATTTATAAGATCACCGGGGATAAAACCTTTCTCAAAGAGATGTATGAATCGAGCAAAAAATTCTACAATTACTACGTTTCCAACCGGGACAGCGATGGCGACGGTCTTTGCGAATGGGGCGCCCATGCGGTTCTGGAGTCGGTTCGGGATGCACAGGTAGCGGTGTGGGATGAGGTTGGTTGGCCCAGCAATTTTGAGGGAATGGATCTGAATTGCATGTTGGTACAGGAGGCAAAATCTCTGGCCGCCATGGCTAAGGAATTGGGGCTGGAAAAACAAGCCCGGTCCTGGGAAAAAGATGCTGCTGCCCGTCAGCAGAAGATAAATGACCTGATGTGGGATCCGGAAACCGGGTTTTACTACAATATCGATAAGAAGGACAATGATTTCACTTTCAAGACACCTAATGATTTAAAGCGCGAAGAGATCATCGGATTTCTGCCTTTGTGGGCGGGAGTGGCAAGCAAAGAACAGGCGGATATTCTGGTGAAGAAACTTGCCGACTCCACCAAATTCTGGCGGAAGTACGGGGTGCCCTCGCTTTCGGCGGACGATTCCTATTACAATCCCAAAGGTTACTGGAATGGCCCGGTGTGGGTAGAATGGGATTTCCTTATCGAGCACGGACTACTGCAATATGGTTATAAAGATTTGGCCAAAGAGATGGTTAACCGTGTCGCAGTAAATATGATTGATGAATTGAAGAAAAATCATCAGTTGTGGGAATTTTACAGTCCCGATGACCAGTGGGCAGGCTACCACCGGCAGTACATCTGGGCGGGAATCATAAACCGGATGATGATGGATGTAATGAAATAAGATGTTGGCAAAATTTCCACCAGTTAGCCCGGTCGTTTACGACCGGAGCCTGGAGAGTAAGTCAAAAAACCATTTAGGCCATTTATGGCCTTCAGTAGATGCCCATGACAAGATCGCCAGGTTGACTAAGACGAAATAAGTTAAAGTTGAGTTTTTAAATTTGAAAAACAGGAAATTCTGATGAGAAAAAAAACTGTGTCCTCTATTCTGGGTTTGATTATCTGTTTGGCAGCCACTTCATATTCCGGCAACACAGAACAGAGTCTTTTTACAATCAAGGAACTGACTCTCGAAACGGCTCATGGAGTGGGTGTATCCGGCTTTGTCCCCGAAAAGGGCAAAAAACAATCCTTGGCCGAAATACTGCCGTTTTTCTCGGTAGATATTAACGACACCACGATAAGCACGCTGAACGCCGATGTTAATCGAACCAAAAAAGGTATTTCGATCAACCTGCCCCACGGAATAAGTGCGATGTTTGAGATTGATAAGAAGTTCTCCCCCGGTTGGAAAGCCGAGATTCGGTTTGCCAACAATTCGCAGGATACCGTTAAAATTTCCAACATGGTGCCTTTCGGAAAAACGGAAAAACGGATTTATCTCACAGCGTCCGGTCCGTGGTCGCTGGCGCGGACAAAAATCTTTCGTCCCGGGCTGGGGCCGGTCGGTGTGGTGTTGCCGGACAATGCCTGGAATACGGGATACGGCGATGTGCCCCTGAAAAACGGCCAATCGGTTTGCGCCATCACCCGCCGCACCAAAAGTGACAGCGGCACTGTGCGCCGCTGGTGGACACTTCTGCCGCCTGGTGCCGATGTGCAATACGTTATGTATGCTGACGGATACACCGGTGCCTGGCAGAATGGCTTGCGACTCATGTTCCAGCAGCGCTACCTTTATGACCTGCAGGAATTTGATAATACGCTTTATGAACGCAAAGACCTGGCGTGGGTGCGCAACGATTATGTAATCACCACCCAGATGGCATGGGATCACGATTTCTATGACCCGCAGCAGGGCGGCTACACATTCGATAAATACCTGGAGATGGGAAAGAAATATTTCGGCGGCTGGGATATCTACATTCTCTGGCCCACCTGGCCGACATTGGGATTGGATCAGCGCAACCAATGGGACTTGTACCGGGATTTACCGGGTGGCCTGAACAAGATCAGGCAGCTTTCCGAGTATTCGCGGCAGCAGGGAACACGTTTTTTCATTTCATACAATCCGTGGGACCAGAGCACCCGCAAGGAAGATCCTTACCAGGGAATGGCGAAGCTGCTCAAAGCCACCGATGCGGATGGTGTGATTTTGGATACATACGGTAGCTCCAGCGACGAGCTTCAGAAGGCAGCAGACAGTGTAAAGCCCGGAATCGTGATGTACAGCGAGGGAATGGCAGTGCCAAAAGACATGCCGGGAATCATCACCGGCCGGGTGCACGATGCTATCCTTATGCCGCCGCCGCTCAATATGAATAAATTTATCAAACCGCAGAACGCCATCTTCCGGGTGTGCCAGCTTCATGACGGCGAGATGCACAGGGAGACTTCGGTGGCATTTTTCAATGGCTATGGAGTAGAAATCAATGTGTATCGTCCCGGCCGCCCGGCCTGGATGGAAGACGAATATCTTTATCTTGGGAAACTGGCTAAAATTCTGCGGGAAAATTCATCCGCCTTTTTGAGTCAGGACTGGACGCCGCTAATCTCGACCTGCGCTGACAGCATCTGGGTCAACAAGTGGCCGGACAAACAAAAAATGCTCTACACGGTTTTCAGCCTGATACCGCAAGGTTTTAATGCTCCCCTATTTGAAGCCGAATTTAGTTCCGATTCCCACTTCGTCAGCCTCTACCATCATGAGGAGATTACTCCCGATACTCTGGATGGGAAGACCTTTGTCCGCGTAAAAACCGATGCTTTTAATCGCGAATGGTTGGGCACCCGCAAAGAAGGAAACGTGGACTGTATCGCCTGCTTCCCGAAACTGCTGGATGTTTCGCTGCATATTGACTCGCTGTCATTTTCAGCCAAAATCGGAGACAAAATTTTGATCTGGAAAGGCGAACCGTCCTACCAGTCGCAGCCGAGGCAGTATCCAATTTTGCCGCAAACCATAAATCTGACAGATGCCTTTGGCCGGTATGAAGGAAATTTCGTGGTGCAGTTGATGAAGGACGATGCACTACTGGATGAGCGCGTGGTTACACTTCCAATGCAGACTCCCCGGTTGATCAGCGGGATGGGACGGACAAAGCTTTATTCGCAGGCGCCGGAGGGGATGCTGAAAATTCCGGGCAGTTCGGAATATTTTTTTAAGAATGAACCGCCAAGCGGTGTCATTCCTTACCCGGATTTTCATCAAGGGGAAAATGTAGCCGTTCGGTCATTTTATATGGATAAATTTTCGGTTACCAATGCGCAGTTCAAAAAATTCCTGGACGCTTCCCAATATCAGCCGAAGGATACCGTCAACTTTCTGAAAAACTGGAAAGACGGCAGCTTTCTGGAAGGCCAGGGAAATTACCCGGTGGTTTATGTCAGCTATGAAGATGCCGGTGCTTATGCGCGCTGGGCAGGGAAACGCCTGCCGACCGAAATGGAGTGGCAATATGCTGCCCAGGGAGGAGATGCCCTG
>Ga0315542_1002848_pt1 | contig 10357 bp, 4 predicted proteins | sample SalMarSW160120MG_FD_202541 | JGI IMG/M metagenome (GOLD analysis project Ga0315542, IMG submission 202541) | Salt marsh sediment microbial communities from the Plum Island Ecosystem LTER, Massachusetts, United States - Salt Marsh Sediment SW1601-20 ... | reverse complement strand
CAACAGTCTTTTCCGCCATCTTATTCTGACGTCTGACATTCTGAACGGTTATCTCCTTTCTTCTGAGATCGTCGACATCAAAACTCCACCTTTTAAATGACGGGATTCCCACGATCAGTAAAACTCCACCGGGTTTTAGCAGTGATACAGCCTGATCGACAGCCTCCTGCTGACCACAGCATTCAAAGACAATATCCAGGCCTTTAGCTTCATTCTTTAATATATCCCCAATTATATCCGAAGTGTCCGGATTGCCGGTCCAGGTTGCTCCCGTTTCTGATGCCAGTGCAAGTCTTCTGTCCAGCTTGTCAGTCATATAGATCTTTTCACATCCCAGGGCTCTGGCAGAAAGCATAACGCTTACACCGATGGGTCCGGAGCCAAGGATCCCAATCTTCTTACCCTTCACCGGTTGCGCCAGGTGAACAGCGTACATACCTATTGCAAGAGGCTCTGAGAGAGCTGCCTGGTCATAAGTCATGTTCTCGTGAATGGGGATGCAGCTTTTCTCAGGCATCACAATGAATTCAGAAAAACAGCCTTCGGCCTGTCCTGGGCATCCCAGGAATTTCAGTTTCCGGCATGTATGGAACCGCTTCTGCATGCACTGCTCGCATTCATAACAGGGCATTGCAGGGTCAATTGCAACCCTGTCTCCGGGTTTAAGCCTTTCAACGGCAGAACCTGTCTTTTCCACAATACCTGCACCTTCATGACCAATGGTGAATGGATATTTCACAACCTGGCTTCCGATCTTTCCCTCACGGTAATAATGGATATCTGATCCACATATTCCAACCGATTTCATCCTGATGAGGACCTCATCAGGCCTTACCAGTTCGGAAACAGGCCGATCAATAATCCCTATCTGCCTTATCCCTGTAAGTACCATCGCTTTCATGTGAGCCATAATTATAATTTTTTTTAAAGTAACGAAGCAAACTGATAGAGAGATCTTCTCCAGGGCAGCCAGTCATGTCAGGATTTATAAAAACCCCATTATTTAAGGATTTTATGTCAATTTCCGGTAATCAGATCAGATCACTTAATTGGGATTATGAATTGTGTCAATGAGTGTGCAGGAAAATTGTAACGAATGGTATTCCCCTTGAACTTAATATCCTTTGTTACTATAGCTACTTCCTCCTTCGTCCTGGTATTGGTTGAATTAATTGTTTCCCCGTTAATCTCATGGACTTTAGCGCTTCCTGTAAATTCACCCGACTGTAAAACGATATCGGTAGCTAAGGCTTTTGTCTCATTCTTGTTGATTATATTCACAACCACCATTTTTGTCGTTTCGTTCAATGAAGCCGTTACATCGAGATAAGGAATCTCCTTGAAGAGTTCATTGCTGTACTTCTCACATTTTGTGTATACATCCAGGGACGTGCCCTGGCAGTTATGGGAATAAAGAAAGAACGGATAAAAGAGTGTATTCTTGTAATCACCATCGGGTGAGCTGCCCACCAGACTTGTAAGAAAGGTAAGGTTAGCCATTTTAACTATATCGGCATGACGGATAAAAGAGTTTAAATGCTGAGCAAGCATCAATGACCCTGAAAGACTATTCCCGCGTGCACTGTATTCATCAAATGAGATATATATCTGTCTTTTTGATCCTGATTTAATCATTGCCTTCTCTATCAGATCCTGTACGATTTCAATCTTTTGATCAATCTCAAGACCTAAGGACATCTGGTTAGAGAAGCCCTGGTCTTTTATTCCCCTCAGTGCCTGTGTCGCATATCTGTGGATAGAAATATAATCAATAGAACCAACCATATGATCGAGCACATAATCATTCCAGTCAATCCAGCCATCATGTGGATCATAATCGGCGGTAACCAAAGGGAAATTTGAAGAGCCTGAAGCAATAAGCTTGATATTCTTGTCGGCCAGTTGCATCAGCTTGGCTGCCTCGATGGCGAACTTGACATAATCCTCTTTATTTTTATGTCCCAGCTGCCAGGGTCCGTCAAGTTCATTTCCAAGAGCCCAGTATTTTATTTTATATGGCTCTTCATTACCATATTTCCTCCTGAGGTCAGAATAGTATGTGCCTTTTGGATAATTGCAATATTCCACCCAGTGCCTTGCATCGTCAAGAGTACCGGTCCCGGCATTTATGCAGACGAAATTCTCTGCCCCTATCAATTTACAGAATTTCACATATTCATCAGTTCCCATCTCGTTGGTTTCAAGCCGATTCCAGGCAAGATCCAGCCTTACAGGACGCTGTTCCTTCGGACCAATACCATCCTCCCAGTCATAACCTGACACAAAATTTCCTCCTGGCCATCTGATCACAGGGACTTTTAGCTCCTTAATAAGTTCAATAAGATCTTTCCTGAATCCGTTTTCATCAGCAAACTTAGATGAGGGTTCATACAAGCCTCGTCTTGGAGATTCAAGAAAACTACCATAAATGTTCGGGTCTATTGCCCCTATTTTACGATCGAGATCAATTTTAATTACAGCTGGTTCCTGCGCCATTAGATTCCCGGAAAACAATCCGGACAAAACCAAGTAATAGAGTAAGGGTTTTAGTTTTTTCATAGATAAATTTTTAAGTTGATTAATAAGTTAGGTTAATAAATATTTTTGTCAGATGATTACCTGCCGGTTTTCCAGTTATGAAATCTTAAAAATATTCTACGCTTTATTATTACAAAAAGACATTTAAATTTAATTAAAATTAATCATCTGCAGTCACTTTTTTTTAAAATTGATGAAAACCCATAACATCCCGGATTAACAACCTTAATGAGAAAATTTTCTCCAGCAATCATTTAATTTATTATTATTCCTTAGTAGTGATGCGTTAACTTTATAAAAAACTATTTAAAACACTGATAATTAAGTTGTCCGTGGGTTTACACCCACGGTTATTCAGATTGTGCCACTTCGCGGCACTATATTATATTGAAATCAAACGCATCAGTAGTAATTATTCCTTTAAGATATTCAGGCGAGATTACTGTCTGCTGTCAGCATTCCACCCTGGAAAGCGCTACGCAAAAAAAAGACCCCGCAGAAGGTATCTATCTGATACGTATCAGTGAGGTCTTATTGATCTATTAATACAAATAAGCCTTTGTAATTACCTCTAAGTTATTTAATGGGTATCATCAGCTGTGTAAATGAATGTGGAGGGAAAGTGTATTGAATGTTATTCCCCTTAAATTTAACATCTTTGGTCTTGATACCTACAGCCTCTTCAGCCTTTGTATTACTTGATGTAATTGTTTTTCCATTTACTTCGTTTGCTGTGGCACTTCCTGTAAAATCACCAGTCTGTAAAACTATATTTGACTGGATATCTTTTGTTTCGTGTCTGTTTACGACATTTATTACCAGAGTTTTAGTTGAGTCATTCAATGCAGCTGTGACGTCAAGAAAAGGTATATCATTAAATATTTTATTACTGTATTTTTCACAGTTGACACTTACACTGAGAGAAGTACCACTGCAGTTATTGGAAAACAGATAGAACGGGTAAAACAGTGCATTCTTGTAATCACCATCGGGCGAAATGCCCACAAGGGAAGTTAACATCGTAATGTTAGCCATCTTTACTATATCGGCGTTCCTTATAAAAGCATTCAGATGCTGAGCTAACTGTAAAGATCCGGTAAGGTTATTTCCTCCCCCTGACCATTCATCAAATGAAATGTAAATTGGTCTTTTTGATCCTGTTTTCATCATTGCCTTCTGGATCAGCGCTTTTACCAATCCTATTTTTTGATCAACATCAAGACCTAATGACATAACACTGGAGAAGCTACGGTCACCTTGCGGTAATGCTTCGTTCACATATCTGTGAACTGATAAATAATCAATATTGCCAGCCATGTGTGTGAGTACATAATCATCCCAGTCAATCCATGCCATATCTGGTTTATAATTTGAAGCTCCGACAGCAACGAATTTGACATTTCTGTCAACAAGCTGCATCAGTTTACCGGCTTCGAGAGCGAATTTGACATAATCTTCTGCATTTTTCTGTCCCATCTGCCATGGTCCGTCTATTTCATTTCCGAGAGCCCAGTATTTTACTTTATATGGCTCTTCATTACCATATTTCCTCCTGAGGTCAGAATAGTATGTGCCTTTTGGATAATTGCAATATTCAACCCAGTGCCTTGCATCGTCAAGAGTACCAGTCCCGGCATTTATGCAGACGAAATTCTCTGCCCCTATCAATTTACAGAATTTCACATATTCATCTGTTCCCATCTGGTTGGTTTCGACCTGGTGCCAGGCAAGATCCATCCTTGCAGGTCGTTGATTCTTAGGGCCAATTCCATCCTCCCAGTTATAGCCTGATACATAATTTCCACCCGGCCACCTGAGGGCCCTTATTTTCAGCTGCCTTAAAAGCTGAATAAGATCTTTCCTGAATCCGTTCTCATCTGCCAGAGGAGATGAAGGATCGTATATATTGCCATAAACAGTGGTACGGATAGGTTCAACAAAACCGCTGTAAATGTTAGGATCTATGGAACCTATTTTGCGGTCAAAATCAATTTTAATGACTGCAGGTTCCTGAGCAAGAAGAAAGCCGGACATCAAGCCGGTAAAGATCACACAACTAATTAAAATTTTAAGTGTTTTCATAATCATAAAGCTAGAAATTTATAAGTATTCAGTTTGTTTTCAATCCTGGTATGCATTTTTGGAAATTATTACCTTAACAACAATCCATCCTGAATGAATATCTGGATCCCTTACTGCATGAGCTTCATATTAATCAATATAGGAAAAATAATTAATGCTGCCGGAAAGTACCGGCAGCGTTAATTCATTTTTAGATACAGATACTTTTCAGTATCGGAGGTTATCTACTACCAACCATCATTTTGTACCAAATTTGTGTTCGCACTCAACTGTGAATATGGGAAAGGTAAGAAGTTGTACTTAGGATCCCAACCATTACCAGAACCTTCGCGGGTTCGAATGTCCCAGTCAGTCGTACCTTCTATGTATCCGTACAATGTATACCAAGTTTTACCCTTATCTTTCTGCAGTGTGGCTGCATCACCCCAACGTACGATGTCGAAGTATCGTTCTCCCTCTTGCCAGAGTTCTGCGCGGCGTTCATCCTTGATGTCCTGGTAAGTCATACTACCGAGGGGAGTCAATTGTGCTCTTGTACGAACCAGGTTCAGGGCTGCCAGACCGGTGCCGTCAGCGTCACCATCAACAAGGAATTTGGCTTCTGCATAGAGCAAAAGTACTTCTGCGTAACGCATGAATTGTGTGTTGGCCATTGAACGCCTGAAAAACCCTCCAATGTCAGTGTAGATATCAGCAGCAAACAATAATCCTCTCCAGCGGAAATACCCCTGGTTAGCACTAATAGGTGCCACGGTACCCGGAGGACCAGAAGCATTATTATATTCCAATTCAAAAGCTTGATCATAGGTGCGAAGAGTTGATTTGAAGCGTGGCATATCAATGCCGCCTTCATGATCCCTGAGGAAATCACCGAACATGCCTGTTGGAGGACACCATCCCCATCCTATGTTATAGAGATCATCGGGCAAGGTCATATTCTCAGGACGCCAGTTTGTCCATATTTGGTCGATGCCTGCCTGGTAACTTGAATATCCGTTAGCATCAGCTGAATTATGCTCCCATACATATTCTTTACAAAAGTCAGCTGCCGGACGGTCCAATATGAACATATCGTCAACCAGTCCATACAGATTCGAACTGATAACGGTATTAAGAGGTTGTACAGCTTGCGCAAGAATAGCGGCATCATTATACTTTGTTCCATACCAGAGGGCTATTTTACCTTTGTAAGCCAAAGCTGTATGTTTCGAAACACGTGCGCCATATGCTTCCTGCTGTCCTATCCCCGAGAGGGCAGGCAGGGCATCGGCAGCCTCCTGCATTTGGGTCAGACACCAGGCTATAATTTCTGCGGCGTTTCCGTTAGCAGGATAGTATTCTTCTGTGGTGGGAACATGATCCACAAAAGGTGGAGTTCCCCACCAACGAACATTTTCGAACATCATTAGAGCCCTGAAAAATTGAGCTTCAGCTTTAACACGAACGATCCTTGCATCAGAGCTTTCAGGAATTTTCTCAATAATACTATTTGCCCAATAGATTAACTTATATGAGTTTACGTACATTGTATTAAGATTACCCTGGGTAGAATTAATGATTAAGTTGTCAGCTTCCTGGAATTGATTGGCTGCGTCAGCAAATGAATTACCACCTGCATAGTGATCGTCGCTCAGACAGTTCAGGAATATTTTGCAAGCAACTCCCTCTATTTGGGAATAATATTGATTGTATATTGATGAGATAAGCGCTTCGGCTTCATCAGGACCTGCTGTCTCATAGTATACATCTGATGACAGTACACTCTTCTGGGGAATGTCGAGATAGTCCTCACTGCAGGTAACGAGTGTCAGTCCCAAAAAAAGTGCAGATATTTTAAATAAATACTTTTTCATAGTGATATATTTTATGATTAAAATGATACGTTTAAACCGAACACAAGTTTCTTCGAAATAGGATAATTCCCAGAATCTATACCGAGAGAATTGACATCTCTATCCAAACCATTCGTTTCCGGGTCGAGACCTGGATACTTCGTGAAGGTGAACCAATCGTCTAACGAAACATAAGCTCGTAAGCCAGCAATCTTAGCTTTATTTATGATACTCTTTGGAATATTGTAACCGAGCTGAATCTGTTTGATTTTGAAGAATGATGCATCAAATACCATAGCATCCGAAACTTTATAGTTTTGGTCGAAATAGTTCGGTTTCGGGTATTTTGAGTTCTTATTGGTCGGTGTCCACCTGTTTTCGTAGAATTCAAGAAGAGTGTTTGCCTGCGGGTAATCACCACGGTTCAGAGCAAACAGCTTTTCGGCACCCTGCACACCTGTTCCAAAAACAGTCAGGTCGAAGTTTTTGTAAGCAAGGTTTACGGTGAGACTATATGTATAATCAGGTATGACACTACCGGTCATTTCACGGTCATCCGTGTTGATTATGCCATTGTCGTCAAAGTCTTTGTAAACGGCAGCACCGGTTTCGGGATTAATACTTTCGATAACGTAAGTACGTAAGTACCATAACGGATAACCTTCCTCGAAATAAGTTACTGTCCCTGAGGTGTGGACGGCAGCGCCTGGGACACGATCTTTTGAAGTACCTTCGGTAACCAGATTCTTTAAAGTGGCAATATTACCACTAATACTATAGTTGAAGTCACCGATTTTGTCTTTCCATCCGAGTTCAAGTTCAAGACCTTTATTGTTTACCTTTCCCGCGTTGACAAAAACAGTTGATGCACCTGTATTGGCCGGAGCTGCTGTGCTGGTTAGCAAATCGTGTGTGTTTTTGTTGTACCAGTCAACACCGACGGTCAAACGATCTCTAAAAAAGCGTGCATCGGCACCGATGTCAACCATATGTGTGGTTTCCCATACGATATCAGGATTCGGGAGACGGCTGGAAGGGTATGTGCCTGTTATCTGGCCGCTGCCACTACCAAAGTCATATCCGTAATTAATACCAGTACTCAAAGTGGTATTATACTGGTAATTACTCAGTGCATTTACGTTACCGTTAACACCGTACGATGCACGGAGTTTTAACGATGACATACCGAGCGCTGCGTTAATATTATCCATAAACGACTCGTTACTGATCGTCCAACCTCCAGAGATTGAAGGGAAGTAACCCCATCGATGGCTTTTATCGAGCTTCGAAGTGTCGTAAGCATCTGCACGAAAGCTGACCTGAAGGTTATATTTATTCATGTATGACCATCCTAAACGTCCGTAGTATGACATGTTAGTTGACAAATCAGGCTGGCCGCTGATTGACATTTGCGTTGAGTTAACTGCGTTGGACAAATAACGGAAGTTTACTGCAGGATTTGAAAGTGTATTGGCAGAACCGTAAACGAATTCGCTCTCCGAGTGCTGAAATGACATACCAGCCATAGCGGTGATATTGTGCTCGTGTATGTTGATCATGTAATTGGCAAAGTTCTCCCACTGATAGTAGAGGCTGTTGCTCGCACGGCCGTTTATTGACATCGCCTGGTTGGCAGTTGAGTTAATATATAAATCGTAGTTATAGTTCGAAATTTGTGAATAACCAGCACGGTACCCTAAACGTGAAGTAAAGGTCAGACCTCCAATGGGAGTAAAGTTAATGTAACCGGTTCCTCTCAGATTGAAGTTTTTATTGTCTGTGTCTGTTCTGTCACGCATTATCGCCGGGTGCCAGATAAGAGTGTTTCCGCTGAATATGGACTCGCCATATATATTGCCGTTTTCATCTCTGGGCAATAAATGGCCTTGAGCTTCCCAAGTTTTAATACGACTCGGCTCCTGCCCAGGAATGTAAGTCCATGGAGTGATAGGGTCGTAAACCATAATGGAACCTAACACACTGATGTTGGGAACCGAACCTTCGGAAACAGTATTTGTTTTTGCATTTTCAATAGATGTAGTAACACCTATTGTCATCCAGTCTTTAATTTTATAATCAGCATTGATCTGACCCGTCAGACGTTTATAAATATCTTTGTCACCCGTGATGATACCGTTGTTGTCGAGATAATTCAGAGATATAAATAGATTACCGCGGTCGTTACCGCCCTCAAAACCTAAGGTATGACGCTTTATATAACCGGTTTCGAACATGTAATCGCCCCAGTGCGTGTCTGTAACACCATCATATTCGAAATCCTCTATTCCAACTGCACCTGATTCAACAACATATTCCATATACTGCGCGGCATTCATAACCTGCGGTAAATTGTCAATCTTCTGGGATGTCAGCTGATAGTTGTAGAAAAACCTGCCCTGGCCTGTGACCGACGAACCCGACTTGGTAGATACCAGGATAACTCCATTACCTGCCTCAATACCGTAGATGGCCGCTGAGGCAGCATCTTTCAGAATCTCAATCGATTCGATATTTTCAGGGTCGAGATAGTCCATGGAAGTGACCTTCAGACCGTCGACGATAATAAGAGGTTCGGTTCTTGAGTTCGATGAGTAACCGCGGATTTGGATTGAAGCTCCTTTACCGGGAGCACCTGAAGAGTTTACAACCTGAACACCAGCTGCTTTACCTTGTAACGCGTGTGCAGCGTCGGTCATTGTAAGGTTCTGTAATGCATCGCTTTTGACTGATGCAATTGATCCTGTTATATCCCTTTTTTTCGTAACACCATAACCAATGACGATAACTTCATCGAGACTAGAGACAGAAGGCTCCATCGATACATTTATTACGGTTTTACCAGCTACCGGAACTCTTTTCTGATTATATCCGATAAATGAAAAGATAAGCACCGCATCCTGGCTACTTATGTTAATTGAGTATATCCCGTTAATATCCGATATGGAACCTATAGTGGTCCCTTCTACTGCAATATTGACGCCAGGTATCGGTTTTCCGTTTTCATCAAGAATGGTTCCTGTTACATGTTGCTGTTGTACAACATCCGACAAATTACCAGGTAAAGTAATCTCCTTTTGGTCATTAGTCAATAAAATTTTCCTGTCAAATACCGCATAACGAACATTGGTTCCGCTAAATAATTCAGGCAGAACATCGGTAATGAGTTTATTCGCTACCTTGATGTCAACCTCTCTGGTAACATCGATTTGTTTCTGATTAAAGATGAAATAGAATTCGCTCTGCTTTTCTATTTCATCCATTACCTGTTCAAGGTTTCCGTTTTTTATTTCGAGGGAAACCCTGGCAACCTGTGAATAGGAGGGAGTGGAAAAGACATTAGAAACAGTAGCAATTGTGATAAGTATTGCAATTTTAAGTTCCATGATCAGTTTTTTTAGGGTTGGGTGTTCAAACACCCATAAATCATAATGTTTTTTCATAACTTTGAAATGTTTTTAGTTAGGTTAGTATCACAAAATATTAACTTGGCAAAACTTACAGGGAGACGGTACCATCGTCTTCCTGTTTTTGCTGAAAAAGGATTGTTCCATAGGCAAAATTCTTTAAGGTTAGTATTCGGGTTATTTAGTTCTGGAATAAATTCTCACTTTTGTTTTGCTATAGGTTCCATCGGGCAGCAGATTCCTATTTTCAATCTTATAATCAACAGGTAAACTGCGTTTTATTAAATCCATAACCTCTTCAATACTCTCATCAATAAATGTTGCCCGCAATCTTGGACCGTCATTCAAATTGACGTTTAATTCAACATCAATATTATACCAGCGTGCAAGTCTCCTGGCAACAATATCCAGAGGATCATTCCTGAATTCCAATCGTCCTTCTGTCCATGATAAATATTTTTGAGGCTGAACGGTTTCTATCGAAAAATCCTGCACAGTTTT
>Ga0315542_1002847_pt1 | contig 10361 bp, 5 predicted proteins | sample SalMarSW160120MG_FD_202541 | JGI IMG/M metagenome (GOLD analysis project Ga0315542, IMG submission 202541) | Salt marsh sediment microbial communities from the Plum Island Ecosystem LTER, Massachusetts, United States - Salt Marsh Sediment SW1601-20 ... | reverse complement strand
CTCACGAATCAGGTTTTTGACGAAGATGAGCGTGACCTGGTTATTCGCCTTGACGGTCCAGGGAACGAATGGGAAGTTTTTCCCGTAGTAAGGCACACTGCTGATCTGGTCGAGTGAAAGTTTCTTGTCTGTCAATTTATACCTCTCTAAATAGGTTCATCTGCTATTTTTGCGATCTCACGGACGAGTTCTTCGACACTGTAGAACTTCAGGAGCTGGTTGCGCTCCCATGCCAGGGGCGAAGATTTAACGAACATCATCTTGCCCAAATTCCTGGAATTTTCCTGGGCGGCCTCGACCCGTTTGCGGTGGCGCTTTTCGTAGAGATCCAAAGCCTGTTCGACGTGTTGGGCGCCCGTGCGGGAGAGCTCATCGCTCAGGGCGGCGGCCGATTCCATCGCCATCGTCGCGCCCACCCCGGCGGTGGGGATGAAGCCGGTCGCGGCGTCCCCCAACAAGGCCACCCGCCCCTTGCGCCAAAGCGAGGCACGGCAGTCGTGAAAATCCCAGAAGAACGGATCGCCGGAACCGGGCTGAATGGCCTGGCCGGGCAAGACCGGACGCTCGAAGCCTTCGACCACGTAGCGGATGAACTTCTCCATGCCCATCTCTTGTGCGACCGTGGACGGCCCGCCGATGAAGACCCCGAGGTGGCCTTTTACCGGGTACAAGCCGAGGAATTTCCCCGCCCCCCAGTATTCGGTATAGGTATCCGGACTGGTATCACCGGGCTCGATCCAGAAGACCCAGCCTCCCCAGCCAGTACTCCGGTAGGCGTATTCCTTTTCGTCGAGCACCATCTGGCGCGTCGCCGAGTGCAGCCCGTCGGCCGCGACGACCAGGTCGAAATCCGCGGCCGAACCATCGCTGAAGGCAACCTCCACCAGCTCATCCTGCTGACGGAGCGCAGTGACGGTCGTGCCGTACCGGATGTGCAGGTCCCCCACCCCTTCGAGCAGCAGACCGATCAGCTCGCCGCGGCTGATGCCCTGGATGGGCCCATAGCGCTGCGCTACGGCTGCGAGGCTGTATTCCCGGATGATCTTGCCCTTGCCGTTGCCGATCCTATAGTGCATCATGGAGCTGCTGCGTTCAAGATACTGCGCGTGCAGACCCAATCCATGCAGCACGCGGGCGCCCATCGGGTAGAGCCCCAGCATATAACCCTTGTTGCTAATCGAGCTCTCGCGCTCGATCACGACCGGTTCTTCCCCGCGCTGGCGCATCAGGGCCGCCAGCGTCAGGCCGGCAACCCCGGCGCCGATAATCAGCGTGCGCGGCCGCCGGGAAAACGATCCTTTCATCGTTTGGTTTACCATTTATATCTCCCTATAAACTTGAAATTAGCTCATCGATACGCTCAGACTGACCGGTCAGTCATATCGAGGCAAAAAAAAGAAAAGCGCTTACGTGGGCACCCGGATGCCGTCCAATAACAGGTGGATACCGGTGCGGATATGGCGCGCTACATCCACTTTGTTCCTGTCGTAGGTCCACAGCAGGATCGTGCCCTCGAAGATGGCGCCGGCTGCGATGGCGACGTCCTGAACATCCACCTGGCGGAACTCGCCCGAGTCGACCCCGCGCCGGAGGATGGGGATGATGTGTTTCATGTAATTATCGAAATAGGCCTGCATGGCTTTCCTGGCGACAGGGTTGCGAAAGGACAGGGCCAGGAACTCGTAAGCAATCGGCATGACCCGCAGCATTTTTTGATAGTCGAGGATGGCATCTTCTGTAAATTTCAGCAGGGTTTCGGAGGCGCTCAAATCATCGCGATCCGGCACGCTCAATTGTTTGAACACGTTTTGAAAAATCCGCCCGATGGTCGTGGTGATCAGTTCTTCCTTACTTTTGAAATACAGATAAAGCGTCCCCTTCCCCAAACCCGTTTCTTTGGCAATATCGTCCATGCGGGTTTTTTCGAAGCCCTTTTCCGTGAAGACGGTTTCGGCGGCGTTCAAAATTTGGGATTTGCGGTCATCGCTCGCATCTGAAGAAGACATAGATAGGCTCACTCCTTATATGACTGACTGGTCAGTCACACCATTATAGGCAACCGGTATGAAACTGTCAAGGTCGCGCAGCACACAAAACAAAGCTGCGTGAGGACTCATTAACAACTATTCATATAATCTTTATCTGATAAGCGTATAATTGCCCCAACGTGCCATAAACCGCTGAACCAACCAGGAGGAAAAGCCATGCCGCGGTTCGGAAGCAGCCTCGTTCTGATTGTCTTTACCCTGTCCTTCTCAAACTTAAGCGCCGGGACCCAACAAGTTATCGCCCAGGACCGGGCGCCAGGTGCTTCTGGTCCGGCCTCACCTGCAGCGCCCTATTTCCTGTGGGTGACGCCCCTGAGCTTTGATTTTGGTCTGGTCGGGATCAGTAACAATGTACCCAGCAGCGCCGGACCTGTTTTCACGGCCACGATTACGAATGTAAGCAGCAGCCCCCTGACGAGCCTCAGCGGCGGGGCTGTGGCGGCCCCTTTTTACGTCACCCAGGATTGTAACGTCGCCGGCGGTATCCTACCCGGGCAGCGTTGCCACTATTTCTTCACCTTTCACCCCACCGCCACAGGGATATATAGCGCCACGTCCAGCACCACGACGAATCTCGGGGTATTCAAGATCCAGCTTTATGGGAGCGGAGCGGATGGGCTGGCCGTGCCCGATTCCACTTCCCTGGATTTTGGCTCGGTGTATACCGGCGTTTCCAATCCGCTCGAGCAGGTCGTAACCATCCGTAACGCCGGTCGCGCGCCGCTGACCCAATTTGCCGGAGGCGCCATCTCTGCACCTTTTAATGCCTCTCAGGATTGTGTCATCGCGGGGGGTGTGCTGCCGGGCAAGAGCTGCCACTACTTTATCACTTTCAAACCGACAGCCAGTGGCATTTTTACGACCACATCCAGCAGCGTGATCAACGGCACCACAGTCAAGATCGACGTCAAGGGCGTCGGCAGGACGAACAAAATTCTGTCCGGGGCTGGACAACACGCCACCCCACTGGGTTTCGATTTTGGGCCGGTCGGCGTGGGCCAGGCAAGCCAGGCGTTGACGACAACGCTTCACAACGAAAGCTCCCTGACCGGGATCAACGGCATCCTCGCCGGCGCCGTCCCGGCCCCCTTCAACCTCTCACAGGACTGCGGATCCGCCCTGGGGCCTTTTGGGTCCTGCCATTTCGTTTACACGTTCTCACCGGCTGTCGCCGGGGATTTCAGCGCCACAGCAACCATTACCGACAGCCTGGGCACATTCAACGTGCAATTGCATGGTACAGGCATCGCCCCCAGCCTGACCGCCAGCCCGCTGGCGCTCGATTTCGGACCCCAGCCGCTCGGATCGATCCAGCCGCAGCAGGTGGTCACCGTCACCAATACCAGCCTGTCGCCCATCACCGGCTGGGCAGGGGGCAATGTGCCGGCTCCTTTTTCCAGCTCTGAAGATTGCAGCCAGATTCAGGGCGGCCTGCTGCCCGGCGATAGCTGCCATTTCTATTATGGTTTTTCCCCCAGCGACCAGGTCTCATCGAATGCAACTTCGAATGTGACCACCAACGGCGGCAGTTTTCATATCCTTCTGCAAGGACAGGGAGCACCACCTCCCATACACTTCAGCTATCTGCCTCTGACTGTTAAATAGGCAGCCAACGCAGGGGTGAATTGCATTTTCACGCCGCATACCAGTCCAACACGCGCAAAGCGCGCAGGCTGATCCAGCGGCTCGGGCGGCCCAGGCCCTCATCGATCTCGACCGGCATCACACCCGGATAGCGGGTCTCGAGCGGCCAGCGCCCCTGGCCATCACGCTTCGACTCCACCAGCGCGATCGCCTCTGCCAGGCGTTCGTCAGTCCGGACGCCGGCTATGCGCAGGTACTCGAGACCGCGCAGCACGTCATAATGCCACCAGGTCGGGAAGGCGAAGCGCGTCCAATCCGTGCCGTCCTTGCGATCACGCCCGATCAGTTCACCGGTCGAAAGCCGGCGGGAGAGGCGCCGCTCGAGCAGGTACTCCTGACCGCGCAAGCGGGCTGCGCGCACCTGCGGGCTGCCCCCGCTCGCCCGTTCGTAGGCCAGCAGCGCCTCCAGCACACAGATCGTGGTGTTGAACGACGAGCGAGTCGAGCCCTCCGGCGCATCGCAGTTCCAGCCGCCGTCGGCTAGCTGCTCGCCGAGCAGGCGCGCGATGATGGCGCTCACATCCTGGCCGAAGTAAGCGCCGGCAGCCGCCACCTGGCCGTTGATGCAGGGTTCCAGCTCGCCGGCGAAGAAGGGGTTCTCGTCACACTCCGGCGGACCCGATCCCTGCCAGGTCACCCGTTCGCGCACCAGGCCCAGGGCGCGGCGCGCCGCTGCGCTCTCGGGATCGAGCCCCATGTCGCGCAGCAGCATCAGCACGTGCATGGTGGAATCCCAGCCGCGGTTCCAGGCCCTGCCAGCCCAGCTACCGTCGACCCCCTGCAGGTCCAGCAGCCGCCTCCCCCAACCTTCTGCGGCAACCCGGGTGCGCTCGGCCGCGACCTGCTCTGCGGGAGCATCCGTCAGGTCGCGCAGCACCTGCCAGCGGATCGCAGGGTCTGAATCCAGCAGCCACTGGATGACTGAGCTTGCTGGCTTTTGAGGTTGTTTGGATGGATCGTTCGTCATTTTGGTGTTGGTAAGGATGACACTCCATGATGTCACTGCGAGCGGTTTTTGCGAAGCAGTCCCAACCTGCCAATTTCGGGATTGCTTCATTTCATCCGCAATGACACACTATGTAATTATGTAATCTATTTTACCAAAATAGATAACTATACTGCAAATTTACAGTATAGTTGGAGGCAGTATAATAGTGGCGTCAAGCAGGAAATAGATTCTAAACGTTCCTCTATTGGTGTAAAATTAAAATGACCGTGATGAACGGCTTAATAAGCGGAGTAATGAGCCATGACACTTGATGAGAAAATTTATCGATAAGTGCAGAGATTACCGCGTTCTTTTCAGGAAGAATTGCTCGATTATATCGAGTACCTGATAATGAAAGTTGAGCGAGGAGAGAAGCGGGATTGGGATTCTCTTTCGCTATCATCAGCTATGCGTGGTATGGAGGATGAAGCAGTTTCATATTTATTGAAGGATTTGATGAGATCGTGCAAGAAAAAGATATTGATTTTGGGGAAAGTGGATTAAAGGTTACAAGTGTAATCCGAGTTGGTGGGAGATTTTGAGGTCCAGCGCAAACTGATCGAACGGGGACCTCTAACCTAGATCGTTGAAACCAGAATGGGCCAGGCTGCAGAGGCAGCCTGGCCCATTGTTTTTCATTTACCTTTATTTACTACCCACCCGTTCCCGGTATGACCAATTGTTGGCCGGTATAAATGATGTCCGCATCCTGGATCGCGGGGTTGGCATCCAACAACGCCTGTACGGTGGTGTTAAAGCGCAATGCGATCTCACCCAAAGTGTCACCACTTTGGACAATATAAGTCGTCTGACCCGTGTTGGGGATGATATTGACCGGTGTTGGGATAACCAGCTCCTGTCCAGGGAAGATCAGGCTGGCATCTTCGATTTGTGGGTTGGCACGTACCAGCGCCTGCACGCTGGTCCCGAATCTGACAGCGATCTCGCTCAAAGTGTCGCCGCTTTGGACAATATACCTCTGTCCATTCATAGTGTTTGGAACTGTGACATTAAAATCAGCCGTCACGGTCGGGCCACTTCCCGTCAAAGGGTCGGCCATGAAGATCCATGGTAGTTGCGTATCAGCATTCAGAGGGATCGTGAACTGGGTGCTGAAACTACCAATATCATTGGTTTGCAGCTCTCTTGACTGCACCGGCTCAGAGCCAAACGCACCTTGGCCAACACGAACCGTCGCCCCAGCATTGAAGCCGCTCCCCTTTACACTCACCATTGTCCCGGCGGGACCACTGTCTTGACTGAGCTGTAATACAGCTTGCGCCCCGGTATTCGGGATCGTGGCGCTGCCAGGGATAGTCAGGTGCTGTCCGGGATAGATCAAGCGATGACTGACGATGGCAGGGTTTGCATCCAACAGCGCCTGCACTGATATATCACAGCGTGTGGCAATCCTGCTCAAGGTATCGCCTGCTTGAACGATATAAGGTGATTCACAAACTGACTGGGCAGCTACCCCCGGGAAAAACGCAAATGTAGCGACCAGTGTAAGAAAGGCAGTGAAAAAAGTTAAGAAAATCCTTCTTCTTGTAAATTGATTCTGATTACTTCGATTCATTATTCAAGTCTCCTCCTTTTATTCCTTTTCGCCAGGCACATCCCGAGAGCCATCCAATATCGACGCGGAAAATAGCCAGAAGAGGCCTCGCTCGATTGGCTCTTGGCGACCAGGGATTCATCTATAAAACCCCTGGTAACAGGCCTCACTCAGCAGAGTGTCGGGAAATTCACTAAATCGGAAATCCAAACCTCAAAACGAAAGCCTGCCTCGGTTCACGGTGAAAAAAAGGAAACAATCTGACAACAAATTATTTTGTTTCTTCCAATATATTTAGTATAATATATTACATACCAAAAGTCAATAAGGGAATCCCCTAATGCACGAATTAGAACAGTAATCAGTGACCGGTGAACCGTGGACAGGGGTATAAAACCCCCTATTCCCTGATCCCTTCTCACCAATCACTTGTAAGGTATATATCTATTACGGTCTATTTTGCCAAAATTTGGGCGCACAGTTTGGCCGGATTGGCATTATAATGGAGTATATTACCCATATTAGTAGTTTTACAAGCACCCTTACACACAATTTCATATCGCATCTAAGTTTCATCAAGGAGATTTGACCATGGGAATCGAATTAGGACAGGTCAGCCGCGTCTTGCGGCGGATCGCGCTGATCGCGGTTTTCGCAGCGCCTTACTTTACCGGCCAGGGGGTTATGGCCAGCCCGACTGTCAAGCAAACCTCTCAATCCCTACCGGCCAGCCAGGACGTTCTGGATCGTTTAGGCATCCAGCGCCCCCAGACCACCGACCTGACGGACCTCAGTCTACAAGTTGCCCACCAGGTCGAGACCAGCGGTCTGCCCGCCAGCGCGCTCGCGCCGCAATCACCCGAAGCGGGTGGCTTGCCTACCAACCTCTACTCCTCATCGGCGCAATCGGCAGCCGTCGTGACCTTGTTGAACAGCAATGCCACCTCGAACTTCCGCGACGTGATGATGATGGGCGATATCGATGGCCGTGAAGACCTTGTGGCCGATCATTCCGCCAGGCTGGCAGATCTATCGACCAGCAACTTTCCGGATGGCTGGATGCTGACCCGGGCGGCGGTGTCGGAACACACGGTCGCCAATGGTTTCTCGAGCAGCGTGTATTATTATGGCGACTCGCTGGGCAACGTCTACGTAGGCGCGGATACCAATACCGGTTTTGGCACAGCCAAGGTCATTACCTACACCGTGCTGAATCTGCCTACCATCATGAACGCCTTCGGATCTTTGAACAGCGACGACCAGATCGTTATCACCGGGCTGGGGGTCAACCCGGTGGCCGACCTGACATCGTTTGCCAATGTCAATGGCTCATTTTCGCCCTTCAGCGGCAAAATCGGCGAGATCCTGTACGTCACCTTCTGGGATACGGGTGGCGGCTTGCGCCTGACCAGCAACAACAAGCTGATCCAGAGCGGCGTGTTGGCCTTCCCGATCGCGGATGACACCAGCCCGGCCTCAGCCCCGCCAGGTATCCTGTCGCAAGCCGGCTTCCCGGTCACTGTAGGCGGCTCGTTCGGCGTGGCCTTTTCGGTATTCGCCAACCTGGCGGGACTTGCCGTCGACGATAATGGCGATGTCTACTTCCAGCAGGTCGATCTGACCAACCTCACAGGCGCCAATATCGTGAAACTGACCTCGGTCGATCAACCCGGCGCGGGTGGATTTCAGGATCGTTCGTTGGCGACCAACGGCTTTGCCACCCTGACGACCTTGACACCCACGAATGGCAATTATGGCACTCCCAGCGGCCCGGCCAAGCAACGCAGCCAGGTCACCAATTATTCCGGCACATCGCCCACGTTTGGCAATATCGTCTCGCTGGCAGCCGGCCCTGACAATATCCTGTATGCGGCCATGGCGCGTAGTCTTGAACCCAATGACCCCGCGGAGACGCAAAATACCGAGGGGCTCTTCACGAATCCGCCCGAGCTCGGTCCCACGCCGTCGATGATCGTCAGCTTCGCCGATACGAGCGGCGCGTTCGACGCATGCACAGGGGTGATCTCCAGCACGCTGAGCATAACCGGCACGCTGCCGGTGGCCGATGGCTTTGCGGATGTGGCCCAATCCGGCCTGGCGCTCGAACCTGGCGTCAACAATTTCCGGGCCTTCGTGTTGGGCAGCGGGCCAGATGTGCGCGGCACGCTGACCGGCGCGACCCCGGACAATACGCTGCAGATGGATTTTCAAGTCGACGCGACCATCTACTCCGGGCTGGCGGTCGACCAGGAATCGAAAGTCTACCTGATCTCCGGCGGGACGCCGGCCAACGTAGGGCGCGACCCATCGCCTTTCCGCTCTGAGATCCTGGTTTTACCGGATCAACAACTTTTCGACCGGCGGGCCGACTTCATCGATTTGCGCGGCGATGTGCTGCCCGACCCAAGCACTACCAGCGGCAACCTCGGCGATGGGCAGTCGAATCGCTTCGATCATTTGTATTATCAGGCACCGTTAGATCAGGTCACGCTCACCCCGATCGGCCTGAGCGGGTTGTCGGGCGGCTTTTTGCTGTATCTCAACCGCACGCGCAACGCGGCGTTCATCCCGACCCTGCCCAATGGCCATCCGCAGGCTGACGATGCAGCCAACGGCCCCATCAACTTTGAAGACTTCGATCCCGGCCACCAGGTCGCGGGCGGCGATGACCAATATTTCCCATTCCGTGGCGATGACAACGATTCCGGAGGCTCTCCCACCCTGGCCGGGCCATTGAACGGGGGCTTCGAGTTCGTCTACCGCGAATATATCACCACCACCCAAACCCTGCAGGCGACCCCCTGGAACGCTTTCTACTTGAACTCCAACGGCAGCCTCACTTTTGGCCAGGGTGATGGCGACAATATCCCAACCTCGAGTAAGTTTTTAAAAGGCACCCCGCGCCTCGCCGGCGCGTGGACCGACCTCGATCCCGGCAGCGCCTTTCAATACGGCAACTTCAATACTTTCCCGGTGCAAGCCCTGGGCTTTGCCGGCATCAATCACTTCGTCGTGCGCTGGATCAACACGCCGAGCTTTGGTTACGAAGCCTGCAACAATAGCAACTCGTTCTCGATCAGCCTGTATGACGACGGCGCGGGTACGGATCAAAACGCCAATCAACCATTGAATCCGGCTAACCCGATCGGCAACAATGCCGTGCCATTCGATTTACAAGAAGGGCCTACGGACCAACGCTTTTACAGCATTGGAGAGGACCAGTTCAGCAGCACCACCCCGCGCCCCGCCAACAGCGGCAACCTGTGCTTCACCTATGGCCGCATGGACCTGCTGGGGGCGGTAAAGGCCGGCGATGCGGTGCTGGTGGGCGTGACGCCAGGGCGACAACCTGTCACGACCACGTTAGGCCTCAATCTGAGTGCGGATGCGCTGGCAGGCGATGCGCCCTTCCCGTCCCAATTGGGCATCGCCATGGGCGGCAGTATCCCGGCATCACCCTATGAGTATTTCGAGACGGGAGCCCGGGCAACCATCAGCGTGACGAATGGGGTCACTACAACCTTCGCAGCCCAGCCGGCTTACGACCTGCGGCAGGAGGGCAATGACCCGGCCCTATCCAGCTCACTGAATCAGCCCGATCTCAATCGCGGCCAGGTGTGCTTCCACAACCTGAGCTCGCAGACGATCGCTTTCGATGCGCTGCCCGACCAGGTGATTTCCGGGCTACCCATCAGCGTCACGGCGACGGCCTCTTCCGGGCTGGACGTGACCTTCACGGCCAGCGGGCAATGCAGCGCCTCCGGGCCCAACGGGTCGACGATCTCGGCCTTGGGCAGCGGGAGCTGCACCGTAACGGCTCATCAGGATGGGAACGATGAATTCGCCCCCGCACCGGCTGTGGCGCACACGTTCCAGATCACGTCGAGCAATTCGCAGACGATCACCTTCGATGCGCTGCCGGACAGGAGCATTGCCCAGTTTCCGTTTACCGTCACGGCGACGGCCTCATCCGGCCTGGACGTGAGCTTCACGGCCAGCGGCCAATGCAGCGCCTCCGGTCCCAACGGAGCGACGATCTCGGCCCTGGGCAGCGGGAGCTGCACTGTCACGGCCCACCAGGCCGGGAATGCCGACTTCACCCCCGCGCCCGACGTGGCGCGCACAT
>Ga0315542_1002845_pt1 | contig 10366 bp, 7 predicted proteins | sample SalMarSW160120MG_FD_202541 | JGI IMG/M metagenome (GOLD analysis project Ga0315542, IMG submission 202541) | Salt marsh sediment microbial communities from the Plum Island Ecosystem LTER, Massachusetts, United States - Salt Marsh Sediment SW1601-20 ... | reverse complement strand
CAGTCTTCCTCCGATTGCAATATAACAATCGATTCAATTATGAGTTTCCTTTAAAATATTTTTTGATTCATTAAGGCTTTTTTCAAGCAGTTTTTTAATGATATCAATCACAATTTCAGTCCTGGTCGTTTTGATAATAAAAGCGTTCGCGCCACATCTTTTAGCCGTTTCCGCATCTTCTTCCAGGTCGCGGGAAGTCAGCATGGCCACGGGAATATTGCGGAGATTGATATCGGATTTAATCATCCGACATACTTTAAGGCCATCCATACCAGGCAGCATGATGTCCAGAATGATTAGATCGGGATTTTCGCTTCTGGCTGTTGCGAGTCCGTCCAGTCCGTTCTGTGCGGACACTACTTCATAGCCCTCGTGTGCAAGCCGTTTTTTCATCATGTAAAGAAACGCAGGTTCGTCTTCTATCATTAAAATCTTTTTTAAATCTGTCTTTTTGCTCATTTTGTTTTTAGATTCCTTTTATTCCGCCAGCATATTGTATACTTTGGTTTTCAATGCTTCGGGATTAAATGGTTTTTGCATGCTCGGTATTTCCATGTGGTTGTTGTATTGTTCCAACTGTTTCTGATTAACTGAAAAAGCACTCATGATAAGGATCGGGATTTGATGTGTTCTTTTATCCTGCTTGAGCCTGCCAATGATTTCATAGCCGTTCATGCCCGGCATAACCATATCGAGCAGAATGAGAGACGGATTCTCGTTCTGCGCTTTTTCGATGGCCGCAATACCGTCATTTGCTTGAACACACTGGAAATCGGATTTTGATAATATTTCTTTTACCAGATCGATCATGATCTGCTCGTCATCGATGATCAGGATTTTAGGAAAAGGTACTTTTTTCAGAGTAAAAATAAAAGAGGTGCCTTTTCCGACTTCGGATTCGACTGTAATCTTGCCTTCATGTTTTTCGATGAGCCCTTTTGTGATGGGCAAACCAAGACCGGTTCCTTTGTATCCGGATGTTTTTGCTCTACCGATCTGTTCAAACTTGGAAAAAAGTTTTGGTATGTCTTTTTTGGCAATACCGATTCCCGTGTCGGAAACCCGGCATTCGATGCAGTCTTTTAGTTCCTTTACTGCAATTGTAATGTTGCCTCCGGGATCCGTAAAGCGTATGGCGTTGCTGATTAAATTGTTGAAAATTTGTTTGATCTTGTCTTTATCGGCAAACAGTTTTATTGGTTTGTCAGGTTGATCGATTTGAAGAGTAATTTGAGCTTCTCCGGTTTTTGGTTCGAAATCATTCCTGATTTTCCTGACGATTTCGCATAGATCAAAGGATGTTCTGTAAAGATCAATCTTGTTGGCTTCAATTTTCGAAAGATCCAGCAGATCTCTAATGAGGCGTTTCAAGTATTCAATGCTTTCTTCGATATTGATCATGATTTCTTTTTGCTCGTTGGTGATCTTTCCGGCAATTTCGCCGAGACAGATGGAGATGCCTTCACTGATAATTGAAAGCGGTGTTCTCAATTCATGAGAAACAGTTGAAAGAAAGTCGCTTTTCAGGCGGTCGAATTCCTTGAGTTTTTCATTGGCTTTTTTCAAAGATTCTTCGATTCGTTTCCGTTCCGAAATTTCTGTCTTCAATTCACCGGTTCTTTCTTCAACCTTTTCTTCCAATTGCTCATTGAGTTTTTTCAGTTCATTCTGGACTTCAGTCAATTCACGATTTTTTTGAACTGTATTTTCGTAAGTAAAAAGAAGGAGATTCAGGATTTGCTGCCGATTGGATGTAATCACATAGCGTTTGTCCGACAGGGTTACTTCCAGAGGATTTTCACTTTTATTATCTGCCGGGTTGGCAAGAATGGCATTGATTTTGGCCAGTAACTGCTCTTCATTGCAAGGTTTGGTTAGAAATGCATCGGCTCTCGCTTCGAGTCCGCGGATGACATCTTTGGGATCTGACAACACAGTCAAAAGAATGACAGGGATATGTTTAATCGTTTCGTCATTTTTTATGGCATGACACATTTCGTAACCATCCATGACCGGCATCATGACATCACTGATGACAAGGGTAGGTTTTCGTTTCTTGACAGCTTCGAGAGCTTCTGACCCGTTCTTCGCGATCGAAGCTTCAAAACTGTGCTGTTTGAGCATGTGTTTGAGCAACATGGCCTGGGTAGGGCTGTCTTCAACGACCAGTACTTCGATTTTATTTTCCATAATCCGTTTTATGTTTTGGCTTTCATTTATATAGAGTCTTTATTGTATGTTTGGACGGAATCCCATTTGTTTTACATATTGCATAAAACTTATTGTTCATTGCCGATTTTCAGGATGCCGTCGGTATATTATTCACATTTGTGGTATTTACCTGTTTTTTTAACCGTTTTGTAAATTTTGAATAATGCTTTTTTTCACATTCCGGACAAAGACCGTGGGTGAATTCGGCGTTGGCATATTCCCTGAAATAAACTTCGAGCTGCTGCCAGTATCCTTTATCGTTACGAATCTTTTTACAGTGAGAGCAGATGGGAATCAATCCGCGGAGTTTTTGAATTGTTTCCATGGATTTTTTCAGTTCCCTGTTCGCTTTTTCAAGTTCCTCGTTCTTTTGAAGTACGGCTTCATAGGTCGAGAACAGCAGATCGAGAATCTGCATCCGATCTGAAGTCAAAAAGTGCTTCTGGCCTGCAAAAAAGATTTCGATACCCAGATCTGCCATTGAATTTCTTCGAAGCTCCTTGTTTACGAGCACATATTGGACGTGAGAAAGCAGGTAGTCGTCACTGTATGGTTTTGTGATAAAATGATCCGCCTGGCATTCAAGCCCTTTAATAATATCCTGAGGTTCTGATAGTGTTGTGAGCAGAATGACGGGAATGTCGCACAGATCCCTGCTCGATTTAATCTTTCTGCACAGTTCATAGCCATTGATTCCCGGCATTAATACATCGCTGATGACGATATCCGGACGATGGTGGCGGATTGATTCCAAAGCGGCTTTTCCGTCGTATGTGACAGTGACCGCATACTTGTGTTCTTCGAGCGTGTGGCTCAATTTCTGTGCTTGTGTGTGGCTGTCTTCAGCGATAAGAATGACCACATCCAAAGTCATCTTGTTGGTTTCTTCACTATTCACGGTTTCTCCTTCTCTTGTTTTTTACCAAGCAGTCATGACAGTAAATTTTTAACAGATCCGATTGAAATATTCTATACACAGCAATACCCGATTTTATCCTGAAATGGCATCCCTGACCACCCGGCGGAGATATTCCTTTTCGAATGGTTTTTTGACGATAGGGAATGCGTTATGAACTTCCTGATTGAGTCTGCTTTTGTCCACATGAAATGCGCTTACAATGATAATTGGAATTTTGTTGGTTCGGATGTCATGTTTCAATCTGCCCACGGCTTCGTAGCCGTTTATTTTGGGCATTTTCATGTCAAGAATGATAAGAGATGGAACTTCAGCCTGTGCTTTTTCTATGCCTTCAAGGCCGTCATTGGCCTCGATAAATTGATAATTGTCCTCCCTCAGGAATTCTTTGGCAACTTCGATAATGTTTTTTTCGTCGTCGACGATAAGTATCTTTGGAAAAGGAACCTTTTGTAATGTAAACCAGAATTTTGTGCCTTTTTTAAGCTTGGAATCCACCCAAATTTTGCCTCCGTGCTTCTCAACCAATCCCTTGCAGATTGCCAGACCCAATCCGGTTCCTTTGTACCCGGGGCCGTCGACCCTGCCGAATTGTTCAAATTTTGAAAACATTTTGTTTAAATTATCCTTGGCAATCCCGACTCCTGTATCCGAAACACAGCATTCGACATAATCCGTGCCGTCTTTGATGTTAATTTTTATTTCACCGTTCGGGTCCGTAAAACGAAGCGCATTGCTGATCAAATTGGTAAAAATCTGAATGACCTTGTCTTTATCTATAAAAAGTTTGATGGATTTCTGCAGGCATTCGAAATTAAGCTGAATCGCTTTTTCTTTCGCTTGAGATTCATAATTCTGGTACACCTTTTTCAAAATATCACAGAGATCGACAGAGCTTCTTCTTAACTTTAACTTACCCGCTTCTATTTTTGATATATCGAGCAGATCCGTAACCAGCCTGGTCAGGCGGTCCATGTTGTCCATTGTATCGGTGAGCAAATCCCGTTGTGTGTCCGTAATTTCTCCGGCGATTCCCTCGAGGCAGAGAGCGACTCCCTCGCGCATAATGGCAATCGGTGTCCGCAATTCGTGAGAGACCGTTGAGAGGAAATCACTTTTTAACTTGTCCAGCTGTTTCAGATTTTTGTTGACTTCTTTGAGTTTTTCTTCGGTCTGTTTTCTTTCCATGGCGTAGTTCATGGCTCTCCAGAGAAGATGGCCGTTCACTTCGCCTTTTACTAGGTAGTCCTGCGCGCCTTTGCGAACGGCTTCCACTGCGATTCCGGAATCATTGAGTCCGCTTAAAACAATGATAGGCTGGGTGGACGCAGCTTCCTGAATGGTTTCGAATGTGGACAAACCTTGACTATCAGGAAGTGAGAGATCGAGCAGAACAATATCATATTCGCCATTTTTTAAACGATCGATCCCTTTTTTAAGCTGTTCCACGTGATCAATTTTAAAAGTTGTTTCCGGTGCTTCCTGATAGCCCGCTTCAGTTAATATTTCACTCAACAATCTGGCATCTCCGAGATTGTCTTCTATCAACAATATATTTAAGTTATTAAGCTTCATAGTTTGGTCCCTGAGTATCATATATACTCGTCATAATCCTTTTTTTAATGTGGCGGGTTAAGTTCAGCCACTTTCAACCAAAAATTGACAATATATTGAACTGCATTGACGAACTCTTTAAAGCCAACAGGTTTTGTTATATAACAATTGGCATACGGATTGTATACTTGGGATATATCCTCGTTGGCTTTTGAAGTTGTCAGAATTATCTCAGGAATTTGCATAGGCGTCGGGTCAGTTTGGATATTTTTGAGAACATCACAACTGTCTTTCTTGGATAAATCCAGATCTGTAGTGGACTTATTGCGATAGCTGTTTTGTCTCTTAAGAAATGGTAATGATTCTTCTCCGTCATGGGCGGCGTACAAATAGGTCTCCAAATGGCTTTCCTTAAAATTTTCCTGTGTCAAACGGATGTCTCCCTGATTGTCTTCTGCAAGTAAAATGTTTATTTTTGTATTTCTAATTTCAATAATTTGCTTTGTTTTGTCGTTACTTTTCATATATCCTGACCTGATTTAATCAATCTATGTCGATGGCAATTTAACGATAGTCAGCCAATAATTTTCGATCGATTTGGCGATCAAAATAAATTCATTGACATCTACCGGTTTGTTAATATAACAGTTTGCATGGAGATTATATGTTTTTAAAATGTCTTCTTCCGCTTTGGATGTGGTCAAAATAATCACCGGAATTCTTTTCAACAAGGGCTCGTTTTTGATTTCCTCCAGAACTTCGCGCCCATCTTTCTTGGGAAGATTCAAATCCAGAAGGATGAGATCAGGGCGAGGCGCGTTGTTAAATTTGCCTTCCTGTTTGAGAAAAGCGATTGCGTCTTCCCCATTTCCAACAACATGGAGTGTATTGTTCACTTTCCCTTCTTTAAATGCTTCAAGTGTTAAACGGACATCGGCCGGATTATCTTCAATGAGTAGAATATCAATCGGTTTGAAATCAGCTCCAAAATGATGTGTCATAAATTTCCTCCGGGAAAGTTATCTTTTTAATGATTTTCTATGGTAAAATTTTCAAGCTGTCGCAATGCCAAACGGCTTGGTACGCTTTTGTTGTTTTCCCATCGATTGACTGTGCAGAGGGTAACGCCGAGGCGGTGCGCGAATTCCTCCTGCGTCAATTGAAGTGATTTACGAAGTTCTTTAATTTGTTCACCATTCATAGATGCAATCATCCCTTCTGCTTGAGGATTATAAGGTTTTAAATGAGGTTGTTATGCAGATTTATCATTTTACAAATACTATGCCAAGGTTTGGATGAATGGAATTTCTATTTTAAGTCTTTGATAATCAATGGAAAACTGCCACATTAAAATTGCCGGAAACAGATTTTTTATTCATTATGAAATAGTTCCTCACAATATGAAATTGAAAAAACGATTGCACTGAGTGGCAGTTATATGACTTGCATGTATCAATTTTTGGTTAAATATTAGAAATGATTCAAAGAGATTAAAAGGATGGCAGGAGTTTTGCAAATTACGAAAAAGTATTTAAAGAGCAAACTATGATAGTATGATCATAAGACTTGTAATCTATTGAAATATATAGCAATACTATAATTTTTACATATGAGAATTCTATTTTTCTATTTGAAAAGACATTCGAAAATGGAATGCTGGCTGCACGAATGATTGATGCATGTTATCAAATTGAAACAACAATGGGAAAAAAATTCGATATAAAGGGGAATTTATGGATTTAAAAAAGAAATTGAATCGTATTTTTTTGGATAGTCCGGTTTATTTTGGCATACTTGTGTTTGTTGTTCTTTTATCTCTTGAGATAATCGGATACTGGCTTTTTGAGAAGAATCTCCATTTAATTCAAACAAATGCAGTGCAAATGCCGCCGAATTTATCCTATACTGTTGGTAAAATTTTCATTATAATAAGCATTGTTGGCTGCCTGTTTTTATTCTGTATATTCATGCTGTGGCGAAGGGGAAAAACAAAAGACCAGTCTCTGGAAAAGATCATTAAGAACGGACAAATGCTGGTAAAAAAGGATTGTGCGCTCCTGACGACTTCGGTTACTGAACTGGCGCAGGGGAATTTAACGGTCGATATGTCGGTTCAAACCAAGCCTCTTCCGCTGTTGAATCGAAGTGGTATCAATCCCTGGATTCAGGCAATTAACAGTATTATAACAAGTCTTCAGAAAACAGCCGGAATATTTAAGGAGATTACAGCTTTGCCCTGTTCCCGTTTGTGCTATGTCGGAGCGGATTCATTTCTTGAGGGCCGCAAATGTGGGGAAGTGATGGGAGAAGTACTCGGAGGTAAAGGTCAGGTGGTCATTAGTACAGGTTCATTGAAGTCAGTATCGCATGAATCACGGCGCAAAGGTTTTAAGAGCCTGATTCAGGAGAAATATCCTGAGATTCAGATTGTTGAGGTAATTGAGAATCGAGAGGATCCTGAGTATACCTATTCAAGTATCAAGGGCTTCATCAGAAAATACCCCCATCTTTCAGGAATATATGTGTCAGAAGGATCGACCCCTTCTTGTGCGGCAAAGGCTGTTTTAGATAGTGGAAAATCTGGTAAAATCAAAATTGTCAGTCATGATTTGACGGATGAAACCATGCGCTATGTTCGTCAGGGCGTGATTACAGCCACCTTGGGACAGGATCCGTTTGCACAGGGTCACGATCCGGTGATTCATCTTTTTAATTATCTGACTGCAGGCTGGAAACCGCCTACACCAAGATTGTTAACCCGAATGGATGTAGTTACTTCGGAAAATTATCAGAAATTTTGGAAAGAGGGAATTGGTGTGATCAAATCTCTTTCGGACCATTATACAAAGCCAGTTCAGAAAATGTCGAAGAAACCTCTGAAGATCATGGTACTCGGAAGAGAAAGTTCTGCATTTTGGTATCCTGTTCGTGAGGGTGTTTTAGCTGCAGGTAGAGAATTGGAACCCTTTAATGTGAAAGTCGAGTGGACTCTCCCAGAATCAAAAACGAATGAAATAAAAGCGTCGGACTTTAAACCGTACTTTGAACGTGTAATAGCGGAGGAGTATCATGGACTTTCCACGATTGCTCATGATAAGGAAATGGTTCCGTATATCAATAAAATAGTTGATTCTGGGATACCTGTAATTACATTCAATAGTGAACCGGCAAGTATTCGAGGTTTGGTATACACAATCACAGAGCAGGCCGAAAATTTAATGGGATTGAGTGAGAATTTGGCCAGCAGTGCCTATCAAGTCAATATGGCGACGACACAAATTAACGACGCGATGCACGAAATGGCAAAGGGAACCGTATCACAGAATGAGGATGTGAATCGTACCCAGGAAGCGGTTAAATCGTTACTGGCCAATATTGATCAGGTCAATCGGGAAGCAAAAGAGGGTGCAAAGACATCGGTCAATACAGCCCATGCAGTGGGACAGGGAACCGATGCCATGGAAAAAACACTGACGGGTATGCAGACAATTGAAAAATCAGTAGAGGATACATGGCATATTGTAGAGGAGTTGGGAAAACATTCGGAACGAATAGATACGATTGTTGAAATGATTGATGATATTGCTTCGAGGGTCAATGTATTGGCATTGAATGCGGCAGTGGAAGCGACACGGGCCGGAGATTATGGAAAAGGATTTATGGTTGTTGCCAATGAAATACGGAAGCTGGCCAAGAATACGGCCACTGCAACCCAGGAAGTGACACAGTTGGTTGGAACGGTTCAAGACAGCATTCACAAGGTAGAAAAAGTAATGTCCGGAGGATTAGAGCAGGTAAAAGAATCCGCAAAAATGACAGAGGCTGCCCAGGATTCAATGAGAAATATTAAAAAATTGGTAGAGATGGATAAAGAACGAATGCAAAAGATTTCAGGGACGATCACGGATATGCAGCGTTTTTCAAATGAAGTAGGAGAGGCAATGCAAACTGTGGCTGTTGTGAGTGAAAAAAACACTGAGACAGTGGGACAGGTTAACAGTGCAACGCAACAGGTGAGCACCCAATTGGGAGATTTGGCAACGCTGGCGCAATTGCTCGAGGAAATGTCCAAGGGAGAGCAGGAACTATTGGCAAAGTTTAACCTGTCCGGAAATGCAAACTAATTAAGGTGATGTCATGACAAAAAATTATATCCATTCTTTATTGTCCGGTAAAACATTTTATATTTTTTCAATAGCCATCATTGTTTTTCTCATATTTGGATTTACAGGTTATTTTTATTTGAATCAATATGTGCATTTACTTCATTCCGGACAGTTGATTTCAGCAACGAATACGCAGATGCTCATTGGGAGATATTTTATTATTGGAAGTTTGATTGGGAATGCCATATTTATTTTATTCATTGTTTTATCTATATTTAAAAAAACAATCAGACCATATCAAGACCTGATAAAAACAGGGCGTGTTTTAGCTGAAAAAGATTGTGTCAATTTAACCGATAATTTGGCTGAACTTGCCCAGGGAAATTTGTCGACGACTCTATCCTTTCAAGCAAAACAGATTTTAGCAAAGAGAGTGACTTTGGAGATGGAGAAATTTGCAGACGTACTCAATGAAATGATTGAGAGTCTCAATGAAACTGCCAATGAATTCAATGCAATTACAGACATTCCCTGCCGCCGTCAATGTTATATCGGAGCGGATTCATTTCTTGAAGGACGCAAGTGCGGAGATGTAATGGGGGAAATAATTGCGGGCAAAGGAGAAGTGGCTGTTATTACAGCTTCATTTAAGGCATCGGGTCTGGAATTGCGGAGAAAAGGTTTTGCGAGTATGCTCCGCGAGAAATATCCCGAAATTCAGATTATTGACGTGAAAGAAAATCATGATAAAATAGAAGAATCATATTCTATTACAAAAGATTTGATTAAAAAGTATTCCCAACTCGCGGGAATATACGTCACAGAGGGCGGAACACCGAGTGGTGTCGCAAAAGCAATTGTCGAATCCAAGAAAAAGGGTAAAATAAAAATTGTCTGTCATGATTTAACAGATGAGGTCATGCCATATGTCAAGGACGGTGTTGTTACAGCCACATTGGGTCAGGATCCGTTTGCACAGGGATATGATCCAGTAATTCATCTTTTTAATTATGTTGCAGCAGGCTGGCGGCCATCTACTCCGAGACTGCTGACACAAATGGATGTGGTGACACCCGATAATTACAAGCAATTCTGGAAGGAAGGAAAGGGTGTTATTAAATCGGCTTCCAAACAGTATGCCCAGCCGGTCGAGAAAATGCCTGAGAAACCAATTAAAATCATGGTACTTGGAAAGGAGGACAGTGTATTCTGGTATCCGGTTCGAGATGGAGTTTTATCTGCCGCTAAAGAATTGGAACGATTCAATGCGAAAGTCGAATGGATCCCCCAGGAAACAAAAGATTTTGTAACAAAAGTATCAGATTTAGAACCATATTTTGAGCGGGTGATATCGGAGAAATATGATGGACTTTCAATAGTCGTTCATGACAAGGAGATAATTCCATATATTAATAAAATCGTTGATTCAGGAATACCTGTAATGATTTTTAACAGTGAACCGGCCAGCTTGCGGGGTTTGGTATATACGATTACCAAACAGGCCGAGAAACTGATGGGGTTGAGCGAAAACTTGGCCAGCAGCGCTTACCAGGTTGATATTGCGACAACTCAAATTAAC
>Ga0315542_1002844_pt1 | contig 10372 bp, 7 predicted proteins | sample SalMarSW160120MG_FD_202541 | JGI IMG/M metagenome (GOLD analysis project Ga0315542, IMG submission 202541) | Salt marsh sediment microbial communities from the Plum Island Ecosystem LTER, Massachusetts, United States - Salt Marsh Sediment SW1601-20 ... | reverse complement strand
AGGAATTTCTGGACCGCTTCGGGCCGCTCCCCCCGGAAGGGCTCAATCTCTTGGAGGTGGTCCGGGCCAAACACCGGTTGCGGCAGTTGGGGATCAAGCGGCTGGATATGCCGGATAGCGTCGCGCTGCTGCAATTTTCCCACCCGGAGCGCCTGGACCTGAAGCGTTTGGTTGAAGCCCTCAAGCGGCGCCCGCACACTTACCACTTGACGCCGGATCAGACCTTGCGGATTTACCTCCAGGAAAGCGAGACGGTACTTGACCGGTTACGAAACTGCTTGAAAGAAGTAGAGACATTTGTTAAGCCAGAGGTAGAGGATTAAATCAATGACCAAAAACCAGGCGCGTTTGATGCTGGTGGGCGCAGCTTCCTTGATCCTGTCGGTTCTGGTGGGGACGGGAGTGGCGGAAGAGATCGACCGGATTGTGGCCGTAGTCAATAATGATGTCATCACCATGTCAGAATTGCAACTCATGGCCAAGTCCGTTCAGGCCCAAGCCGGGATTAAACCCACGGGGAAAGATAAGAAGAAAATGTTGCACGAGATGCTGGAGGCCCTGATTGACCGCAAGCTGGCCAAGGCCGAGGCCAAGCGCCGGGGTATTACGGTGACCACCAAAGAAGTGGACCAAACCATCGAAAAATTCAAACAGCGCAATCATATCCCCGATGACGCAACCCTGATCAAGGCCCTGACCCAAGAAGGGATTTCCTTAAAGGAATTCAAGCAGCAGATTGCGGACCAATTAATGCAGGAGCGTTTGGTGTCGTTGGTGGTGGGCTCCAAGGTCATGGTCAATGAAGCCGACGTCCGCCGGATTTATGACCAGAAATTTAAGAGAGGCGGCACCCAGGTCCACCTTTTGACCTTAAGGCTGCCTTTCCCGCCGGGGGCTACCCCGGAACAGCAAGATGCGGTCAAACAGAAAGCGGAGACCATCTTAATGGCCGTCAAGCGGGGCGAGTCCTTCAAGGAGGCGGCCGGGAAACTCGCTCTGCAACCTTCGGATGTGGGCTTTATCGCCCAGAAAGACCTGGACCCGCGGCTGGCCCAATTACTGGATACCCTGAAAATTAAGGAGATGGCCCCCATAGAGACCCCGGCAGGCTATCAATTGATCCAGGTGCTGGAACGCCGCCGAGGCGAGGCGCCCCCCTTTGAGAAAGTCGCCCCGACAATCCGCCGCATGTTGCAGCAGCAGGAAATGGGCAAGTATTTCAGCGAATGGATCAAGACCTTGCGGGACAAGGCCCATATCAAGATCATGTTGTAGAGTTATGATGCCCATCAGTAGCGGCTCTGCCCCGGTGGTTGACATCCGCTCCCTGGCGCTGCATGTGGGGGAGACGGTCACCCTTCGGGGTTGGGTCTATCATCTGCGTTCCAGCGGCAAGGTCCGCTTTCTGGTGCTCCGGGACGGCACCGGGTTGGCCCAGGGGGTGCTGGTCAAGGGGAATCTTCCGGAGGAGGATTTTCAGCAATTCGAGCAGCTTACCCTGGAAACTTCCCTGATCCTCACCGGCCGGGTCCGGGCCGAACCCCGGGCTCCCGGGGGCTATGAGCTGGAAGTCAGCCGGGTGCAGCCCCTCCAGATCGCCCCGGAATATCCCATTTCCCCCAAAGAGCACGGGGTGGCCTTCCTCATGGACCGGCGGCACCTGTGGCTCCGGTCTCCCCGGCAACAGGCCATCCTGAGGGTCCGGGACGAAGTCTGCCGGGCCTGCCGGGAGTTCTTCCACGCCCGGGGATTCGTGCTGGTGGACACTCCCATCCTCACCCCCACGGCCTGCGAAGGCACCACCAGCCTCTTCGAGACCGACTACCTGGACCGGGGCAAGGCCTATCTTTCCCAGAGCGGCCAGCTCTATTTAGAGGCCGCGGCCATGGCCCTGGGACGGGTCTACTGCTTCGGGCCCACCTTCCGGGCGGAAAAATCCAAGACCCGGCGCCACCTGACGGAGTTCTGGATGGTGGAGGCCGAGGCGGCCTTCTTCACCCTGGATGACATCATGGAACTGGCGGAGTCCCTGGTGCGGGCCGTGGTCCTTAGGGTGCTGGAGCACCAGGAGCCGCAGTTGCTCCTCCTGGAGCGGGATCTGGCGCCCCTCCAGGAAGTGCTGGCCGGCCCCTTTCCCCGCCTCAGCTATGCCCAGGCCCTGGAGCACTTGCAGCAGCACGGCAAAGACCTGGCCTGGGGGGAGGACCTGGGCGGCGATGAGGAGACCGTGCTCTCCCAACTCTTTCCCCGCCCGGTGCTGGTGCACCGCTACCCCAAGGAGGCCAAGGCGTTTTACATGGAGCCGGACCCGGAAGATCCCCGGCTGGCCCTGTGTGTGGATATGCTGGCCCCGGAGGGCTACGGCGAAATTGTCGGGGGCTCCCAGCGCATCCATGACCTGGATACCTTACTGGCCCGCATCCGGGAGCATCACCTGCCCCGGGAGCCCCTGGAGTGGTATCTGGACCTCAGACGGTACGGCAGCGTGCCCCACGGCGGCTTCGGTATGGGCATCGAGCGCCTGGTGGCCTGGCTCTGCGGCCTGCACCACGTCCGGGAGACCATCCCCTTTCCCCGCCTCCTGGATCGGATTTACCCCTGATCCCCAGGGTGACGGCGGCCGGACCGGCGCAGCGCCGATGGCTTTACCGTGAAAAACTTTAAATCCCCCTAAATCCCCCTTTGAAAAGGGGGGCAGGGGGGATTTTTCATCCTCAGGGGTGAAGCATGTGCAGATCATGCATGTTTACCGTGAAAGTCGCCCCATCAGGGCGAGCCGCCGGTTCGCCCCCAGCGAAGATTTTCGTTTTCGGGGGAGGCCAATTTCTGCGGTCATGAACCTTTAGTCTGTCCTTCCCTTGATTTTTCCCCTTAACTATACCGAAACATTGTATAATCCAGAGCAACCGCTGGTCCCCCAAGGTCTGCGCCTTCCAGGTCAAGGGATACACTGGAGCAGCCATGAAACTGCGCACCTATCTGATCCTGTCATATCTGGCGCTCATTACCTTAATGTTTGCCGGCGCCTGGTTCATTGACGATTACGTCTTGCGCGACGTTACCCGGAGCGCCATCCGCATCGCCGACCAGGCCGTCAGCCAGGTGACCACGGCCAATGTGCAGCATTCGGAAAATATTCTCACCCAGATTGGCGAGTACGTCGTCCGGGAAAAGGCCGAGGAAGTGGCCCGGGAATTGGCCCATGCCCTGAAAGGCAGGAACATCCATAATTACGCCAGGCTGCGCCGGGACCACCGGCTCCGGGCCATCGCCATCCAGGAGATTTACACCCCGCACGGTCCGGCGGGGTATACGGATGTATATGACCGACGCGGCTACATCCTGTTTCACCCCGACAAAAACGTGGAGGGCCATAACCAGTTGGATTGGGGGAAGGAATACCCTGAGACCACGGAGCTGATCAAGCGCTCCTTCACGGAAAACTATGTTCAAGGTTATTTCAATTTCTTCGATAAGAACAAGAAGCCGCGGCAGCGGTTCTCGGCCCGGGTCCATGTGCCCGGCACCCCCTTTATTGTCGCGGCCATCGTCAACCTGGACGAATATTTCCTGCCGGTGCAGCGGCGCATGAAAGATTCCTGCCTGCTCGCCATCGTCCAGGCCAGACAGCAGATCGAAGGGCATTATGCCGCGCTCAGCCGGGAGGTGATGCTGGGCGGCATCTTTGCCGGCCTGGCCCTGTGCCTCATCGGCGGCCTGTCGGGGCTGTGGTTTGCCGCGGCCATCTCCCGGCCCATCTCCCGCCTCCGGGATGGGGTGCGGCAGGTGGGGGAAGGCGACTTTAGCGTGGCGGTGCCGGTACGGGGCGTGCGCGAGGTGGCGGAACTGGCCCATTCCTTCAATGACCTGGGGCAGCAGCTCACCGAATACATTGAGAAACGGGATTTCATCCGGGACACCTTCGGGCGCTACGTCACCCAGGAGGTGGTGAAGCGGCTGCTGGAATCCGAAGGGGCCCTGGAAATGGGGGGCGAGACCCGGGAGGTCTCCCTCATCATGTCGGACCTGCGGGGCTTCACCGCGATCACCGCCGGCATGCACCCGGAGCAGGTCATCACCTTTCTCAACCGCTACTTGAGCAAGATGATCGAAATCCTCATGGACTACCGGGCGGTCATCGACGAAATCCTGGGAGACGGCATCTTGGCCTTCTTCGGGGCCCCCGAACCCATGGAGAATCACCCGGCCCGGGCGGTGGCCTGCGCCCTGGCGATGCAGGCGGCCATGGACGAGATCAACGCCGCCAACGAGGCCGATGGCCTGCCCCGGCTGGCCATGGGCATCGGGGTGAACACCGGCACGGTGGTGGTGGGCAACATCGGCTCGGAAAGACGGACCAAGTACAGCGTCGTGGGCTCCGACGTTAATTTTGCCTCCCGCCTGGAAGCCTGTGCCCTGGCGGGGCAGGTGCTCATCAGCGCCGCCACCTACGGCCAGGTTAAAGACCTGGTGGAGGTGGGCAACGTCCTCCAGGCGGAGATGAAGGGGGTGCCGGGGCAAGCCACCCTCTATGACGTCCGGTCCATCGGCGCGCCTTATAATATCCGGCTCCGGAAGAAGTTGGAGACCCTGAAAGAGTTGCCGGCCCGGCTCAGGATTCAGATCAACCATATCAAGGACAAGATTATCACCGGCGCCAGCGGCTCGGCCTGGGTCACCCATATCTGCGATACCGCCGCCCTGGTGACCTCGGAGGGGCCCCTGGAAGCCTGGGAGGATGTGCGCCTGACTCTGCTGGATAAACACCAGGAGCCGATCCCGGGCTATATCTATGGCAAGGTCACCCGGGTGACGGTGATGGGTGAAGGTCAATTCGAGGCCCTGGTCAGTTTTACTTCGGTGCCCGAGGAAATCAACCGGCGGTTGCGCCGGTGGACCGGGGCGGCGTAAGGCGGGGATCACATGGAACATGGCGGACACTTGCCGGACCGGGGGAGGTGGTGGTCCCGGCGTCCCTCCGGGCGCCAGGCCATCCAGAACATTGCCGGGGGGGGATTGGGGTCAACTCTGGCGCCGCGTCTCCTGCAGGCGCTCGCCATGGCCCTGTTGGGCTGCTTCCTGATGGGGGCGGGGTTGCCGGCCGGGGCCCAGGAAACCCCGCCGGTTACGGTCTCGTTTATCCCCCAGTGGATTCCCCAGGCCCAATTTGCCGGCTACTACGTGGCCTACGCCAAGGGCTTCTACCGGCAGCACGGCCTGGACGTGAAGATTTTGCGGGGCGGCCCCGAGTGGCCGGCCTCGGAGATGCTGGCCCAGGGCCGGGTGGATTTCGGCACCATGTTTCTGGCCACCGGCATCGAAAAGCGGGCCCAAGGGGTCAAACTGGTCAACCTGGCCCAGATCGTCCAGCGCTCGGCCCTCATGCTGGTGGCCAAAAAATCCAGCGGCATCCACACCCCGGAAGATATCAACGGCAAAAAGGTCGGCCTCTGGGGGCAAGAATTCCGCTTGCAGCCCCGGGCCTTTTTCCGCAAATATCACCTCCACGTCACCGAGGTCCCTCAATCGGCCACCCTGAACCTGTTCCTGCGGGGCGGCGTCCAGGTGGCCTCGGCCATGTGGTACAACGAGTATCATCTGATTCTCAACGCCGGCGTGAACCCCGATGAACTGACCACCTTTTTCATGGCCGATTACGGCATGAACTTTCCCGAAGACGGCATCTATTGCATGGAGGAAACCGCGCGGCGGCATCCCCAAAGGTGCCGGGCCTTCGTGGCGGCTTCCCTGGAAGGTTGGCGGTATGCCTTCGCCCACCCCGACGAAGCCCTGGATATCGTCATGAAGTATGTCCAAGCCGCACATGTGGCCACGGACCGGGTCCACCAGCAGTGGATGCTGGCCCGGATGCGGGATATCATTGAGCCCAAGGGCTGGAAGCTGCCCATGGGGACGCTCACGGCCGCGGCCTATGCCCGGGTCGCCGGGGTCCTCCAGAAGAGCGGCCTGATTAACCATATCCCGAAATTCGCCGATTTTTATCCCCAGGGGGGCGCAAAGGATGAAAAATAGGGGACTGGCGGCCCAACTCATCATCCTGATCCTCGCCAGCACGGCCATTATCTTTATGGCGGCGTTCCTCTATAACCTCGTGGCCTCGAAGCAGGCGATCATGCGCCAGGTGGGGGAAAACGCCCGGCACCTCACTCTGGAGACGGCTTTCCGGATTGAGACGGTGCTCCAGACCGCGGAGCGGGCGCCCATCAACCTGGCGGCGGTGTTGGAAGCTTACCCTTACCAAGAGGCGGATCTGCTCCGCCTGATGCGGACCACCGTGGCCACTAACCGGGAGGTCTTCGGCGTGGCGGTGGCCTTTGAACCCCATGCCTTTAATCCCAAATTTTATTATTTTTGCCCCTATTGTTACCGGGACCAGGGCCGGATCAAGATCAGCTTTTTGGGGAGTGACTCTTACCGCTATTTTTACTGGGATTGGTTTCAGATCCCCAAGGAACTGCATAAGGCCTGCTGGAGTGAACCCTACTACGACGAAGGCGGCGGCAACATCATTATGTCCACGTATTCCGTGCCCCTCTACCGGCGGGCGGGCGGCACCCGGAAATTTGTGGGCGTGGTGACCGCGGATCTCTCCTTGATGTGGCTCAAAAAACTGGTCTCCGCCGTCAAAATTTATCAGAGCGGCTATGCCTTTCTCATTTCCCAAAACGGGGTGTTCGTCACCCACCCGGATGCGAAGTGGATTATGCGGGAGAGTATCTTCAGCATCGCCGAGGCCCGGCATGACCCCTCCCTGCGGCGCCTGGGGCGGGACATGATCCGGGGCGGGTCCGGGTTCGTGCCCCTGACCGATTTCTATTCCGGGAAAAAATCCTGGCTGTTCTACGCCCCGTTGCCCTCCATCGGCTGGTCCCTGGGGGTGGTCATCCCGGAAAATGAATTATTTGCCGAAGTCAACAGCCTCAGCCGGCGAATTTTAGTGATCGTCCTGGTGGGTCTGGTGTTTCTGGCGGTGGTGATTGTGGCCATTGCCAAAAATATTGCCCGGCCCTTGCGGAAGCTGGCCCTCCAGACCGCGGCCATCGCCCAGGGGGACTTTACCGCCACGGTGCCGGAAACCGGGGTCCGGGAGGTCGCCAACCTGGCCCACTCCTTTAACGAAATGGGGCGCCAACTCACGGATTACATCGAAAAGCGGGACTTTATCCGGGACACCTTCGGCCGCTACGTCACCCAGGAAGTGGTGAAAAGGCTCCTGGAAGACCGGGACGCCCTGGAGATGGGAGGCGAAACCCGGGAAATCTCCATTCTCATGTCGGACCTGCGCGGCTTTACGGCCCTGACCGCGGACATGGACCCCGAACAGGTGATTACCTTCCTGAACCGCTACCTGGGCAAGATGATTGAAATTCTCGTTGACCATCGCGCCGTGATCGACGAAATCATCGGCGACGGCATCCTGGCCTTTTTCGGGGCGCCGGAACCCCTGGAAGATCATCCCACCCGGGCGGTGGCCTGCGCCCTGGCGATGCAGACCGCCATGGACGAAATCAACCGGGCTAACGAGGCCGACGGGCTCCCCCATCTCCAGATGGGCATCGCGGTCAACACCGGCCTGGTGGTGGTGGGCAACATCGGCTCCGAGCAGCGGGCCAAATACAGCGTGGTGGGGTCCCAGGTCAATTTCACCGGCCGCATGGAGTCCTATTCGGTGGGCGGCCAGGTGCTCATCAGCGCCTCGACCTATGAACGGGTGCGGGACCTGGTGGAGGTGCAGGGGACCATGGAGGTGCAGATGAAAGGGGTGCCCCTGCCGGCCAGCCTCTATGACATCCGGGGCATGCACGGGCCTTATGAACTCCATCTCAAGGAAAGACGCGATATCCTCATTGCCCTGACCACCCCCATCAACGTCGAAGTCTTCATCATCAAAGAGAAGATCGTGCGGGGCGCCACCGGCCGGGCCTGGATGACCCACGTGTGCGACACTTCGGCGCAAATCACCCTGGAAGGCGACCTGCAGCCCTGGGACGACGTGCGCCTGCACCTCCTGGATGAGGGCGGCGCGGTGCACGGCAAAGTCTACGGCAAGGTGACCGCGGTGCGGCCCCTGGAGGATACCCTGAGCGAGGCGGACCTCCGCTTTACCTCGGTGTCGAAAGATGTTTATGAGATCATCCGGCAGATCGAGAATGCGCCTTAGGGACCGGCGCCGATTCACGGTTAAATCAACAACATACCGTAATTACAGCCTTTACTCCCCCAGTCAGGTTTGAGGTCCCTTACCTTTCCATCCTCTCCTGTATGACCGCCTCCAAAAAAATCATCACGGCGCGCCGGGTTTGAGGCTGCCGGGGGGTTTACTTACTAAAGGCCGTTTACCGGTCTGATAAATCGACAGCAAGATAAAGGAGATAATCTGTTATGCGGAAAAGTAAGATGTCCATTGCGGTGCTGTTGGCCCTGGCGTTGACCATGGGTCTGGCGGCGTCCTCCTGGGCCGGTCCCGGTCACGGAGGCGGCTGGGGCTGCGGGCCGGGAGCCATGAATCTCAACCCGGAGCAAGCCGGGAAGCTCTTTGACCTCAAACAGAAGTTCAATAATGACACCGCGCAGCTGCGCCGGCAGATGTGGGTCAAGCGCGCCGAATTGCGGACGCTCTGGAATACCGCCACCCCGGATGAGAAGGCGATTGTCGCCGCGCAGAAAGAAGTTAATGCCCTGCGGGGCCAGTTGCGGGAGAAACGGGTGGCTTTCCGGCTGGCCCTGCGGAAGATCGCCCCGCAACTGGGGCAAGGTTTCGGCCGCGGCCGGTATGGCTGTCCCTATGGCTATGGCCCCGGCGGCGGTCATGGCCCCGGTGGCGGGCCTGGCCCCGGTGGTCCGGCCAAGTAATCCCACGTCGCAGTGAATCAGGTGGCGCCGGCTCAAGCCTAAGGCTCTAGAAAAAGCGCTATGCGTGCCACCCCCTGGCAAAAATCTCCCTCATCTTCTAACCCACCTCCTGATGGTGAGGGGCCCTAAGCCGGCCCCTCACCGCTTTTTGCCAACCCGGCCTGACGCCCTCCAGTACCCCGGTTTTTCCCGGTTTCCGGCCATAATTTCGGTCTGCCCGCCGGGGAGTTCTTGAAAATTTTCCAATTCTGCCTTAAAGTTAAAGAAAATACTCGTCGAAAGAAATTATCAGAGGCATGGCATTATTACCGATTCATAAATTGCCCCATCCGGTGCTGCGGCAGGAAGCCCGGGAAATCACCGAGATCAACGGGGAGGTGCAGGGTCTCATCAACGACATGGCGGAGACCATGTACGCCGCGCCGGGCCTGGGTCTGGCCGCCAACCAGGTGGGGGTCCTGCAGCGGCTCATTGTGTTCGATGTGGCCCATAAAGAGGGGCGGCCCCGGAAACTCCAGGTGGTGCTCAATCCCTGTATCGTCGCGGGGGAAGGGGAGATCACCCATGAGGAGGGCTGCCTGTCGGTGGCGGACTTTTCCGCCGAGGTGCGGCGTCAGGCCCGGGTGGTGGTCAAGGGGCTGGACCGGGAAGGGAAACCCATTGAAATCACCGGGGAAGGATTGCTGGCCGTGGTGCTCCAGCATGAAATCGACCACCTGAACGGCGTTCTGTTCATCGATCATATCAGCCGCCTCAAACGGGGGCTTTACTTAAGACGTCTGAAGAAACAGGTGGCGGCCAGGTGAAATCCGGACCCTGGCGGCTGATCTTCATGGGCACGCCCCAGTTCGCCCTGCCGTCTCTGGAGGCCATCCTGGCCGCAGGGGAAGAGGTGGCCGCGGTGGTGACCCAGCCGGACCGGCCCCGGGGCCGGGGGCAGCTAGTCACCCCCTCGCCGGTGAAGGAGCTGGCCCTGGAATGGAATCTGCCGGTGCTGCAACCCCGGCGCCTCAAGGACCCGGAGTTGATCCGGCAGCTAAACGCGTTGGCGCCGGAACTCATGATTGTGGTGGCTTACGGCCGGATTCTCACCCACGAGATCCTGGCCCTGCCGTCCAGGGGGGTCCTCAATGTCCATGCTTCCCTGCTGCCCCGGTACCGGGGGGCCGCCCCCATCAATTGGGCCTTGATCAGGGGGGATAAGGAGACCGGGGTGACCATCCAGTGGCTCCAGTACGAAGTGGATTCGGGACCGATTTTCCTTCAGGAGCGCCTTCCCATCAACGCGGAGGACAATTGCGGGACCCTCTACACCCGCCTGGCTGAGCGGGGGGCGGCTTTGCTGGTTCAATCCCTGGAAATGCTCCGGCGGGGGGAGGCGGTCAAACTGCCCCAAAACCGCCGCGAGGTGACCATGGCGCCGCCCCTTACCCGGGAGATGCTCCGTCTCCACTGGGAACTCTCGGCCACGGAGGTGGCCGGCTGGATTCGGGGCCTG
>Ga0315542_1002843_pt1 | contig 10373 bp, 8 predicted proteins | sample SalMarSW160120MG_FD_202541 | JGI IMG/M metagenome (GOLD analysis project Ga0315542, IMG submission 202541) | Salt marsh sediment microbial communities from the Plum Island Ecosystem LTER, Massachusetts, United States - Salt Marsh Sediment SW1601-20 ... | reverse complement strand
CGAATTTATCGTCGATTCGGATACGGATACTGCAGCCACCATTACGATTTATCCGGGGGACGAGCAAGAAACCGATGTGCTGCCGTTTTCAGAGGCTTTCCAGGATGCTGAAACGCGCTGGCGCTTCTGGTTCGAACATGTGCCGCCGGTCCTCGAGCGTTTCGAGCGTACTTATGCCTATGCCTGGTGGATCATGGCTAATAATTTAATCAGCCCACAGGGCAACGTGACCTACGAAGCGATGCTCCCTTCCAAGATCACCTATGTTGGCTTGTGGCTGTGGGACAGCGCCATGCATGCCCTGGCTTACCGGCACGTTGATGCCGAGTTGGCTCGCAACCAGATCCGTGCCATGTTGGCTCTGCAGTTCCCTAACGGGATGCTGCCGGATGCCATTTATGATGAGGGGGTTGTTTCGCATATCGACCACCCTATCTTCGGCCAGGTGACCAAGCCGCCGATCCTGGCCTGGGCGGCGCTTAAGCTGCATGAAAAAGATCCGGATATCGAATTTCTGCAGGAAATTTACGTGCCCTTGGTGCGGCTGTATGCCTGGTGGTTCACCATGAACGACGACGATGGGGATGGGTTGGCGCAGTACAACCACCCTTATTCCTCCGGTCTGGATGACAGCCCGCTCTGGGACTACGGTATGCCGGTTGAGTCTCCTGACCTGAACACTTATCTCTGTGTGCAGATGGGCTCCCTGGCGGTGATCGCCGAGATGCTCGGCATGGATGCTGAAGGGGCCATGTGGCGGCGGCGTGCGGCTGCCATTGTGCGTCGCATGGTCGATGATTTTTGGGATGAGGAAGCCGGACTGTTCTGGGCGCTGCACGATGAGCAGCCGATCCCCGTGCGTACGCCTTTCAACCTGTATCCGCTCTGGACCGGGCAGTTGCCCAACGAAATCCGCGCCCGAGTGCTTGCTCATTTAACCAACACCGAAGAGTTTTGGGGCGAGTATGTCATCCCAACAGTGGCGCGTAATGACCCACATTATGACCCCAATACCATGTGGCGCGGTCCGGTGTGGGTCAACATCAATTATTTCTTCATCGAAGCGTTGGAACAAATTGGTCAGATTGAGTTGGCTCACGAACTGCGCGAGAAAACTTTGCAGTTGGTGATGAGCCACAGCCATATTTTTGAATATTACAATTCCGAAGATGGAAGCGTTCCCGCAACTGCGGCCGATATCTTTGGGTGGACTGCGGCGGTTTTTATCGATTTAGCGATCAAAGCCAGCCAGGAAGAAACCGCGACGGTGGAGAATAATGATGAATGATGACGGAAGCTTATCGGATCTTGAAAGCGGGTGCCGGGATTTACAGATCGAGCTGCTTAAAAAATGGGTATTGATCATCGCCGCCAATCGCGCCCCGGTCACTTTGCAGACCGATGAAGAGGGTGAGATTAAGTTCCAGCGCAGTGGGGGCGGTCTGGTCACGGCCCTTACCGGATTGGCCCAGCACGTGGATGCGACCTGGATCGCCAGTGCCGTGACAGACACAGATCGGGCCTGGAAAGAAGGTACGGTGCCTCTGAATGAGGAAGGCGATACCATTCAAGTGCGTTTCGTCTTACCCAAAGAAGCTGCCTACGACATGTATTATAACGTAATCTCCAATCCCTTGCTCTGGTTTCTGCAACATAATATGTGGAATATCGCCCGCGCCCCGACCATCAACCGCGATACCTGGAAAGCCTGGGAAGAGGGTTATGTGGCGGTAAACCAGTTGTTTGCCAACGCCATCGCCAAGCAGGTCCGCTCCAGCAAGCGCCACGCGCTGGTCATGCTACAGGATTACCAGCTTTACCTGGTGCCGGCGCTCCTGCGCAAGAAAATGCGCACGCGTAAGGGATTTACGCTGACCCATTTCGTACACATCCCCTGGCCTGGAGCTGAAGATTGGAGCATTCTGCCCCCGACGATGCGCCGCCAGATCCTGGAAGGCTTGTGCGCAGTGGATTTACTCGGCTTTCAAACCCGAGACGATGGTTTGAACTTCATCCGTACCTGCGAAACTCATTTGCCGCGTGCACACGTGAATTACAGGCATGGAAGGGTCTGGTTTAAGAACCATTCCACATACGTGCGCGATTTCCCGATTTCAATTGATGTACCCGCCTTAAAACATTTGGCGGAGAGCGAGGAAGTCGCTAACTACCGCGAGCAGATTCTCGATGCGGTTGGAGATCTCCAACTGATCGTGCGCATAGATCGCACCGAACCGAGCAAGAATATTGTGCGTGGATTTCAAGCCATGGATGAGCTGCTCGATCTGTATCCCGAGTACAAGGGGAAAGTGCAATTTCTGGCTATGTTGGTTCCGTCACGCATGGAGGTCGAAGAATACCAGAACTACCTGGACGAGCTGATGGCGGCTGCTGGGCGCGTCAACGCTCGCCACGGCGAAAGCGAGTGGGAGCCGGTGCGCGTCATGGTGGGTGAGAACTACCCGCGTGCTATCGCCGCTTTACAGCTTTACGATGTCCTGCTGGTTAACTCCATTGCAGATGGGATGAACCTGGTCGCCAAAGAAGGCCCTGTGGTCAACCGCAAGCATGGTGTAGTCATCCTTTCCGAGCGGACCGGCGCTCGCCAGCAGCTTGAATCCGGTGCCATCGTGATCTCGCCCATTGACGTCTACGCCACCGCCGAGGCCATGCACCAGGCGCTGATTATGTCCGCAGAGCAGCGCGAAGAGCGTGCTCGCCGCCTGAAGTGGATGATCGAACGCGATGATATCTCCGCCTGGTTTTGCAGCCAGTTGGAGAAGATCGATGAGCTCAATCTTTAATGCCTTAGACACCGAGTTTTTGTAAAAACTCGGTGTCTCGGACTGAGAGTGAATTTACATGAGTGATATCAAGACCGCCTTCCTGCATTACTCCGCCCCACCGGTAGTGGGTGGCGTGGAGGGCGTCATGCTGGCCCATGCGCAAGCTTTTCTGGAGGCCGGATACCCGGTCAGCATGATTGCCGGGCGTGGGGATGAGCAGGCTTTACCGTCTGGGTGTGATCTGATCCTCGTCCCCGAGCTGGATTCCCAGTATGCGAGCGTCTTGCAGGTTGCTCAGGATCTGGAGCGAGGGAATATACCGGCAGATTTCGATCCCTTGGTCGAGCGGCTGGTAGAAGCGCTGGGTCCGATCCTGCAATCTTTTAACAACCTGATCGTGCATAACCTCTTCACCAAGCACTTCAACCTGGCGGCAACGGCCGCATTGTATCGCCTGCTGGAGGCGGGGGATTTACCGAATTGCATCGCCTGGTGCCACGACTTCACCTGGACCAGCTCCCATTCACGCCCAAAAGTGCATTCTGGGTACCCCTGGGACCTGCTGCGCACATACCGTAGTGATATGACTTACGTGGTCGTGTCCGCAGCCCGGCAGGCTGAGCTGGCCGGACTGTATGGCTGCCCCGCAGAAGATATAAGAGTGGTCTATAATGGCGTGGACCCACAGGTGCTGTTCGGCTTTTCCCCGCAGGGACGCGAGTTGATCGAGCGTCTGGACCTGCTCGGCAGCGATCTGATCTTGTTGATGCCGGTGCGTGTCACCCAGGCCAAGAATATCGAATTCGCATTACAGGTAGTCGCGGCCCTGAAAGACGCCGGGCAGAACCCCAAATTGATCCTGACCGGTCCACCCGACCCACACGAAGAGGCGAGCATGGAGTATTACCACAGTCTGCAGGATTTGCGCCGCCAATTGGGAGTCGAGTCGGAGATGCGTTTCATCTATGAATCCGGGCCACAGCCTGACGAACCGCTGTTCATTGATCTGCCGGTGGTTGGCGACCTCTATCGGGCCAGCGACCTGATGTTCATGCCCAGCCATCGTGAAGGATTCGGCATGCCGGTGCTCGAGGCTGGCCTGTTGGGGATTCCGGTGGTCACGACAGCAGTGCCGGCCGCCGTGGAGATCGGTATGCAGCAAGTGATTTCTTTTGCCAGGTCGGAGAATGTCCCCCAGGTCGCGGCCAAGATTGTCGATTGGGCTGAATCCAGCCCGGTCCACCAGTTGCGCCGCCGGGTGCGCCAGCGTTATACCTGGAAGCAGATCTTTGCCAGTGATATCGAGCCTTTGCTGGTCGGAGAGGCTGGCAAATGATCTCAGAATTAAGCGCGAAACTGCGCGCTCACATGGCGAATAACAATCTCATCTGGTTGTTCCTGGATTACGATGGCACCCTGGCGGATTTTGCTCCTACGCCGGATGAAATCAACCCGGACCCTGAATTGGTCGCCCTGCTGCGGCGCTTGAGTACCCAGCGGAACTTGCGCCTGACGCTGATCTCCGGGCGGCGGCTGGCGCACGTCAAGCAATTGGTTCCCATTTCGGAGATTATCCGGGCTGGGACGTATGGGATCGAGATGCAGTTTCCGGAGCGGGATGAATTTGCCCGCCTGGATTATCAGGATATCCGGCCAGCACTGGAACGGGTGAAACCACGCTGGAGCGAATTAATCGCCGGGCGGGAAGGGTTTTACCTGGAGGACAAGGATTGGGCTTTGGCTTTGCATGCCAGGTTCGCGGAAGAGCACGAAGCCGAACGAGTGTTGGCCCATGCCCGCCGGATTTTGGAAGAGGAAATCCATTCCAGGAATTTTCGTGTTTTGGGAGGCGATAAATTCCTGGAGATCGGCCCCGAGTTGGCACACAAGGGGGAGACCATCACCTACCTGCTGGACAGTTTTGGCGAGCCGGATATGCTGCTGGTCTATGTTGGCGATGACGATAAGGACGAAGAGGCTTTCAGTGTCATTCACGAACACGGCGGCAGCGCCATCGTGGTGGCTGCCGAACCGCGCCCGACTCAGGCTGATTACCGCCTGGAGTCCCCGCAAGCCGTGCGCCACTGGCTGGCTGAACTGGTTTCTCAAAATTAATCGATTGCAGCTGTTTTCCCCAAGTCGTTTTAAGAGATTCTCATCATAATCTAATAAAAACATCCGAAAACTTCACTTTGCCATACGCGCTTGTTCGCTTACACTGGAAATTGCCCGGTCTGTTGCGTGATAATTCACGTTCTGGCAGGGCAATTTTTGTGAAATTGATTTTGTTGAACTTTATTGGAGAATGCCATCCATGCCAGAGCAAACCCCGCGTACGTTGAATCATTTCGCCTTTTTCCGTTTCAAGCAAAGCCATAGCGACCTGCCGCCGGCTGAACGGCGCGCATTTCACCAACAATGGATCGCCGAACTGCGCCAGAGCGCTCAGCATAGCGATATTTATCAGGTTTATCCGGCACTCAGCCGGGCCGATATCCTGGTGTGGAGCGCCCTGGAAGCCGATGACCCGGGGGCGACCGCCGAATTCTTACGCAAATTTGCCTGTGCCACCAATCCATACCGCGGCCTGGTCGAGCCGGTGGAGATGCTTTGGGGGCTGACCAGGCCCTCTCAATACACCAAAACCCGTTCGACCCAGGAAATCGATCCTTTCGCCATACAGCGCAATACTTACCTGGTCCTGTATCCTTTCGTCAAAACCGTCGAGTGGTACCTGATGAGCCGCGAGGCCCGCCAGGGAATGATGAACGAGCATATCCGCATCGGTAAGCAGTATCCCGAAATCACCCAGCTTTTGTTGTATTCATTTGGCCTGCAAGATCAGGAATTCATCGTCGTTTACGAGATGGACGATCTGACCCAATTCTCTGACCTGGTATATGAGCTGCGTGACAGCGAAGCCCGGCGTTTCACTGAGCGAGATACCCCGCTGTTTACCGGTATTTATCATTCAGCGGAAGAAACCCTGGCTTTGTGGGAGTGAGCTTTCAAATGACAGCCTCTACGAAAACACCTGCCACAATCGCGGTCTTGCTTATGGCTTATGGCAGCCCGGAATCGACCGCTGAGCTGGAACCTTACCTGCTGGATATCCGCGGCGGTCGTGAAACGCCCAAATCCCTGGTGGAGGAGATCACCGAGCGCTATGAGCTGATCGGTGGACGTTCGCCACTGCTGGATCTTACCCGCCAGCAGGCGGAGGCTTTGGAAGGCGAACTGAACCGTCGTTTCGCCGCTAGCCCGCTGACCTTCAAAACTTACCTGGGTATGCGCCACTGGCAGCCACGCATCAAAACGGCTGTAGCCCAGATCGCGAGCGACGGTATCAAGCAGGTGATAGGCCTGGTCATGGCGCCACACAGTTCCAGCATGAGTACGGGCGCTTATTACGCTCGCCTGGACGAAGCCATCGCTGAACTGGGCGTGGAACTGGATGTCATTCGCATTCAGAACTGGCACGACCTTCCCGGTCTGATCGATGCGATCGCAGAAAAGGCTTGGGCGGCGCGCGAGCTATTTGGCGCAGAGATGCCCTATGTGGTTTTCTCGGCACACAGCCTGCCGGTCCGCATCCTGGCGAAAGGTGATCAATACGATGCCCAGCTGCGTGAGACGGCCAGCTTGCTGGCAGAGCGGCTGGATTTAAAACCTGGGCGCTGGCAGTTTTGTTACCAGAGCGCCGGACAGAGCGCCGAGTCCTGGCTCGGCCCGCCGATTGAGAAAGTGATCGTCGATCTGGCGCGGGCAGGCGAGAAGAACATTTTGAGTGTTCCGATTGGCTTTGTTTGCGATCACGTCGAGGTGCTGTACGATATCGATATCGCCTGCAAACAATTAGCGACGGCCAATGGCGCCCGCCTGGAACGCAGCGAATCGTTGAATGCCTCGCCAACCTTTATCGCTGCGCTGGCCGATCTGGTTGCCGGTCAATTTGCTGATGCTAAATCGAGGTAAGTTAACTGGGTTTCGTATAGGTTAATCGAGCGAATACAATGCACATTCATTGCCTGGGATTGAATCACGAAACAGCGGACATCGGCTTGCGTGAGCGGCTGGCCTTTTCAGAAGAGAAAATCAAAGCCTCCTTATCGCGCCTGGGTTGTGGCAGTGGCTCGCAGCCCGATTCGGTAACCGAAATGGTCATTCTTTCCACCTGTAACCGTGTGGAAATTTACGCCGTGGCACCGCGCGTGGATTTCGGGGCCCTGGAAGATTTTCTGTCCGAGGTCCAGGGTGTGCCGCGCCAGGAATTTTCCCCTCACCTTTATCGCTATATTGACCAGCAGGCGATCGAGCATCTCTTCCGCGTGGCTGCTGGACTGGATTCACTGGTGCTGGGCGAACCGCAGATTTTGGGCCAGGTGATGAGCGCCTTTGAACTGGCGCGCGGCCAGGATTCCGCCGGCCCGGTGATCTCGCGTCTGTTCCAGTCCGCGCTGCACACCGGTAAGCGGGCTCGCTCGGAAACTGCCATCAGCCATAACCCGGCGTCAATTTCCTCCGTGGCGATCCGTCTGGCTGAGCAGGTCGTCACGGATTTGCCCGTCGCCCAGGTGACCGTTGTCGGTGCCGGTGAGATGGCCGAGCTGGCTGTCGAATCGCTGCGCAAGCGCGGCGTCACTCGCATCCAGGTGGTCAACCGCACACTGGCCAGGGCTCTTGACTTAGCTCAAAAATGGGGCGGCGAGGCGTTGACCTTCGAGAAGCTGCCCGAGGCCCTGCAGCAGGCGGATATTCTCATCACTTCCACCGGTGCGCCGCATACCCTGATCTACGCCGATGCGGTGCGCGCGGCCATGCAGGCCCGTCAGGCTCGCCCGCTGGTCATTATCGATATCGCCGTGCCGCGGGATGTGGACGTAGAGGTCAAAGAGATCTTCGGCGTCAGTTTATTTGATATCGATATGCTCCACCGCCAGTTGGAATCCTCCCTGGCGCGCCGCGAGCAGGAAGTGCCTTTCGTGGAGAAAATCCTGGATGAAGAACGGATGGATTTCATGAGCTACCTCCACACCCTGGATGTGGTGCCTTTGATCGCTGAAATGCGCCAGCAGGCTGAAGCCATCCGCCAGGCGGAGCTGGAGAAGACTCTGCGTCGCCTGCCCGATCTGACACCCGCCGAGCGCCAGCGCCTCGAAGCGCTGACCCAGGCGCTGGTTAAAAAGATCCTGCACCAGCCGATCACCTGCCTGCGCGCCGAAGCCGGTACGCCTTTGGCTGCCGATTATGCCGCCACCGCCCGGACTTTGTTCGGCCTGGAAGCCCACTACCAGGCCAGACATTCCCAATCCGCCCGTCGCGCCCAATAGCCATGTCCTCTTAAACTGATTGAATTTATCCCTTAAACCCTTATGCATCTGATTTTCGCAACCCGTCCCTCCAAATTAGCGCGCTGGCAAACCAGCCACGTCATCCAGGCGCTGCAGCAGGCCTGGCCTGGGCTGACCTGCCAGGAAGAAGTGATCACCACCCAGGGTGACCGAATTCTGGATCGCCCTCTGCCCGAAATCGGTGGCAAAGGGCTCTTCACCCAGGAGCTGGAGGCAGAATTGCTCTCCGGGCGGGTGCAGGCCGCCGTGCATTCCCTGAAGGATCTACCCACCGAAAGTCCATCCAACCTGACGATCGGCGCCGTGATGGCGCGCGCCGAGGTGCGCGATGGCCTGATTTCAGCTAATGGGTATACCCTGGAGACCCTGCCCCAGGGAGCGCGCCTGGGGACATCCAGCTTGCGCCGGGCTGCCCAAGTGCTGGCTGTGCGCCCAGATCTTGAAATCGAGCCGCTGCGCGGCAATGTAGATACTCGCCTGCGCAAAGCCCAGGAAGGCCAGTACGATGCCATCATCCTGGCCGGCGCCGGGCTGGTGCGCCTGGGGCTGGTAGAGCACGTCAGCCAATGGCTGCCGCTGGAGATCATGCTGCCCGCACCCGGGCAGGGTGCCCTGGCTGTGCAGTGCCGCCTGGATGATAGCGAGACACTGCGCCTGTTGGGCGAGCTGCATGATTCGCGCACTTACCGTACCACCACGGCAGAGCGAGCCTTTCTGGCTGGTTTAGGCGGAGGTTGCTCCATTCCGGTAGCCGCCTATGGCCTGGTTGAGGGCGAGCAAGTAATGCTGATAGGTCTGGTAGCCTCGCCGGATGGCAAATCTCTGATCCGCGTTCGGGAACAGGGCAGCGATCCGCAAGAAGTTGGTAGTCGAGCCGCGGCTGCGGCTTTATCTCAAGGGGCCGGAGTCATTCTTAATGTCTGAACTGCAAGGAAAACGCGTCGTAATTACACGCCCGCGCCACCAGGCCGGCGAATTTGCTGCAGCACTGCAGGAGGCCGGTGCAGAAGCGATCCTCTTCCCGGTGATCGAAATTGGGCCCATCCAAGATACCACCGCCCTGGACCATGCCCTGCTGAAGCTGCATTGTTACGATTGGCTGATCCTGACCAGCGTCAATGGTGTCGATGCGTTTTGGGAGCGCATGCACGAATTGAGACTGGATCACGTTCCCGGCGGTTTGCGAGTTGCCGCCATCGGGCCGAAGACTGCCGAGGCGCTCCAGGAGCGCGGTGTGGTGCCCGAGTTTGTACCCCCTGAATACGTTGCTGAGGCGATTGTGCCCGGCCTGGGGGATTTGCGCGGCCGCTGGGCACTCTTGCCGCGCGCCGACCTGGCCCGGCCTGCCCTGGCGGATGCCATCTGCAATGCCGGCGGTGTAGCCCACGAGATCGCCACTTATCATACCCTTCCGGCAGCCCCCGATCCCGTTGGGTTGCAGGCTTTGCGTTCCGGTGTGGATATCCTGACATTCACCAGCTCATCCACTGTGCGCAATTTCGTCGCCCTGACTGCTGCCGCCGGCCTCGACCCGCTCCACCTGCCGGGTGACCCCCTCGTGGCCTGCATCGGCCCAATCACCGCCGCCACCGCCCGCCAATCCGGCTTCGAAGTCAGCCTGGTGGCTGAAGAATACACCACCCAGGGTTTGCTTGAAGCATTGAAAAATACCTAACCACGCATATCGCGAATTATCACGAATTATTAAATTCTGATATTGTAGAGCTTATTCTTTGTAATATTTGGACGCAGATCAACGCAGATTTTCAGGATCATACAAAATATCTTTTTCAAATAGTTTTTTAAATCCATTTCAGTCCATTCGCGAACATTCGCGCAAATTCGTGGATCCCAAAAAGTGAAGCTATGATAGTAGAAAACTCCCTATTTCCTTCTTTCCCAATCTCCCGCCCCCGGCGCATGCGCCAGACGCCAGCCCTGCGCGCCATGATGCGCGAGACCGAGCTCAATCCCTCCGATTTCCTCTACCCACTGTTCGTGCGTCCGGGCAATGGCGTAAAAAACGAGATTCGCAGTATGCCCGGCATCTACCAGTGGTCAGTTGACAGGCTGGCAGATGAAGCCAGGGAGATCGCCGCACTGGGCATCCCTGCGGTGGTCCTGTTTGGCATTCCGGACGAGAAAGACCCTGTTGGCAAAGAGAACTTCGACCCGGATGGCGTGGTCCAGCGGGCTATTCGCCAGATCAAAGATGCCGTCCCCGAGATGGTCGTGG
>Ga0315542_1002842_pt1 | contig 10378 bp, 14 predicted proteins | sample SalMarSW160120MG_FD_202541 | JGI IMG/M metagenome (GOLD analysis project Ga0315542, IMG submission 202541) | Salt marsh sediment microbial communities from the Plum Island Ecosystem LTER, Massachusetts, United States - Salt Marsh Sediment SW1601-20 ... | reverse complement strand
CAGGATTGATGTGACTACACCCCGGTGGACAACCAGCATTTTCGCCCTGTGGCTGGGACTGGCGCTGCTCGCAGCGCTGCCGCTAATGGCCTCAGCCGAGACGCAACAAGAGATCGCGAGCAGGATATTGCAGGCGCTGCACGAGCTGAGTTTTACCGCCAATCTGGTTCTAACCACCACCGAGGAAGGGGAGACGGTTCTGGCCGGCAAGCTTTACCGCATGCCACCGGACCGCTTCCGGCTGGAGCGGTGGGATGAGAGAGGTCTGTCTGATTACCTGCTGGAGGATCCGCACCTGAGCATTCGCGTTTTTCCGCGGGAGCGGAGAGCCTACGCCATGCGTCGCCACCAGCTCACGCCGGTGTTTGGAATGATGGGCATGTTCACCGAGGGGGCAATCCGCCAGGGCAAGGCAGACATGCAGGAGGCGGTCGTGGGTGGCGCGAAGGTGTATATCTTCAGCTCTGGCCAGCCCGGAAGCCGCGTGAAGTTCGTGGTGGGCGCATCCGACTACTTGCCCCGGGAACTCGTACTTGGTTTTGACAAGCAGACTGAGGCCGTGGTGCTGAAGCTGGCGAGTGTTGAGGTGGCCAAGAAGTCACTCTCGCCGGACCTGTTTGTGGTCCCGGAAGACTACTCCATCGTCGGTTTCCCCAAAGGCATGGGCGAAAGGGAGAGAGTGCGCTTGCGCCTGTTCCAGGAGCGCATCCGCGAACGGATGGGCGCTGGCCGTGGCCCGATGGCCGAACAGATGGCTCCACCGCCAGCCGCGGGCAAGCAGTCCGCTGCTGACCGTGGCAACTTGGATGAAGAATACTTGCCAGCACTTCCTTCCTATCTGCCGAAGGGCTTCGGCGTTTACTCGGTTACTCCGCTTTACTTCACGGACAACCTCATCTTCCATGTGGAGATAATTAACCCGTCGCACTCCCAGTTGATATCGCTTTTTGAGACGCAGAACGAGAAGTTTGGCAATGAGCTGAAGAACAGCTCGTTCGCCCGCGAGCGCCACGTACTTTTCGGCGAGCACGAGGAGAGCGGCTTGTTTGTGCTGCTCATGTCTGAAGACGTGGCCGCAGAGGAGCTGCGCCGCGTGCTCGAATCGTTGGAGGATCAGCCGGAGTTGTCAGCCAAGCTGATAGATGAGGCTCTGCAACGGCTGCTGGGTAGCTCATAGCCGCCGGGACGCTGCCTGTAGGCTATAATCGCATTCGGTGGCGGAACGCATCGCACACTACGAAATCGTGGATGTTATCGGGCAGGGCTCGATGGGCAAGGTTTACCGCGCGCGTGACGAGCGGACGGGCGGCTTGATTGCTCTGAAGGTCTTCTTCCCCGATACGACCTTGGACGAACAGCAGCAGGGGGATCTCCTAGCGCGCTTTCAGAAGGAAGCATCCGCGCTCACGACGATAACCCACGAGAATGTGGTAGCTATCCAAGAAGTGGGCAGCTTTGTAGGCCAGGAGTACATCGCGATGGAGTTCTTAGACGGCCCGAACCTCAAGGACTTGCTGGCGATGGGCGTCACCTTCAGCTTGGAAGATGCGATTGACATCGGAGTGCAGGTACTTGCGGGCCTGGACGCCTGCCACCGCGGGGGGGTTATCCACCGCGACATCAAACCCGCGAATATCGTGAAGTTGCCCAACGGCGTGGTGAAGCTTGCAGACTTCGGCATCGCCCGCATCCTCACCGACGCGACCATCAGCCGCACGGGCACTGTGGTGGGCACGCCCAATTACATGTCGCCGGAGCAGGTGAAAGGCGACGAAGTGACGCCACGGTCGGACCTGTTCTCGCTGGGGGTTGTGCTTTATGAGCTGCTCACCCGGCACAAGCCCTTTGACGGCGAGAACATCACCGCGATTATGTACAACGTGGTCAACCTCACGCCGCCGCCGCTATCCTTCTATGTGGAAGATGTGCCGGAAGCGATGGAACAGGTGGTTGAGCGCGCGATAAGCAAGAACCCGGAAGAGCGGTACGCCAGCGCGCGGGAGTTCCAGCGCGACCTGTTAGCGGTGGACGCGCGCGTGCCCATAGCGCCTGCGGCGGGAGATAAGCCCAACGGCGTGGATGCCTCCGCAGTGAAGCGGAATGCGGGGAAAGCCGCCAACGGGTCGGTGACTTACTGCGTGGACTGTGGTACGGCCAACCACTCAAAGAGCATAATCTGCTCGCGCTGCCACCGCCCGCTGCTTAAGCGCGACATGGCTGTGAGCTTCGCCGAGCGGGTGTACCAGATCGCGCCGGAGGCGCGCTACGACCGGATGCTCACGGTGGTGTTGAACACAGTGTTGGCGGTCATCATCTTTGTGCTGCTCTACTTGTTCTTCCGGGGCTAGGCTGGCGGGGAAGGCGCTTCCGTCACCGGCTGGGAATCGGCGATCGTGTCAAGTCCTTCAACATCGGTGCGCGGCCGGTACTTCAGGAAGCGGATCATGTTGCCCCGGTCGTTGAACGAGACTTCGTCCATCAGGCTCTTAATAAGGAACAAGCCCCTGCCGTAAGTTTTCATAAACGCTTCCGGGTCAAGATCCTCGTCAAACCGGCTGTGGTCAAAGCCGGCGCCGTCATCCAGCACCCGCACTTCCGATCGGATGGGGTCAATGGAGACGAATACCGTGATGGATTTGCCGCGGTTGCGCGGTTCTTCCATGTGCTCCAGCAAATACTTGCGGTATTCGTTGTGCCCGAGCATCAAACACTTGGCTTTGTCCTCTTTGTCAACCGCGAGGTTGCCGTGCTCAAAGCCGTTCAAGAGCGCTTCGTAGAGTGCGACCTTTATATCGTTAAGGCGGCTGCTGTCCATTTCCCAGCAGTCACGCACGGTGGCGAACACGTAGTTGATGACCTTTGACAGGTAGATGTAGTTGTTCGGGATGCGGATGGTGAAGCTCTGGCTGCGAATGAACGGCACGACTTCCTGTACGTCTGCCGTTTCCTGGTGGACTGCAAAGATGTTCTCAATCAGCGAGATTATCTGATTGATGTCAAAGGGCTTCTTGATGAAGCTCTTTGCCCCCAGGCGGATAGCAGCAATGGCGTCTTCCATCGTTCCGTAGCCGGTAAGGATAATCACCGGTACGGATACGCGTCGCTTGCGAATCTCACTCAGAAGTTCAATCCCGCTCATCTCGGGCATCTTGATGTCGGTAACCACGAGGTCAGGCATCGCCCGGTCGATTTCCGTGAGCGCATCCTTCCCGTTGTTCGCTTGTGAGACCTCGTAGCCCAGGGACTTGCTGATCTTGCTGGCGATAACCTCGCGGATGATATCCTCATCATCCACGACCAGTATCCGCTTGGGCAGAAGCGCGAACTCCATTAGGCTTCCATAGTACTAAGCAGCCGCCGGATAGTCAAATGGCGCGCTGGTGGCTTTTCCGCCACCGCACGAGCTTTCCGATGGAAAAAAGCGAAATAGGTTGCTGGTGGCTGCTAATATCTTGTCGGAAATGTGCTATAATGTAAAGTGCGCTGGCCAAAACATAACAGCCGGGAGGAAGAACACGGAGAATGGCGCTGCTCGCTTGGCGGAAAACTAGAGAAGTTGACACCACTCATCGCCTCAGCTCATATCTTGATACGCCGTTGGCGCAAGAGAAGCGCCAGCTTCGGCTGGAGAAGCTGCGCTTCCTTGCAGCGTACTACACCGGGAGCATCTACCGACAGAGCTCTCTCTGGAGCCGCCGGAACCAGTACTCCCCGTCTGTAACCGTCCCCAGCATCTACGTCAACTATGCCCGCATGCTCATCGACCGGCTGACGTCGTTCAGCTTTGACCGCGTACGGGGTGTTGCTCTCACGCCGGGGACCGAGCCTGTCACCGCGCAGGATACCGCAACCGATGCGGAGAAGCTCCTCGCGGGCTTCCTCTCCCATTCGCGGATCATCCCCAGGCTCACAGCGATCGCCCGCGAGGCCCTGCTGTTCGGCGACGTACTACTGAAGCTGCACTACTCGCCCGGCGCGGAAATGCCGCTTGCTCTTGGCGTCGTGCCGGCGGAGGAGTTCGACTATTGCCATGAGCCCGACGACGTGCGGTCGGTTCGGTTTTGCCGGCAGGAATTTGAGTTCACCGGCGACGCAGGTGAGCGGCTCATGCGCCGGGAGGAGCTCTGGCGCGACTGCATAAAGCTCTATGAAGACGAGCTGATAGCGGGAGCTTCGCCGCGCATCGGTATGTTTGGCCTGGGCAGCAGGACCCAACGCCCCCGTTTCGCGTTCGAGCCGGCGGGGGAGATACCGCATCCGTTCGGGCGGATACCGGCGGTACATGTGATGAACCGGCCGCGCCTCGGCGAGAAGTACGGCCACAGCGAGTTGGAGGACCTGACACGCATCCTGGATGACGTCAATTGGAAGCTTTCCCAGCGCTCGCGCAACATCTCGCGCACGATGAACGCCATCATAAAGAACATCAACGGGCGACTTGTGCACGACCAACTGGACGACACGCAGATTGTGAGCGTCATCGGTGAGAACGCGCAGCTTGACTACTTGGTCAATGACAGCGACCTGGCGCCCGTGCAATCGCACATTGAAGAGCTCAAGCGGGCGTTGACGGACCTGACCGGCGTTGTGATGCTGAACGCCGACAAAGTAAGCGGCATCGGCGCGATGTCGGGATTCGCGTTGTCCATCCTCTACGAGCCGCTGCTTAATGCAGCGCGCGCCAAGCGCCGGGAGATCGGGGGGAAGGTTGAGGAATTCTTGAAGCTAACACTTGAGGCGGGCGCACGGCTGGGGTTGGTGCCGGAAAGAGAAGCGGCTGATGCCGACCCGCGCCTGATCTATGCCCCCGACCTTCACTTCACCGAGCAGGAGAAGTTTACCCGCCTGCGCCGTGAGTTGCTGGCGGCAGAGCACGGAGTCTCTAATTCGGACCAATAGGAGAGGCAAATGGAAGACATAATTGAAACCGCTGATCAGACCCACGAAAAAGAATGCAATGCGCCGGAAGCCCAGGCGGACGGCAAGCCCGCCGCACCGGTGGATTCTGAGCCTACGGGCGACGAAGAACGCATCGCGCATCTAGTACGCACCGAAGTTGAGAAGTGCCTGGCGCAGATGTTCCCCGCCGCCCGCGAAGCTCCTAGAAAAGGAGCAGAAGAAAGCTCACTGAACTCCCGCGAGTTTCTGCGCCTGGGCTATGGCGCACAAGCACCACAGAACTAGAAGGAGACTAACGAATGGCACTTACACTGGCTGAAGCAGCCAAACTTGAGACCGACTACCTTCGCCGAGGTGTAATTGAGACCTTCGGCGAGTTTTCGCCGGTGCTGCAGGACCTGCCTTTCACTGAGGTTCAGGGCAACTCATACAAGTACAACCTTGAGGAGACCCTGCCTGATGTGGAGTTTCGCGCAGTAAACACGGCCTACACCGAAAGCACCGGCACCGTGACCAACGAAAGCGAGTCGCTCGTGATCTTTGGAGGAGTGGTTGACGTAGACCGCTACCTCCAGCAGGTGCGCGGCTCGGTCAATGACCAGCGCGCGCTGCAAACGCGGCTCAAGGTCAAGTCCCTCGCACTGGCGTTCACCCGCGCCTTTTTTGAAGGTGATTCCGCGGTGGATCCCAATTCCTTCGACGGCCTGCAGAAGCGTCTGACCGGCGGCCAGGTCATCACCGCGGATGCCGGCGCCGGCAACGGCGATGTGCTCTCGCTGGAGTACATTGACGACCTCATTGACGCTGTCTGGGGCAGCCCGGACGTGCTGTACATGAACAAGGCCAACCGCCGGAAACTGGTGCAGCTCGGCCGCGAAACCGAGCTGGTAACGGTGGAGATGGACCGCGCCGGCAAAGTCCACACCTACTATGACGGCATCCCCGTCAAGGTCGTGGACAAGGACAACGCCAACGAGGAGATCCTCGGCTTTGACGAGACCGTGGGTACGGAAGATGAGTGCTCCAGCATCTACGCCGTGCGGTTCGGCGCCGAGGAGTTCGTCTGCGGCCTGACCAACGGCAGCATCCAGGTGGAAGACCTGGGCCTGGTTGCCAACCCGCCTGTGTACCGCACGCTCATCGAGTGGTACGTCGGGCTCGGCGTGTTCAATCCCCGGTCGGCTGCCCGCCTGAAGGGCATCCACCAGTAACCACCCCATGGATACGAAGCGTCTCTGCGGCTATCTACGCCTGGCGTGCGACGTGCTGGAGAAGGACTTCTCGCAGCACGAACCATCCTCTCCCAGCGGCGAGCTGTTTGAAGTAACGCTCGCCAACCGCCATTACACCGGCCCGCTGCTGGGCTGTTGGTTTGAGCGGGGGAAGGCTGAGATGGGCGCGGTGGCCGTGGAGCGCTTCATCCGTGCTGGATATGCGGCCACACGGATTGATCCCGGTTCATTCTGAGTACGAAACATGAAGACGAACACCGATTACATCCGCTCGTTTCTGGGCGATCGCGAAGAGGAAACACCGCTCTTCAGTGATGCAGAGATCAGCGCGCTGCTGCTCAAGCACCTACACCGCAGGATTACGCCGAGACTCTCAGGCCATTTAGCGGCGCGTGGCGTTGACTGCACCGAGGTGGACAACGCCGGGCTGCTGCGCATCACGCTGCGGTCGCTGGCGAATATGCCCGGCGCGTATGACTCGGGCGTGGGCCACTGGCTGGAGAGCAGCTGCGCCTTCCGCCTTGACGGGACCCCTTACGAACCGGTGGCGGGCGACGATATTGACTACGTTTCCGGCACCGTCACACTGGAGACTCCGCCCGCTGAGGGCGCACGATTAACGGTTGACACCTATTTGGTGGACATCAAGGTCGTGCTCACCGAGCTTCTGCAGATTCTGCGGTCGTCCCGCGCCAGGCTGGCGCTGAAAGCAAATCTCTCCGGCGTGAGCATTGACCTCACCGAGGTCAGCCGCCGCCTCAAGAGTGAGATAGAAGAGCTTGGCTCTGGCTATGAAATGCCCCATCCCGCCCAGGAGGACTACCCACACTGATGAGCGGCACGGAACTAGCAAGGGCGTTTCGGGAGCTAGTGGCGCACCTCGGCGGCAGCGTGGTTGATGTGTACCTTCGTATCTATGAGTATACACCGGGCGAGTCTGAGGCCGGCGCGCCGCCGCAAGGAACCTACACTGACACCAAGATTGAGCCAAGGCCGATCGTGCTTGACCTGGACGCCAAGGGTGGTGAAGGCCTGCGCGAAGATGTCGCCGGCCATCGCGACGTGCACGGCATGAAGCGAATCATCATGCCTGCGAACGTGGAGGTTCAGGGCGGTGGCAGGCTGTGGTTTGACGGCTCGGAGTGGGAAGTAATGAAGGTGCGGGCACCCGTGCTGTACGGAGAGGTGATGCTGAAGCTGGTCCTTGCGCGGAGGCTGATGGGATGATACTGCACACAATCTACAGCGTGAATCTCTGGCTCGGCGCGCAACTCAGCACGTCTGCGCCGGTTGCCTTCACCGAACACGATGAACTGCGGCTTCCCGGCTACCGCGTGGAGTGGGGCAGCGAGCGCGAAGCGCGGGTAAGCCCCCGTGGAGTGCTGAGCGGGGCGCGTTTCACCGTCTACTGCGTGGCGAGCCGTTCGGAAGCCCATGTATCGCGCAGGCTGGCAACCGTGCTCGTCAGCGTGCTTCGGCGTGCAGAGAGAAACGGGTTCACCATTCCGCGTTACCGCTACCCCCGCCAGGAAACCGACGAGCCGGTGGACCATATCGCCGTAAGGGATGTGAGCGACCGGCCGGTGCACCTGCCGGATCACCCGGAGCTGGCGGTGCACGCTGTGCAAGCGACGGCCATCACTCTCAACCCGCCGGTGAGATAAGGAGTTACGATGTCTATCTGTTATAACGCGTTGACGCTGGGCGAATCGGAAGTCTACCTGAACGACCAGCATATGGGGCTCGCCGCCGAAGTGCGGCTGCACAAGCTGGTGGAGCGCATCGCGGTGGAGCGCCCGGAAGGTGGCGAGCTCACCGTGCGCAAGCTCATCCCGCTTCGGCGCTCATTCAGCATCGAGCTCAAGCTCAAGGAGCTGGCGCCTGCCGCCTTCTCGTTCTTCACCGGCGATGGAGGGAGCGCAAACTTCACGGTAGCCAACCACGGGATGCGCGACTACCTGCGGCTGTTCCCGGACCGGCCGACGAAGCTGCGCCACTTGCCCGCCACCACGCCATCGGTTAAGAGCGCGGATGGCTCCATCACCTACGCTGTCGGCGTGGACTTCCAGGAAGACTGGCTGAATGGACGCTTCACGCTGCTGCCGGAGGGCAGCATCGCGCCGGGGCAGTTGCTGCGCGTGGACTACACGGCGGACTTCCCGGCGGGCCGCGAAGTGGTATTGGCGGAGCAAACTCCTACGACAGCGGTGATGGAGATTCTGCACCGCTACCCCGACGGCGAGAGCTTCCTCAGCCTGGTGCTGCGCAAGGTGGAGCTGGACGGCTCCGGCCTAATGGCGCTGGAGGCGGAGGATCTCATCTCGGTGCCTCTCGCCGGCAGATGCCTGGCGGACGAGAACTACCCGTCGTCCCCCTTCGGTTATGCGCGGTTCTACAGTGCGATGATGGCTCAAATGGAGAACAGACCGTGATGTTCGACGTAAGCAAAATGGCAAGAAAGCTCCGCCAGCGGCTGACCGAACTACCACTGGTGGGCAGCGGCGCGAAAGTTGCGCTCCGCTGCGGGCGTATCGTACGCGTGCGCCCACTGAACCTGCGGCAGGCGCTAGCGCTTATCGGATTGGCAGCGGGATTGGTTGAACGGCTTGGTTGGGAGCGGCTCGCAGCAATGCAGCCGCTGGAAGCGGCGCTGATGATACTCGCCGCAGGCGGCGAGGAACTGGCCGATGCGCTGGCGCTGATTACTGGCGAGACACGCGACTTTGTCCTTTCGGAGCTGGGGCCGGAGGACGCACTGAAGGTGCTGCTGGCGGCTTGGCGGCAGGAGTTTGCCAGCCTGACGCCCGCAGAAGCCGCCTCCGCCTTCGCCGGGGGAAACCATGACTGAGCCGCGCCGGGCGCTTGCGGGCTGGGGGATGCTACTGGATGAGAGCCTGCCGCGCTTGTTGGCGATGTTGGCACTTAAGCTCGGAATGCCGCCGGGCGAAGCTCTTGAGCGCTTGTCGCCGAGGGACCTGGTGCTGCTCGCCGAAGCGCTGGCGGCGGATGGAGCTTCACCGCCTACTGGTGAACCGCAGGAAGAACTCAGCCGTTTGCAGGCTTTCCTGATGGAGTAACGATGGCGTTGTTTGATTCCAACCGCACCGATGCCGAGCTTGCCGAGCTGCAAGACCAGCTCAGCGATCTGGCAGCCGAAGTCCGCACGCTCTGGCGGCTGCTGGGAGCTGCCACCGCGGGGAGCGGAGTTGACGAAGTCGCTGTGCGCAACTCCACGGGCTACAGCGCTTCCGACCGCATTGCGCGGGACCTCGGTTACCGCCTGGGACGCGGCCAAAGCGCCGGGGTCATTGTGCGCTCGGTGCTGGAGCGGCTGGAGAATGCGGCGGAACGGCGGGTGGAGCGGGCGCTGGCGGGCGCGCTTGGAGGCGGGATTGCCGGCAGCTTCGCCGGCGGGCTGGGCGCCGCGCTGATTGAGGAGGGCGTGAACGCAATCATCCGGGCGCTGCGCAGCCGCCGCCTGCATCTGCCGCTGGTGGAAGACAAGCCTGCCGGTGGCTTCCCGCTAGCCGCCGACTACCGCGAGATCGTGCCGGCGGGAACCGAACGCGAGGATAACATTGAGCAGGAGTTGGCGCGCAAGCTGGCGCAGTACGCGATGGAGGACTGAGATGCTGCGAATCTGGTTCAGCAGTGAACTTGACGACACGATTGATCTTTCGCCAATCGCGCTTGAAGTGGAACACGGGTGCAACTACGCGCTGGCGACCGACATGCGGGGCAATGTGCATCGCGTGAATTTCAGCGATGAGCGCTACTCCGTGGCCGCGCGCCTGACGCTGGCTGCTTCGCACTTGGGGCTGGAGACCGCCAACGCGGACACGCTCCGTGAGCTGCTGCTGGATCGGCTGGAAAGCGGGGACACGGTTACTGTGTTCGTGGGGGAGACCGCGCTGGCCTACAGGCTCGCAGTGACGGAGGCCCGGCCGCCGCTGCTGGGCAATGCCGAGTTCAGCGAAGTGGCAACGCGCAGCGCGGCAGCGGTTGAGGCTATCGTCACCGACGATGGCGTCTTCACCGACTTCGGCGATGTGAGCAGCGCCCTCTGGCGGGGGAGGCTGTAATGGCATTCACCGAAACCGCGCGCGAACAACTGCGGCAGCTCAACAAGGACATAAGGTACTCGCTAAGCGTGCGCAATGCGCACCCCGAGGGCAACGCCTGGGTGGAGCTGCAACTGGCAGGTGAGGGATTCACCCTAGTTGCTGACCGCTCGGAGCTCGCAACAT
>Ga0315542_1002841_pt1 | contig 10379 bp, 8 predicted proteins | sample SalMarSW160120MG_FD_202541 | JGI IMG/M metagenome (GOLD analysis project Ga0315542, IMG submission 202541) | Salt marsh sediment microbial communities from the Plum Island Ecosystem LTER, Massachusetts, United States - Salt Marsh Sediment SW1601-20 ... | reverse complement strand
TCAAAAGCAGATGAGTAAACACTGCGGCAATCACAGAAGCTAAAAGGATTTTGGAGGAAGACACCCAATCTACTGCTGCGCCAAAATTTTTCTTTACCCACCATAAACCAAAAACGAGACTGGGGAATCCTGCAATCAAACTTGTCACTATCAGCCCTACAATTCCAAGGTGACTGATAAGCGCCCAGCCCAGCAGCAATCCCATACACAAAGTGATGAGAGCCATCCTCATCGTAATTTGTGTCTTGCCCTGACCATTCAGAAAGTTGCCTAAACTAAGATTTCCAATTCCCGCGTAGAGATAGAGGATGATGTAGAAACTCAGAAAGAAGGGCGCTTGAGTATATTCTGTGCCGACAACAGCGAAAACTATGGGCTCAGACAAAACCATCATCATCAAAGTCACTGGAAGTGTAAGCAACGCTCCGTACTTAACAGAAGTCGTGAACACAGCCCTAAGCGTTTCTTTTTCCTTGTCCCCTCTAAGTTTTGAAAAGGCTGGAAACAGCACCGTGTTTATCGGCACCGTGAAAAAAGTGATTATAACGGTGAAGTTGAAGGCTGCCTGAAAGTTGCCTAGAGCAGTTGTGTACGAGGAGCTGCCAACCGCCGGGTAACTTTGGGTCAGCACAGTGTTATAGAACTGTGGCAAGAATCCGCCTATTACAACTGAGACAGAGAGAGGCACTCCGTATGTTAGTAGCGTCTTCAGGGTTTCTTTGATGGCTGTCTTGTTCAAGGCATCTTTCTTACAGTAATTCCTGAGAAATGAAGAGTAGAAAAGCATGATTCCTATAATTCCTGCAGTGACCTGTGCAAAAATCTGTCCTTGGATGGCGCCCAAGATACCATAACCAAGAAATACAAGGAGGGGCGCAAGAAAACATCTTATACTCGAGTTTAAAATCAGCGTCAAACTGTAAAACTCGAGTCTTTCTAAACCAACAAAGGTGGACTGCGAAACCTTAAGAAACGAATCAGCGATGATTGTGAAGGAAGCAATTTCAATCAGAACTTTTGCCTCAGGTAAATGAAAAACGTTTATTGCAAGAAAACCTGCCAACAAGAAACATACCAAAGTAAGCATAAACCCCGTAACTAGCTCGAACAGTACCCCCGTAAGCATGACGTTTTTGATGCTGTTTACTTTGTTTTCGGATTTGTATTGTGCCAAATGTCTTATCATAGCAGAATTCATGCCCCAGTCTTTGAACAGACTGAGCATAGTAGGGAATATCAGCGCAGTTGTGATTATGCCATAATCGTCGGGATTAGCCAGCAAACGCAAAACAAGGATTAGGCTAACAGCTGTGACAATGCTGGAGATGCTTACGCCTAAGAAAATTTTGAAACCGCCCCTTGCCGACGATTTCGCCATTTCATTTGCTTTATCCAAATATCCGCGCTCCCGAGGCTCCCTGTTTTAGTTTAATGCATAAGGACTGTTTATTTAAAAATTGTTGGTCTGCAAATTCTTCAAGATGTTCGCAAAGAACTTGGGCAACTTTGAGAATAAAAAACTTCAAGTTTTCTATTTTTGTTGGTGTCTGGAAGAAAATTGGAAAACCTCTTATATTCCCGACAGACCATGGTACACATTGTTTGAGGGAGTTTAGAGATGTCCAGCGCCAAACTACACTCCTCAAAAAATCCTGTAATTGCGTCTTGTTTAGCTGGGCAGCTGGAAAAAGAAATTCCTGACGTAGACATTTATGGAGCAGAAAGGAAGCTTCTGGACTTTGCGTATCAAGACTTGGAAACTTGTTTACGGCTGGAATGGAAGGACACAAACTCCGAGGACATCGAAGAGGCACTGGACAATGAAGACAAACAGGAAGAGGTTAAGGCTTTTGTGAAGGTCTGGACCACGCAGTGGCTAGAAAAATGGAGAGAACGAGTTACTCTTTGCCAGAAGATGCCACGGTTTTCGCTACAGCACCTCAAGGCAAAACAGAAAGCCACGAAGCTACTCAAATATATGGAATACGGGCAGGAACTGAAGGACTTTGTTGCTCAGAAGCTGATTAATCAGGGCGAGGTATGCATGCCCGAACTAATAGCAGAGAACCTAGTTATCGAGCAGATAGCATATAGGCTGAAAATGAACGAAGGACAGGAGCCAGTTGACAAGGAAGCTTTGGAGCCGTGGCAAATCTTTCGCGATGTGACGCCTCAAGTGAAGAGTTTGGCAGAAAGAAAAATGCCAATAATTCACATGAAGCTGATGCCGGAACGGTAGCGGTTACATTAAGCTTTTCTGTGAAGCAGGTTACATCATTTCCTTTAAAGCAGATGTTATGTCCACGTTTTCTGCGGGCACATTTGTGAGCGGCGAATCTTTTACGTGTGGAAGACTGTCATGGTATATGGGTCGTTCTTTGTTGTAGAAGATTCCGATAGGTATCCTGTCTCCCCACTCAAACGCCTTCTCCAAGGCTTTTTTTCTGTCAGTCACGTCGTGGCCTTCTTCCTCCAGCTTGTATACTCTCTGGCTGAACCAATCGTACGTGTTCAGGTAATTGAAGGAAACACAGGGCTGGAACACGTCGATGAAGGCGAAGCCCCTGTGCTTGATTGCCGCCACCATCAGGTTTTTCAGGTGAAACATGTCGCCTGAGAAGCCTCTAGCCACAAAGCTGCCGTTGCTGACTAATGCATGAGCCAAAGGATTCAGCATAGGAGGTATAACCCCGAAGGGAGTTGATTTCGATTTGAATCCCTGCTGGCTGGTAGGGGTTGCCTGACCAGTGGTTAAGCCGAGAACCATGTTATCGTGCACAATCAAAGTCATGTTCATGTTGTTTCTTATGGCATGAACAAAATGTCCCCAGCCCTCAAAGTACTGGTCTGCGTCTCCCGCGAAACCCACCACCGTTAGGTCAGGATTCGCAAGCTTGATGCCCTGCGCTGTGGGCAGTACTCTGCCGTGGATGCCGTGGAAGCCGTTCACATTCACTTGGTTGACTATTTTGCCGTGGCAGCCTATGCCTGACACCATCATAGTCTCTTCTCTTTTAAGCCCAAGCTCTATCAAGGCTTTTTTGAAGGCCATCAAGACTCCGAAGTTTCCGCATCCTGGACACCAAGTGTTGTCTTTCGGTGTCTTCAGGTCGTCTAGGGTTACCATTTAGAGCACCTCCTTTATGCTCTTGGCAAGTGCTTCTGGATTGAAGGGTCTCCCGTCGTACTTCAAAATTTTGTGGTCAACTGCTGTGAGAAGATGTTCGCGTATTAGACTGGACAGCTGGGAGGTCTTGTTGTTCTCTATGACAATGGTTTTCTTGGCTGACTGCAGTATTTTCTGAACTTTGGCGGCGGGAAAGGGAGTCAGATACACGATTTGCAGATAGTTTACTTTTAGCCCCTCTTTGCTGAGAAGCTTCATGGCTTCTCTTATGGGTCCCTTAGTAGAGCCCCACGCCAAAATTGTTGCATCTGATTCTTCTGGACCATAAAATTTGACTGTCTCCATGTTTTCCAGTTCTTTGTTTAAAGCATCCAGTTTCCTGAACCGTTTATCCGCCATTTTTGTCGCCAAAACAGGGTCCTCGGTTGTGTATCCGAGTTCGTTGTGTTCGTCCGCGTTGGTTCTTACTATTGCGCCTTCTATTCCGGGCATGGCTCTGGGGGAGATTCCGTTTTCTGTGAACTTGTGACGCATATACTCTTCCTTTCCAGTGTATTTGGTTTCGGTTATGAGGTTTCCGCGGTCGATTCTGATTCTGTGCTGGTCAAAAGGCTCAGATATCCCATGGCTCTCTGACAGATACTTGTCCGAGATGATTAATGCTGGAATCTGAAACTTTTCTGCCAAATTGAAGGCTTCAACGGTCATGCAGAAGCACTCTTCAACGTTTCCCGGGGCGATGACTACTCTGGGAAATTCTCCTTGTGACGCGTGGATGGCGAACCTGAGGTCTCCCTGTGCAGTGTAGGTGGGGAGTCCTGTGCTGGGTGCGGCTCTCTGAACCAAAACTATTACTGGTGATGTTTCGGTCATTCCTGTCATGCCTACTGCCTCAGTCATGAGACAGAAGCCTCCTCCAGACGTGGCTGTCATTGCTCTGGCTCCGGCATATGAGGCGCCGGCAACCATGTTGACTGCCGCTATTTCGCTTTCTGTCTGTATTACAACCATCTTGTATTCTCTGTCTAGGGGCGCCAGAAAATGGAGTATAGAGGTGGCTGGCGTCATGGGGTAAGCTGCGTAGAGTTTGCAGCCTGCATTGAGGGCGCCTAAGCCTATTGCCTCGTTTCCTGTGAGGAACATCCGTTTTTTTCCTGCCGAGGCTGTTTTTTTGAGGCTGTACCCGAAACTGTCTGAATATTTTTCTTTGACGTAGCTGTGTCCCTGTTTTGCGGCTTCTATGTTCAGTTCAGCAATTTTCGAGCCGAAGGTGTCGTGTAATACGCTGTTCAGAAGTTCTTGGTCGTAGTCTAGGAGGGCGATTGCTGCACCTAAAGCCACGGTGTTCTCCATTATTTTTGGTCCTTTGAGCTCCTTCACTATCTTGGCTAGGGGCACAGGGTAAAGTTTCAGGTCGTTTCGTCCCAGCTCTTCGGGGGTTATGTTGATTTGGTCGCCGTCATAGACTATTCCAGCGCCCGAGACAAGTTCGTCCTTGTGAAAGAGGATGGTTTCCTTGTTTAATGCTATGAGGAGGTCTGTGGTGTCTGCTTGCGAGTAAACCATTTCGGCGTTGACGTTGACTGTGTAGAAGTTGTGTCCTCCTCGTATTAGGGACTGGTAGTCGTTGACGCCGAAAACGTAGAGTCCTCCTCTTAGGCAGCTTTTTGCGAAGAGAAAACCTGAACGGGTTATCCCTGCTCCAGCCTCTCCGCCAACCATCAACGAAAGTTTGTTAACGGTCAACTCGGTTCGCCTAGGCTAGATGAGTTTCTCGTTGGTTTCCAAGTTTGTGATGTGAATTGCATTGAAGGGACAGGCTTCGGCTGCCTGTTTGTGGCAAGTTAGTTCATCCAGTTCTACTGTTTCTATGTTGGAGACCTTTTTTGCGCCTTCAACATGAGATTTTCCATCTTCGTCTGAGAGAGTGAATTTGGTGCATAATTCAACGCATGCGCCAAAGCCTTGACAAACATTGTGGTCTATCTCCACTCGATATTTAGCCATAAAAACACACCTTTCTTGATACTATAAACCATGTGGTTCTCAGGTATATTATTTACTCTCGCAGCAGGTTCATTTGAAAGTTTAAGTGCGCTGATTGCCAGTATTATTTAGAGAGTGAGGCTTCTGTGATGAAGGAAGCAATGTTTTACGAAAAACTAGACAACAATTTGGTTAACTGCAATTTGTGTAGTCACCGCTGCCGCAAAATCGCCGAGTCCAAGAGGGGAATCTGCGGCGTCAGAGAGAACATTGACGGCACCCTTTACAGTCTTGTGTACGGCAAAGCAGTGGCTAGGTCAGTTGACCCCATTGAGAAGAAGCCGTTATTCAATTTTCTTCCCGGCTCCCGCGCCTATTCCATCGCAACGGTGGGGTGCAACTTCAGATGCGACAACTGCCAGAACTACGACATTTCTCAGTTGCCTTCGGTGCGGAGTACAATAGTTGGGGAGGATGTGCCTCCTGAAGAGGTTGTTTTGGCGGCTAAACTGAGCAACTGCGAGAGCATAGCCTACACGTACACTGAGCCCACCATATTTTTTGAGTATGCCCTTGACATAGCTAAGATAGCTCGCAACGAGGGAATCAAGAATGTTTTCGTGACGAACGGCTACATCACACCCGAGGCGCTAAAGGAGATAGGCCCATACTTGGATGCCGCCAACATCGACCTGAAGAGCTTCAGCGACGAGTTTTACAGGAAAAACTGCGGAGCCCGACTGGAGCCTGTGCTGGATTCGATTAGACTCTACAAAAGTTTGGGAATCTGGATTGAATTAACGACATTGATTATTCCAGCATTGAACGATTCAGAAGAGGAATTGCGGAAAATTGCGGAGTTCATCAAAGAAGTGGGCGCAGAAATTCCTTGGCACATCACCCAGTTCCATCCTACCTACAAGCTTATAGACAAGCCCGTAACACCCGTCACGACTCTGCGAAGAGCCCGACAAATCGGATTAGAAGCGGGGCTAAGATACGTCTATGAAGGAAACGTTCCCGGAGAAAACGGAGAAAACACCTACTGCCCCAAATGCCAGAAAATGCTGATCCGCAGACTCGGCTACCAAATCATAGAAAACAAAATCAAAAACTCGACATGCCCATACTGTGGAGCAAAAATCGACGGCGTACACAACTGAGCGTATTGTACGTAACAGCACAATACACGTAACAACATAAACAGTTCCATCGCAAACAATTTTGATGGGAAGAGCGCACACAAAGAAGATTGAAATGCTGCTTCGCGCAGGTCATCATTCTTCGGGTGGGTGGAAACCTTGTGCGCTCTTCAAATCTACTTTTGGTTGACCTAAAGTTAATGCTTCAGAATGTTGAGCTGAGTCAGCCTCAAAGGCCCAGAGAGTCTATGAGGAAGGTGAGTCCGAAGTAGATTAGTACTGCCCCAAAAACTGCCAGCAATGCGCGGTATAATCTGAAGTGCAGAATTTTGGCGCCCTTTTTTGCTAAGCCTGCAATAAGCGTGAGCCATGCGTAGTCTACCCAAACGTGGCAGATATACATGAAGATGACGCCTAGTAAGCCCGCGAACTCTAGAGAAATAAAAATCAGGTTTGCGCCTACGGTGAGCCACCAAACAATGAAGTAAGGATTCAGGCCTGTTAAGGCCAGCCCCATAAAAAAGAGGCTTCGTGTAGTCTTTTGTCCAGTTTTTGTTTCTTCGTCATTGTATGTTAAGGAGCCGCGTATCTGCATGGCGCCGAAGACTATGAGAGCCAATCCTCCGGCAACGCCCACGACAAGCATGACTTCGGGCACGTTTACGATGCTGAGGAGCCCCAGAGCTAAGAGCATGACTAGACTGAATTCGATTAGGCTGTGGGATATTGAGAAGATTACGCCGCTTTTGGTTCCCGTCTTTGCGCCATGAGAGACGGTTACAAAGAATAGTGGTCCAGGATATAATGCGCCTGAGATACTTAGAATACTGACTGTGATGGCGAAATTCAGCAGGTCCATGAACCTAGAAAACGGGAACCTGATAATGAATCTTCTGCTACCTGCAGAAAACTGTGAATTTGTGGCTGGGTGTGTTTGTGTATTTGTGTTGGACAGAAATACGAAAAGGTTTATTACATATTAAGATTCAATATATTGAGCGGGGATAAAGCATCCTAATAAAAATACGAACAGAAACACAAAACGAAACAGAAAACGAAGCAGACCCTGTCGCCTCCCACGCACTAACAGAAGAGAGCCTAGTCACACAAAACCCGAATCTGGTCTCCGCACAGACAACAGATGAGCCACGCGAAAGAGAGGAGCCTAAATGCGCCCACTACTTTGGGTATGTTGCAAGCGGAGAAAAAATCCCAGAAGAGTGCCTAACATGCTCTAGGCTGCTGAAGTGCTTAACCAGCAAAGGCGGCATGGAAGAGGAGGAAGAAATGTGAAGGCATCAGCCATCTTTTTTGCCTTTTTTCTGCTGTTCACCTCTGCCTCAATAGCTGTGCCGATTCCTCTATTCCCCGGAAACATGGTTTCCACACTTGTTGAGTTCCCAGCCTCAGAATACATCGTTTATCTGGAGGCCTTAACAAATGGTATGGCCTATGCCTTCGTCACATGGGCAGTTTTCTTTTTGCTTGTCAGAAAGATAGAAAGTTCAACGTCGATGGAGCCGAAAAAGCGCCCAGATGAAAAGAGGGGTCTGTCAGCCTTATAGTCTTCATACCCGCTAAGGTCGGTCTGGGACGGCCACATCATCCCCCGATATACAAACAGCATCTCCCACCATTATAAATGTCATGTTATGGATGAAACAAGAGGCTGAGCGCAGACGATTTCTTGGAAAGTATATGTCAGATTCTGAATATGATTTCGAGGTTCATAAAACTATTAATGGCGAAAAACAATTTTTTTGTGAATAATGTTGAAAAAATCTATTCTTCGAAACAGGAGAGGCTTAAGTCCAGTTATTTCAGGCATAATTCTTGTCAGCATCTCAATAGCTTATGCCCTTGTAGCAGTTTCTTGGTTTAGCTCAATCACGTTATCGGTTATGTCCTTAGAAGAACTTGAGGTAACAAACTGCCAGTGGGCACCAGACTCGTCTTACGCTAATTTGACAGTAAGCAACGTCGGAGTACAAATTGCCACAATAAGGTCTGTGCAAGTAAATAATGAAATCGTTGACGCTTTTTCAGTCGTCGAAGGACAGGCAACAATAAATCCCTACAAAAACTCCACTGTCAAAGTAAATTACAGCTTTTCGCCCTCAACACAGTATAGGTTTAAAGTGATTACTAAACGGCAAACCCAGATAAGCTACGTATCAATGTCTGAGTCTACAGATACTCCAAGCCAGCCCACGATACACTACGTCAACACAATCTCAAACGTGGACAGCTCACCAGACAAAGGCTCTCACAGCAATTTTGCTCACCAACAAGGCGGACCAGACAGCCTTTTTGACACTTTGACGGAAGGCGATTATGGCGCAGGATTAACAACTGTCATGCAATATGTAGATAGCAGCAGCTCAGATGTTGACTTCACCGAAGATGTTGGAACAGAAACCAATTTTGTGAATTCTCAAGATTACAGTCCAGACGGCGACTTCATGACCCTTCAGGAAGAAAATTTGGGCGGCGGAAGCGGCGGATACCCAACTGTACGCTCAAAAACACATTCAGCAGAAACCAGTGACACGAACTCGCACGACGTAAGTCTTCCATCATCAATAGAAGCTGGCGACATAATACTGGCGGTTTTTGTATGTGATGATAATGAAGCAGTTACCTGGGAAAATGAGGGAACAGATTGGCACGTCATCTATGAAGAAGATGCTGGATACAACGGACCTACAATGTCAATTGCCTGGAAGAAAGCCGTAGGCAACGAAGATGGAACAACAATAACAGTTAACACAGGAAGCAGCGAAGAATCAGTCCATATTTCCTATGCAATACAAAACGCTGACGACCCAACTGTCTCACCACCTGAAGCCTCATCCGAATCAAGCAGCTCCAGCAATCACCCTGACCCAGGACCACTAAGTCCGTCAGGAGGCTCAAAAGATTACCTTTGGTTTGCCTTTTACGGATGCGACGATGACGACATGGCATCAGGTTATCCCTCAACATACCTAAACAACCACGAAACGTATGAATCATCAAGTGGATCAGGTACATGCGCCATCGGAGCCGCCAGCAGAGACTACACTTCCTCATTTGATAACCCAAGCTACTTCACAGTATCTTCTGAAGAGTGGGAAGCAGCAACAGTTGCCGTTTATCCCGCCAGTTTGGAGGATGATTACGAACTTAACTTCGAATATCAATGGACAAGCGCCGATTTTGATGAAACAAACGAACAAGTTTGCATCTATGTCCAGACTGCAAGTCAGAGCGGAGAAAATCTTGTAGCCTATGAATGGAATGGCGTGTCCTGGCAAAGTCTGGGAACCTTGAATTCTGACGGATGGAACAACTTCACTGCGTCCTGTCTAACCGGAGCCACCTACACAATTAACATACGAGACCAAAACAAATCTGATGACGCCTCACAGTCAACATGGAACATCGATTGCATAATCACAGATTGCAGTTCAACAGAAACAAACTATGAGCTGGATGCCGAAGTACAATTCACTGACGTTGATGTCGGCGAAGGCTATAATGAAATATGTATCCTTTTGGGTTCTGCAACGGGAGAAGACTTGGACCTCTACATCTGGAACGGAGAATCCTGGGACCAACTGGCGACGGCTCTGGTTCCAAACCAATGGAACAACATGACGAGAGCCATCACCGAAGACACAGTTACCTTAAGGTTCTTAGGGCACCTGGAAACAGCTGACACAGGTCAGGACACGTGGGAAATTGATTGTGTTCTGCTTTATGCTCCTGATTAATCACAAAAGCAGATGGAGCAAACATATTTACAATGATTCGATAATGGTTTTTGCGCCTTCTGGGCTGAATTCGGACAGTGCTGGTTTAACTTTTTTTCCGGTTACTGACTGGAAAAGTGCCATAACTAACAGTGCATAGGTGCAGGTTACGTCTTTTGGGTTCAGTAAGTTGTGGCAAGGATCAGCAAAGGTGCAACCATCAACGCTGAACAAGAATTTTTCGGGTCCGAGTTTTTTGAATTCGACTTTTTTTACAAGCCCAGTTTTTGCAAGTTGGTCTTGAAAGTTGTTCAAAACCTCCTCGACGCTTTCGCCATCAATTAACTGTAATCCCCGTTCGCTCTCAATGGTGTTGAAAGTTTCTAAAAC
>Ga0315542_1002839_pt1 | contig 10388 bp, 10 predicted proteins | sample SalMarSW160120MG_FD_202541 | JGI IMG/M metagenome (GOLD analysis project Ga0315542, IMG submission 202541) | Salt marsh sediment microbial communities from the Plum Island Ecosystem LTER, Massachusetts, United States - Salt Marsh Sediment SW1601-20 ... | reverse complement strand
CGCTGCCGCTCTTGATCCTGGGTGGGATCGTCTGGGCCGGCGTCGCCCTGGTGACCTGAGACCCCGACGAACGGCGGCGGCGACAGGGGTCAGGGACCGCGGCGGTGGGGAGCGGCAGCGCCCACGATCAGCGAAGCCTCGCTTCGTGAGCACCAGAGAGGGTGCCTGGCACGCCGTCTTGACTCGATAGCACGCAGACCGCTGAGTCCGGAAGCGTGCCTGGCACCCGCTCTGTTGGCCCGCGTGAGCGGACAGCTGCCGCCGATCACCGCCGTCGAACGCCGCCGTTTCAGCCGGACAGGCGGTGCTCGGCGAGGACGAGATCGGCGACCGGCCGGCCGCCGATGAGGTGCTCCTGGATGATGCGCTCCAGGGCCTCCGGGGTGCAGCGCCGGTACCACACTCCCTCCGGATAGACCACGGCGATGGGGCCGTCCTCGCAGATGCGCAGGCAGTTGGCCTTGGTGCGGAGGACGCCGCCGGACTCGGACAGGCCGAGCTCCCGCAGCCGCCGCTTCAGGTACTCCCAGGAGATGAGCGACGTGGCGCGGTCGCAGCACTTGGGCTCGGTCTGGTCGCAGCACAGGAAGATGTGGCGGTGGGCCACCGGCACCCCGATGGTCTCGGCGGCGTGGCGGGCGCGGTCCGGGTCCGTCATCGGTGGTAGGTGCCCATCAGGCTGTCCTCGGCGAGCACATGGCCCTTCATGGCACGTTCCAGGCCCACCGCGTCGGTGCTCGCGGGCAGGTCCAGGGTGGTGTCCAGAGCGTAGGCCTTGAAGAAGTAGCGGTGGGTGCCCGACGGCGGCGAGGGGCCGCCGTAGGCGGTCCTTCCCCAGCTGTTCCGGCCCTGGATGGCGCCCGGCGGCAGGGAGCCCTCCGGGATGGTCCCCACGTCGGCGGGGAGGTTCCAGACGACCCAGTGCACCCACGTTCCCGCCGGGGCGTCCGGGTCGTCCATGATCAGAGCGATGCTGGCAGTGCCCCGGGGCGGATCGGTGAGGCGCAGCTCGGGGCTGATGTCGGCGCCGTCGGCGGTGAATCGCGCCGGGATCGGCTGCCCCTCGGTGAAGGCGGGCGAGGTGATGCGGAAGCTCGTGTCCATGGCACCCTCCTGGGCGTGGGCGGGGACCGCGATCGTGGCGACGAGCAGCGCGAGCAGCACAGGTGTTGTCCGTCCCATGGGGTCCTCCGCGGTGTATAGCGCGCGGCGCCGTACCGCACATTCCGCATGGGTGTCGGGTGCGCGGATGAGCTTCACGGCGACAAAGGCGGGCACGGCGATCAGCGACAGAGACCGCGCTCAGCGGCCGCGGCAGTGATCAGGCACGGCGGCAGCGAACCGCGACAGCGTCAGCGGGCAGTCATCAGCGTCCGCGATCGGCGATCGGCGAACGGCGGACGGTGGCCAGTGCCCCAGGCACCTCTCCGAACGTGGCGATCGCGTCGAGCTTCTCACCTCCGGGTCGTTCATGGGTGCACCGACAAGCCGGTGGCCGGCGTTCAGGGGCGAGAGGCTTCGGGAGAACCAGAGAAGGTGCCTGGCACGCCGTCTTGATTCGATAGGACGCGGATCGCTTCATTCGAAAGCGTGCCTGGCACCCGCTCTGGCCCACCCGAATCGAGCGAGGGCGCTTCGAGACCGCTCTGGCCTACCAGGAGTGACGCCTCTCGCGACGCGCCGATCCCCGACGCGGTGCTTCTATACTCGCTGCATGACGCGGTTCGTGCCCTGGCTCCTCGCGGCCGCCTCCGGCCTGGCTCTGGCCCTGGCCCTGCCCGGCGCCGACCTGGTGCTCCTGCTGCTGGTCTTCCCCGGCCTGCTCCTGGAGGCGGTGGAACGGGGCGGCGGGCGCTGGCGCCCCTTCTTCCTTGGCTGGCTCGCGGGGCTCGTGCACTGGCTGGTGGCCGTGAACTGGGTCGTGCCGGTCATGCACCACTACGGCGGCCTGCCCATGATCGCCGCGGTGGCGAGCCTCTTCGCCATGGCCCTGATCCTGGGGACCTGCTGGGCGATCGCCGTGGGCCTGAGCGGTCTGGTGTCCGCGCCGCTGCGGGTCTGGCTGTTCCCCGTCGCCTACATGGTGCTGGACGCCGGCCGCCAGTTCTGGCCGCTCCTCTTCCCCTGGAACCCGCCCGCAGCGGCGCTGGCCCAACGCCCGACCCTGCTCACGTCCCTGCCGGTGTGGGGCGCCACCGGGCTGGGCTGGGCCATCCTCGCCTGCGGCGCCGGCCTGTGGGGCCTGCTGCGGCGGCGGACCCGTGTGCAGGGTGGCGTGTCGGTGGCGGCGGCGGCGCTGCTGACGGTGGCGGCCGGGGTCGCGGCGCCCGCGGTTCGTGGTGATGCGGAGGGCCTGGTGGTGGCGGCCGTCCAGCCCGGCACCAGCCTGGAGCAGAAGTGGGACCCGTCGGAGTGGCGGAGCATCGAGGACCGGCTGTGGCTGCTCACAGAGCGCGCCGCGCGACAGGGCGCGCAGGTGGTGATCTGGCCCGAGAGCGCCCTGCCGTACCGTGTGGAGGGGGACGCCGCCTACCGTGATCTCCTGGTGGCTCAGGCACGTCGGATGGGGATCCGCATCGTGCTCAACGCGGTGGGCGGGTCCGAGAACGAGGGCTACACCAACTCGGCGTACGTGGTGACGCCGGAAGGCATCGCCGGCCCGCGCTACGACAAGGTGCACCTGGTGCCCTTCGGGGAGTACGTGCCGTGGTGGGCCCGCCTCGCCTTCGCCGCGCCCCTGGTGCGGGAGGTGGGCCACTTCGTGCCGGGCGTGCACCCGCAGCTCCTCCCGGTGGGGGTGCCCCTGGGCATGGCCATCTGCTACGAGGTGACCTTCGCCGACCTCATCGCCGAGGAGGTGCGGAGCGGCGCCCAGCTCCTCGCCACCATCACGAACGACGGGTGGTACGGCTACTCCTGGGCGCCGCGGCAGCACTTCGCCCAGGTCGTGCTGCGGGCCGCGGAGAGCCGCCGCTGGCTCGTGCGGTCGGCGTTGACGGGGATCTCGGGCTTCGTCGACCCCGAGGGACGCGTCCGCCAACGTCTCGAGGTGGGCGAGTCGGGGGTCCTCGTGGAGAGGATGCAGCCCCTGGAGCTCGTCACCCTGCGTTCCGCTCACGGGGACTGGTGGTGGGCCCTCTGTGGGGCGGCCACGCTGGCCATGCTGGCGGTGGCCGGGGCGCGGGCGAGACGGACGAGGCGGACTCTGCTAGGATGACGGCCCGCTGCGGCGGTCCCGGACACGTCCGGGGTAGGGGAGTACGCCATGCGAGACGAGCTGATCCAACAGGCGGAGTCGGAGATCGAGCGGATCCAACGCCTGCGGGGGTACCTTTGACGAGGAGGCTCTGAGCGCGGAGCTGGCCGAGGTCGACGAGGAGGCCCAGTCCGCCGACATCTGGAGCGACCAGGAACGCGCCCGGGACGTCATGCGCCGGCGCAGCCACCTCCAGGAGTCCCTCGCCACCGCCGCCCACCTGCGCGATGCCGAGGAGGAGCTCCAGGTGCTCCTGGAGATGGCGCGTGAGGGCGAGGCGGGCATCGGCGATGAGCTGGCCGCGACCCTGCGCCGGGTGACGCCGGAGCTGGATCGCCTCGAGCTCACCACCACCATGACCGGCGAGCACGACGCCGCCAACGCCTACCTGGAGATCCACCCCGGCGCCGGCGGCACCGAGTCCCAGGACTGGGCGCAGATGCTGGAGCGGCTGTACCTGCGCTGGTGCGAGCGCCGGGGCTTCGACGCCGAGCTCATCGACGAGCAAGCCGGGGAGGAGGCGGGGATCAAGAGCTCCACCATCCTCGTCAAGGGCCCCTACGCGTACGGTTACCTCAAGTCGGAGAACGGCATCCACCGCCTGGTGCGGATCTCGCCCTTCGACGCCCAGTCCCGCCGCCACACGTCGTTCGCGTCGGCCCACGTCTACCCGGAGGTGGACGAGGCGGTGGAGCTCGACATGGAGGACAAGGACATCCGGGTGGACCGCTACTGCTCGTCCGGCCCGGGCGGTCAGGGCGTGAACACCACCTACTCGGCGGTGCGGCTGGTGCACATCCCCACCGGGATCATCGTCACCTGCCAGAACGAGCGCTCCCAGATCAAGAACCTGGCCGCCGCCATGAAGGTCCTCAAGTCGCGCCTGTATGAGCTGGAGATGCAGAAGCGGGAGGAGGAGATGGAGAAGATCAAGGGCCCCAAGAAGGACATCTCCTGGGGCAACCAGATCCGCTCCTACGTCCTGCAGCCCTACCGGATGGTGAAGGACCTGCGCACCGGCTACGAGGTGGGCGACGCCGACCGCGTGCTCGACGGAGACATCGACGGCTTCATCGAGGCCTACCTGAAGTGGCAGGCGGAGCAGGCGTGAGGCTCGATCGGCGTCCCCGGGTCCGTTCGTCGGTCCGCGAATCGGCGCGGTGACGAAGCCCTTCGCGGACGCCGGACCGGGCGCCAGGCACGCCGCGTTGCTGGTACGAACAGCGTAGCGAGCACCAGAGAGGGTGCCAGGCACCGTCGCGAGCGAACCGAGAATTTCCGGCGCGCCATCTTCAACGGTGCCTGGCACCCTCTCTGGCCTTCCCCATGCGCGGGGTCGTGGCGCACCCGAGACAAGGCACCGCCCACGTTTCCCACTGGGCAGGGAGCCTCACTCGAGCTGACCCGGACGAGGGAGGGCGTCCCTTCGAGCCAGCTGGAGAGCCGGTGGCGACGAGCGGCCGCTACCAGCGCTGGCGGCGAGGACCGCCGCCCGCGTCGCGGCGGGGACGGGCCTCGTTCACCTTGAGCGCGCGACCGTCCAGGTCCTGCCCGTTGAGGGCCTCGATGGCGGCGTTGGCCTCCTCGTCGTTCGGCATGGTCACGAAGCCGAAGCCCCGGGGGCGACCGGTGTCGCGGTCGGTGATGATGGCGACCTCTTCGACCTCGCCGAACTCGCCGAACTTCTCGCGCAGCCCGTCTTCGGTCGTCGAGTACGCCATGTTGCCCACGTAGATCTTCATCTCTTCCCTCCAAGCTGTGTCGACCACGGCGACTTGGAGGCGCGCGCGGACGCCACGGGTCGGGTCCGGCCCGCATTCCGAGTCAGACCCAGAACGAATCATACGCTATTCGGCGCCAAAGATGACCCCCTGGGCGTCGTTTTCTCTGTTTCGGGGCAGACCGTCGCTATACTCCCTTCATGCGTCGCGGTGGACCCCTCACCCCGCGCCACCTCCTGGCCGCCGTGCTGGTGGTGGTCCTGGTCAACGCCCAGCTCAGCTGGTGGATCATCTTCGTGCTCGAGCAGAACCGGAGCCGCCTGCGGCTGGAGCGGCAGGAGATGATCTCCCAGGGCCGCGTGGCGGTCGAGCGGGTGCGCCGGGGCCTGGCGGCCGCGCGAGAGGAGCTGGCCACGGCCGTCGCCCGGGGTGAGACGCCGGCGACGGCGCAGCCCCCGGGCTCGTTCTCGGGCTGGCAGGTGGTGGGGCCGGGGGCCTGCGAGCCGGGCTGGAGGTTCGAGAGCCTGCGCCTCGCTGTGGACGTGGAGACCGCCGGTGGGTGCGTCTCGGCGACCGCGGCCGAGGGCTGGCAGGCGGAGCTGCTGGCGCCGGGATCGGGCCTGGAGGTGGTGCCGGCCGTGGACCTCGATGTCTCCGGTCCGCCCGCCGAGGTGCTGCCGGCTCCCCTGGCCTTCCTCGCGGTGCGTCCCCTGCCCGGACGCTGGCACGAGCTCCTCGACGAGTACCGCGGCCGCATCGTCATGATGGTGTCGGAAGGATCGTTCTTCGCCATCATGTTGTTCGTGCTGTTGTGGCTCCTGGTACGGACCCTGCAGCGCGAGGCGGAGCTGGAGCGGCGTCACCGCAACTTCCTGTCCGCGATCACCCACGAGCTGAAGTCCCCGCTCGCCTCCATGCGGTTGTCCCTGGAGACGGTGCTCTCGGGGCGCGCATCGGGCGATCGCCGGGAGCATTTCCTCGGCAACGCCCTCAACGACACCGAACGCCTCCAGGACCTGGTGCAGAAGGTGCTCGAGGTGACGCGGTACGATCGGGGGGGCGGTCGGCTCGAGCTGAGCCGCGTCCCGCTGAGCGACGTGGTGGAGGAGGCGACGGCGGCGTTCGCGCCGCGCGCCCGGCTCAAAGGGGGCGAGGTGGACGTGGACGTGGAACCGGATGTCTGGGGTCGCGGCGACCAGGAGGCCCTGAGGATCGTGGTGTCCAACCTGCTCGAGAACGCGGTGAAGTACGGCGGCCGCCCGCCCCGGGTGCGGGTGACGTTGGCCGTGGCGGATGGGAGCGCGGTCCTGGACGTGCGTGACAACGGCGCCGGGATCCCGGCGGACGACGTGTCCCTCGTCTTCGAACGGTTCTTTCGCGGCGGCGACGAGATGACCCGCACCACGGAGGGGACGGGGCTGGGGCTCTACCTGGTGCGGCAGATCGTGACCGCGCACCACGGTGTGGTCAGAGTGGCCGAGACGGGGCCCGGTGGCACCACCTTCAGGGTGACGCTGCCGGACGCTGCGTGGGAGGAACCGCAGGCATGAAGAAGCACATCCTCATCGTCGAGGACGAGGAGCGCCTGGCGGAGGCGCTCTCCCACAACCTGCAGTTCGAGGGATTCGCCACCACCATCGCCAACGACGGTGAGGAGGGGCTGCGCCTGGCCCAGACGATGCGCTTCGACCTGGTCATCCTCGACATCATGATGCCCAAGCTGGACGGTCTCGAGGTCTGCCGACGCCTGCGGGCGGCCGGCAACCGGGTGCCGGTCATGTTCCTGACCGCGAAGTCGTCCGACGCGGATCGTCTGCTGGGGCTCAAGGTCGGCGCGGACGACTACCTGGCCAAGCCCTTCCTGCTGGAGGAGCTGATCCTGAGGGTGCAGGGCATCCTCCGCCGCCAGGACTGGTATCGGACCCCACCCGAGGAGCAGGAGGTGTTCCGCTTCGGGGACAACGAGGTCAACTTCCTGACCTATGAGGCGCACGCCAAGGGGCGCACCATCCACCTCACCGAGAAGGAGTGCATGTTGCTCAAGCTCCTGGTGGAGCGCAAGAACCAGGTGGTCTCCAGGGAGGAGATCCTGGAGCGGGTGTGGGGCTACCGGTTCACCACCTCGTCGCGCACCATCGACAACTTCATCGTCCGCCTGCGTCGCTACTTCGAGCCCAACCCGAAGGAGCCCCGGTTCATCGAGTCGGTGCGTGGTGTGGGCTACCGGCTGCGGGTGCCCTCCGACTGATGCCGGCCTGGCATCTGCTCCCAGCGCGCTTCCCGAGTGCCGGGCTCGGCATGACGGCCGGGCCGGACCGACCGGCGATGTCCGAGCGACGTGTCCCGTGCCGTCTGTCGCCGTCGGCTCGGAGCCTGCGGACGGCCGCCGCGGCGGGGGGACGGTGCGACACCGTCGGGAGACGACGCCATGCCGGATGAGCAGGGATCGCCCTCCCAGGACGAGCGGCACCTGGTGCGCCGCCACGTGCTGCGTTGCCGGCTGCTGTGGGCGGTGTTCTTCGCCACCGTACCGGCGGCGGCGTTCATGAGCTTCCGCGTGCCCCGCCTCGAGCCCGGCGGAGCGACGCCGACCACCCTCACCCTGCTCGCCTTCGCCGCCTGTCTGTGGGTGACCTTCACCGCGGAGCGGGACGCGGCTCGTCGCCTGGAGCGGGCCCGTCGCGCCTTCGCCGTCCACTCCGAGGTGCGGCTGCTGCTGCGCGACCATCTCGTGGTGATCCTGGCGGTGCTGGTGCGCCTCGAGGTGGTGGTCGTGCTCTCCCTGGTGGTGGCGGTGTGGGGCTGGGGCCACCGCGCGGCGCTCTGGATCGACGTGCTCGCCGCGCTCATGATGATCCTGGCCTGGCCGACGCCGCGCAAAGTGGCCCTGGTGCTCCACCGGGCGCGGCAGCAGCGGGACCGCGGATGAAACTCGAGCGCGGCGCTCGCGTACACTCTCTCGTCGGAGACATCATGCGTGCGGTGGCGGTGCGGACGATGGGACCGCGGGCACGCGAGGGTGAGAGCTGATCATGACCACAAAGCGAACGCTGTGGCTCGGGGCCGCCGGACTGGCGGCCGCCGTGCTGGCCGTGGGTCTGTTCGCCCTGCCCAAGACGCCGGAGTGGACCACCTCCTCGCCCGAGGCCCTGTCCGAGCTCCAGGCGGCCATGAGCGCCGGGATGAAGCTGTACCACGCCGATGCCCGGCGCCACCTGGAGCGGGCCCTGGAGCTGGACCCCAACTTCGTGGCCGCCAAGGTGCTGCTGGCCGACGAGCTGCGACCCCTCGACCGTGAGCGCTCGGACCTGCTCTACAGCGAGGTCGCCGAGGCCGACGTGAAAGACCTGCGGCCACGGGAACGGCTGCTGGTGGAGCGTGTCCGCGTCCTCCGGGAGCACAAGCCCAAGGAAGCCGAGAAGCTGGTCGACGACTACCTGGCCGAGCATCCCGATGATCCCGTCATCCTGAACCGCAAGGCGAACATGCTGTTCACGAGGGGCGACCTGGACGACGCCGAGAAGCTCTACCGGCGCCTGCTGGAGATCGACCCCAACCAGGTGATCGCCTACAACCAGCTCGGCTACATCACCATGATCGAGGGTCGCTTCTCGGAGGCGGAGGAGTACTTCACCTCGTACCGCTTCATCGCACCCGACCAGGCCAACCCCCACGACTCCCTGGGCGAGCTCTACATCATCCAGGGCCGCTACGACGAGGCGGAGACCTCGCTCGAGCGCGCCCTCCAGATCAAGCCGGACTTCTGGGACTCCTACGCCCATCTCCTGCTGGCGAGGGGCATGAACGGGGACTTCGGCGGCGCAGACCAGGTGGTGGACCGCATGGCCTCCCAGCCGGAGGCGCCTGAACAGGTCGTGGGGCAGCTGAGATGCTCCGTGCGCACGTGGCAGCTCATGACCAACCGTCGATGGGCCGACATCCTGGCCGCCATCGACCAGATGAGCTGTCTCACGTACCGCGATGGCATCACTCTGACGGGGGTTGTGGCGCATCGAGCGGCCTGTGAGCTGGGTGAGTGGAAGCGGGCCAGAGACATCGAGGCCGAGATCACCAGCTCCGTGAACGAGCTGAAGCAGGAGGGCGCCAAGACGGCCGCCGGACAGATCGAGTACGCACTCGGGCTTCTGGAGGGGACCCGCTTGGCGCTGGAGGGACGGCTCGCAGATGCGGCGGAGAAGCTCCACTCCGCTGACGAGGTCTTCAGCTTCAGGGAGTCCTCGCAGGGGATCCTCAAGCTCCGGACCCGCTTGATACTGGTGGAGGTCCTGCGGGCTGAGGGTCAGGACGAGGAGGCGGCCACGCTGCTGGAGAAGGTGCGCGCCGTGAACCCGAGCCTCGTCGCTGATTTCGAGCGCGCCGGCTCTGAGATCCTCGGCCTCAAGGGCTGATCGAGGGGAAGTCCGGGTCCAGTCGGCGCGCCTCGAGGATCGCCCGCCGTGCCCTCTCCGCGAGCGCATCCACCTGCACATCGTCCATGCCGGTGGTGGGGATGGGCTCGCACACCACGATGTCGACGGTGCCGGGGCGGGTGGTGAGCTCGCCCTTGGGCAACAGGCGATGGCTGCCGTTGATGGCCACCGGGACCACGGGCACCTGGGCCTCGATGGCCAGGCGGAACCCCCCCTTCTTGAAGGACTGGAGATGACCGTCCGTGCTGCGCGTGCCCTCCGCGAAGACCAGGACCCGGCGCCCCTCGCGGATGAGCTCGACGGCCTCCGCCATCCGGCGTCGGGCCTCCTCGGAGTTGGAGCGGTCCACGATCACGAAGCCGAGCTTCACCAGGGTGGGCCCGAAGAGCGGAATCCTGGTGAGCTCCCGCTTGACCACGAAGTACAGCGCGTGGGGCAGAGCTCGCACCAGGCACGGGCTGTCCAGGTGGCTGCAGTGGTTGGCGACGACGACGTAGGGGCCCTCGGTCGGCAGAAGGTCGAGGCCATGGGCGCCGCAGCGGACGCCGGTCACCGTGACTGCGACCCAGGCCCAGCAGCGCACGGACACGTAGGCCGCCCGTCGCCACCCGAGCATGCCGAAGACGAAAGCCGGGGGCGCCAGCACCAGGGTCGCGACCACAGCCACGAGGTAATGGAAGATGCCCAGGGCCCGCATGTGCAGAATGTAGCCGGGACTCCTCTTGAACCGCAAACCAACGCGCTCCGCGTCCTGTGTTCGATCGGGTGCGCCGCGCACCCGATCGCCCCCATTCCGCACCGGCCGGGCCTGCAACGACGATATCGCAGCCCGCTGCCCGGCCGATGCGGAATGGGCTCGGTGGGTGATTGCGACCACCGAGGAGGCCTCCTTTCGAGGGTACACTGGCACCGGAGGTCGGCATGCGCAATCTGCTCTGGGTGGTCCTGGCAATCGTCCTGTGGGCGCCCTCGGCCCGTGCC
>Ga0315542_1002838_pt1 | contig 10390 bp, 8 predicted proteins | sample SalMarSW160120MG_FD_202541 | JGI IMG/M metagenome (GOLD analysis project Ga0315542, IMG submission 202541) | Salt marsh sediment microbial communities from the Plum Island Ecosystem LTER, Massachusetts, United States - Salt Marsh Sediment SW1601-20 ... | reverse complement strand
TTGACGTTAAAAACCCTCAAAAACGTTTAGATGAAATTTGATTCTAAATTAAAACAACGGTTTAAGATTTATGTTCATTTATTTATCACTCATCGCGGTCTTTTTCTCCAGTTTGGTTTATGGAATCATTGGGTTTGCCGATGCACTTATATTGATTCCGATTATAACCCCAATAATTGGAATTAAAGATTCAGTAATCTTAGTTAACTTATGGGGTACCATAACTTCTACCGTTAATTTTATAAAATATAGACATCTTCTGGATAAGAGTTATTTTTTAAGGTTTTTATCATTAGGGGTTCCAGCTACCATACTTGGAACTTTTCTAATAATAGATCTACAGTTTGAATGGATAGAATTAATTTTTGGATTATTTGTTTTTGTTTATGCTTCCATAAAATTAGCTAAGTATTTTTTTCGAGTTACTTCCGCTTTAGACTCGAGAGATTTAAATAATAAATCAAATTTAATCATCTTTGGCGGATTCTCTTATGGGATATTGTCAGGTTTAATTAGCGCAGCTGGTCCCTTAAACGTGGCTTTATTGGAACATACGGGACATTATAAGGAAAATTTTATAGAAAATTTTGCAGCAGTCGGTTCAGTTTTATCATTTTCTAGAATTCCATTTTATTTTATTGGAAATATATTTCCCTATGAGCTAGTTCTTGTGCTTTTGTTAGGAATCCCTATCATCTATATTGCAACTAGATTAGGACACAAGATTACGCCAAAAATATCCTCGACATTATTTCAAATTACCATATTCTGTTTTCTTTTGATCATGAGTTTAAAATCAATTTTGTTGTCTCTTATAGGATTATTTTCTCTCGTTATAGTTCACATCTAAAAGTTACTCTAAAAGAAAATGAATAATTGAAAGCACTCTTTCTCATAGATTAAATTCTATGGATTTACCTAATAAATTCGACTTCTATAGCCTACTCTTACAGATATTTATGAATTAAAAAAAAGGTTAGAATTAAAGCTTATAGTTTTAGAATTTTTTGGGCATTTTCGCTAAGTATATTATTAATTTCCTCTTGAGTAAATACTAAACCATATTCTTTGCCTTTCTCTGGAATATCTTTAACCCATTGCACCCATTTTTTAGACTCTAGAGCTGTTTCTAGATATGGCCAATCTGTTCCAAACATTATTCTATCTTTTAGGGGAGCTCCTAAAAGAGCTTTCATATTAAGTATCCCCCTTAATGTTCTTAAAAAATATTCTGGCATCGAATATGCTTGTATTTGATAACCTGAAAGTTCTGCATAGACGTTTGATCTTGATCCCATAATTTCTGCACATTTAAGTGTGTAACTTAAGCTTCCAAAGTGGACCAAAACAATCTTTAATTCTGGAAATTTAGCCGCAATCGTGTCGAGGTAAATTGGATCAGCGTATTTGGAAACCATAGGAGCGGAAATCGTAGCTGCAGTATGAGAATGAAGTGGAACCGATAGCTCTACACATTTTTCATATAAAGGATAAAACTGAGGGTTATCGGGATAAAATCCTGCAGTTGGATGAAACTTTACTCCAATCATCCCCCATTCTTGAACTGCTTTTTCAACCAAATCGATAGCCTTTTCACCTCTTCTTGGATCAACAGCACATAGAGATTTTAGCTTATCAGGATATTCATCAGCTTGTTCAGCAACCCATTTATTCATCTCTTCTACAGTCCAATTAGCTTCCCCAACCTCTGACATCCCATAATCAACGCCCATTATGATTGTCTTTTTAATACCAGCTTCATCCATTACTTTTATATAATTCTCAGCATTAGATGCCCAGAACATAGGCATTAAGTTTTGGAAAACTGCTTCTTTAGGCATTCCTAAGGCAGAACTATAATTACTTGCAACAAAATCCCAAAACTTATCTGACCACATATTCTTATGCGCTAAATGAGAATGTATACTAATTACCATTCTTAAATCCTCCAAAAAATTTTTGATATCGTTATCAAGGTTATTTAATTGTGAGTTTATCATCAAGATTTTATTTAAGCTTTTTGCACAATTTTAAATAAGTGAAAATAAAAAAGTCTTCTAAGAGTATTTATTAACCTTAAAATGTACTTTCAAAAGTGATTGGAGATATTTATGAATTCATAAAAATGTTTTATCAATTAAAGGATTTTATAGCCTAAGTTTCTTCTTTTCTCTTGTTGTTAAAACAAGTTCTGAAATTTCAGGATTTAATTTTGCATCTTGCCATTTCCTTTCGAGTTCAATTGAGCCCCCTGAAAGTTTCACTGCTTTAAGAGCATATTCAGCAGCACCTACTGAGTGGTCTGCCATATGGGCTGTCGCTACTGCGTGTCCAATGGATCGGGATACCGCAGTTATAATAGGGTTTGGGGTTTCATTTGCTACTGCGATTGCTCCTAAAGACGCCTTTCGTGCTTCACCTACTATAGTGTTATCTTGTTCCCATTCTTTTGCAACATTTAAAGCATGAATTAACCGTGGATCTATCTCTTGATCGATAAGTGTTAGCACGTGTTCTGAACATTTTCTTGCCCATTTAATTAATTGATGATGATGATCCTTGGTGAGGGGGCCTCCCCGATGCACTGCAACAAATCGTTTATCTCGCATTTTCTTATTTAATTATTGTATTAAGTAATGAGAATTAAATATCAGATTTATTATAGATAAATTTATACAGTCAAAAAAAACAAAAAAATTTCTTTTAGAGTGTTAAATTGCCATGATATCGACAATAATTGCCCCAATGATGCTTGCTTTAATCATAATTTTAATAATTGCAGTGAAAATGAACCGTTTATTGGCTGCTTTTATAGGTGCTATAATTGTGGCCTTTTTTTTACTCTATGTTGATAATGTTAATGTAACAATTGTAGTAAGCTTCATTTTTGGCACAGATAATGCTAATCTTCATACAATATTATTTATTTTCGGTATGATGATGATAATTACTGCTTGCATAAAAAGTGGTGTTTTCAACTATATTGCATTTAGATTAGTGCAATTTTCAAAAGGTAAGAGCCTATATATACTCATAATTTTATGTAGCTTTACATTTATATTTTCTTCTGTCTCAATGAATATTTTATGTATTTTTATAGTAATCCCACTCACCATTACAATTTGTAAAATATTAAGAATTAATCCACTTCCATTCATTCTTTCAGAAGGGATGGTTGTAAATACTGGAGGCCTTTTGTTTGTTATAAGTTCAATTCCTAACATATTGATTAGCAATTCAATCGACTGGTCCTTTCCAGAATACTTTATGGAAGTTGGCATTTTTTCATTGTTCCTTTTTTTCATAAGTCTCGTATTTTTAATCAGATATAATGAAAATAAGCTAGAAACATCTGAAAATAACTATATTGAACGCTTAATTGATTATGATCCATGGATGTTTGTAACATCTAAACGCAAATTCTATGAATCATTTATAATGTTCATTATGACCGTTCTTTCTGTAATAATTGTACCTATATTTAGTACCATAACAATAGATGTTCTTGCTTTATTGGGGGGAATAATTACAGCCTTGTTAATATTTAATAAGAGTTTTGAATCCTTGTGGAAACAATTAGATCTTGAGTTAATATTCTATCTCTTTTGTATTTTATTTGTGTCTGGTGCTATTGAATTTACTGGAATATTAAATTCTGTAGCATATGGAATAAATTATGTAACTAACGGGAATGAAGTCGCTACCACATTAGTACTTTTATGGATCTCTGGATTACTTAGTTCTGTCGTTCACAATGCCCCTATTACTAAGATTTTCATACCGATTGTAAATGACATCTCCACTATGGGAACTCAACACACTTTTTTTTCAGGCGTGTCCATAGGAGCGACTTTGGGAGAAAACTTATCCATAATGGGAGATAACTTAGTGTTAATCCTAATGGTTAGAAACTATGGATATGAGTTGAGTTTTTCCACATTTATGAAATTGGGAGCTATTATCACGTTGATTCAACTAATATCTTCGAGTATATATTTAGTCATGAGAGTAGCTATTCAAACCTTTTTAATAGGCTTAATTTTATTAGCAGGAATAGTTATCTTAATATACTTTTATCCTAAAATTATTACCCTCATTAAAGTTAAAAGCAAGTAAAAGTTTGATTCACTTTTTTTAAATTACTTTAAATTATTTTTGGGCTTACATTTTTGAAGATCTAGCCTTAAGGTATCTCCTATATTAAATTCTTTTGAATCTTATTCTTGAACCGAAGTTTTAAATTTTTTGATATGATTAGTTAAAATTCCATCCACTCCCATACTACTTAACTTCTCCATTTTATTTTTTGAATTAACGGTCCATGGAAATACTTTAAGTCCATTTTGGTGAGCAAGGTTTACAAACTTTTTATTTACCAAGGGATAAAAGGGATTTATAGAAAAAAAGTTCTTCTCACTTAATCTAGAGATCAATCCCTTTCTACAAAACAAGCTCGTAATCCATCTAAATCCCGAGGGAATTATTGCGCCTAATTTTAGTCCAGGATGCTCATTTTGACTTTTTAAGAGTTCTTGATGCTTGAAAGAAATTAGTATAGTTGAATCAAGGACATTATTTTTACTAAGAATTTGTACTACATCATCAACAATACCTTTAACTTTAATTTCACACATGTAACCAATCTTCCCCTTAGTAGCTTGTAATAATTCTTTCAAAGTAGGTATTCTTTCACCATCACTAGTGTTTAACGATTTAATTTTCTTTAAAGTCAGGTTTTTAACTAATCCAAGTTTATGTGTCATGCGAAATACTCCCGGATCATGCATTATCACAATTTCTTCATCCTGTGTCTTTCTAACATCAAATTCAATAAAGTCTGCTCCTAATTCAATTGCTAATTCAAAAGCTTTCAAAGTATTTTCAGGCTCAAGGTCACTCGCGCCCCTATGGGCAATTAAGAACATGGTTTTTTTTCGATCCATAATTTACAAATTGTTTATTCTAAAAGGTAATATAATAACATTTTTCCAATACTAATATAAAACGATTTCAACTAAAATTTATAGTTCATAATGAGATGATGATAAATTAGAGGTAAAATATGAGAATAAAATCTAAAAAAACCAAAAAAATAAAAAAATTAGAGAAATTTTAAATATCTCAGGATTTGATTTTGAATCAATAACAATTGAATGTTTCTTGCTCCACCTATAACTTCTTCGATTTTGCTCACATCGGTTAATTCATCGACAGGAGTATTATCAGTAACAGAAACACCTCCCATATGTTGCTGAACCTCATAACAAATCTCATGAGTAAGCTTTGCTGTGTAATATTTTCCTTGAGATGAGATCCCTGCTACCCACTTTTCTGCTTCTTTATTTTTCGTTTCTGAAAATAAAATTTTATCATCATAAATTGTAGCTGCTTGCAAAGCTAAGCTTGTAGCTGCTGTAGATTTAGTCAGTAAATCCGCTAATCCATATCCTACACCTTGATATCTCATTACGGGCTTGCCAAATTGCTTTCTTAGATTCGTATAGATAATTCCATAGATCAATCCTGCCCAACAGATACCAATTCCAGAACCCATAATACCAAGCCTCTCAGGAACTAGACCTTCGAAAAGTCTCACGTAACCCATTCCATCATCGGCAAGAATATAATCTTTTGGAATTTTCACGTCTTTAAGAATTGTGTGAGCAATATGAACTCGAGGCACTGAATTTATCTTTAAACGTTCGGTTCTAACACCAAATTCACGTTTTATCATTGCTTGAACCATTGTCCCTCGTGGATCTTGATCATTATAGACACCATAAGTACAGAAATAATCTGCTTTAGGTCCGTTAGTCGTGTATACTTTTTCTCCATTATAAATCACACTATCATCAGTTTTAGTCGCAATGGTCGTCAAATTCACGGCATCAGAACCTCTGGAAGGTTCTGTAATTCCGATGCACCCTATTTTCTGTCCAGACATTAACTCGTCTTGAACCCTCTGAATTGTATCTCCTTTACCACCATGTTGATAATAATGGAAGGTGGGATTTCCACAAAGTATTCCAGAAGCCAATCGAGCTAATTCGAGTTGAGGATCAAGCATCGAAAGATGCATGCCAAGGAGGATTTCTTTCTTCATGCCATAAGGAGTGAAATCTTTCCATTTATTGATGCGTTGCATGTAGCCTCTTTTCCCTAATTCAGGAAATAGAACATATACATCTTTAGACTTATCAATTTTAGGATGAAGATCTAATGAAAATTCTTGGAGATCGTTACAAAATTCCTTTTCTTCCTCATTTAACATTGGAAACACGTTGTCATTAAAAATCTTAAATACGTTTTCCAAGGTCATTTTTTCATTTATTTCATCGTTAATAATTTTTTCTTGCATTTTCACTTCAATTTTGTATCTTGTATTTAGAAGGAATATAATTTAAGTAGTCTAAATTTTTTATTGCAATTAAATTTTTAATGTCAAAAATTGGAGTTATAGAATAGGGATAAAAATATTTTAATGAAATAAATTCATTAATTAGTAAACAAAAGTAATAACTGAATAAAATTATGGAAGCTTTGATTATTTCTTTAGTTATCTCATTGGTTTTTACGATATTTTTTTTACTTTACAGCTGGAGATATAAGAAACATATCGAATCACTAAAATCAGAAATCGAGACGAAAGATCAAATTAGCTCTCAAAATGTCATAATCAGAGAGGAATCAAAAGATGTAATTAAAGAAAAGCTTTTAAAAATATCAAAAATCATAGCAGAAACAGAAAAGTATATCGAAGATGATGTAAGCCAAAAAATGAAATTGGCAAGGGCACAATCTGAAGGGTTTGAAACAGAACTAATTGAGAAAGGAGGAAAGGAATATCGCTTGACTACTGCTGGCTTAATGTCAGCATTGCCAAAATCAAAAAAAGAATTAGCAGAGGATTTAACAAATCTTTCGGATACTATTGAGAAACTCGAAGCCTTGGATCAAGATCTTCGGACAGAAAAGAAAGTTGACATTGGAAAGGGAATGTTTTATGAAAAAATGTCTCGAAGGTTTCTTAAAATTATACGAGAGAATAATCTCGATAAACAAGATTTAATTCCAATTCAGGAAATTAAATATCATATCTTTTCAACGGTTAAAAACCTAAAGGATGAAGACATTTTACCAATATTCAATTTAATGAAAGAGACTAATCTTATTCGAGATGTCATTGAAATTAATCCTTTTTTCTACTTCATAATTACTAAGAATTTAGATATTGAAATTACTAATCCAGAAAAAGTAGTTCTTTCATTTGCATACGACTATCCAAATTTAAGTATTGAAAAATTACTTGAACTCACTCAATGGGATTATCAGTATACAGAAAAAGTATTATCAGGGATGAAACATAAGAAATTACTTGAGATATTAAATGATCAAATCATCGTCGAATGTTTTAAAGATGAATCGGAAGTAAATAAATGGAAAGATTTTTTTAATGCTCAAATCCAATTTGAGAAAAAAAAACAAGAAGAGAAAGAGATACGACGGCAAGAGCTTAAGAAAAGGTTAAAATCGCAAATTGAGAAGGTAAAGAAAGAAGTCCATGAAGATCTAAGCGAATTAAACGAGCTTGAACAAAAAGATGTAAAAACTGAAGAAAAGTTACCAAAAATTAAATTTGATAAAAAACCTTCGGTTAAAAGCCTCCCAAAGAAAAAAATGATCAATGAATCAACCGAATTAGATGAAGCAATATCTCAAAGAATTTTACGTTTTCACGAAAAGTATTCAATTCTCAACGGAGGAATGGCTCAATTTGAAAAAATTCAGAGCTATATTTTAAAAAAATTCCCTGATATTAAGGAAGAGATCATTCTATCTACCCTAAAAGAGTTGATGGAATTGAGCCTAGTTTCTTCATCATTAACTTTAAATGAACATCAGATTTTCTTATTCAAGGATATTAAATTAACTCAAAAAGAAAAGAAGTTCATTTCGCATGCTCTTTTTAAAAAACCTTTATCGAAAGATGATTTTATGAGTAGCTTAGAATGGGATGAAGAAGAGACCTTATCAACAATGAAGAAGTTACAAGAAAAAGGGTTGATTCGAATCGAAGCGAATAGAATAATTATTCCAGGAATAATTCAGGAATAGTTATTTTTTACGTATTGTTGAACGGTTTTTATCTCATCTAAATGCGTTTCCCTTTTGCCAAATATATAAAACCTAACCTCTGGACCAGTGCCACTAGGTCTAAAGTATAATGTAGAATCCTTACTTTTCAATTGGTAGATGTCTACCTCTCCACTATTGTCGGATAATGCTCGCACTTGATACTTTTTATCCTTAATTTGAATTGTTTTTCCATCATTTTCTTCAAAGTTTTTCATAATTTTCACCTTTTCTTCATCATTTGCGGGAATAGTTCTATTAATTCCCTTTATTGACCAGTCAATTGATTCAGAGATAACATATCCACGGGAGATCAACTCAGCAGCGATAACTAAAGCCGGTACTGGATATTTATCTGCGATAAGAGGAAATTCAGCTTTAAATTTGTAGCCTTGTTCTTCATCTTTTTCGATTGAAATCACATTGAGCGTGTGCCCACCTGACTCCTCCCACATAACTATTATAAATTTTGAATTGATAATTCCATTTCTATTCAAGCATTTTGTAATTTCTTCTTTAAGGGTCTTTGGGTTATTGATTTTTATGAGCTCTCCATTTTCAGCTTGTAAATAAAGGATCGCAGATTCTACTTTCGACTTTTCAACATCAATTCCCAATAAAAAGTAAAGAATAATACCTATATGCTTATATCCTACACCAGTTAAAATATTTAAGAAACTCGACTTATCAGCCCTTAAATCACTTGGAATTGTCCTGACATTGATTATACGTTTTTGATATTCTTTAGCTAATATATTGTGCATGGCAGAATAAATTTCATTGGGAATGTAATATGAAAACTCGTCTTTTTGCTTTTCATGCACATATAATGCAATTCTATCGCGATCAGCATCTAATAATAGAGCAAGATTAGAATTGTTTTCTCTCATTACTTTTTGTAATTTATCCTCCTTAACTACTAAGATGGGATTTGGAGGGTTGATCTCCTCATTAATTAAAATGACATTGGCCCCAAAATTCTTAAATAAATTTACAATTCCATTTGCTTTACCGAGATAAGGCCAAATCACTATGTTTTTTCCCTTAATACTCTCAATTTCTAATACTCCCTTTAGTAAATTCATTACATATTCATTATTTTTTTTCTCAGCATCAATTCTATGTATTATCAGGTCTGTTTTCAATTCAATTTCATTTAAGTTTAATGCGATTGATGAAATTTCTTTAAAAAGATCCCCCGACATGGGGATCGGATAGTCAATATAAAATTTTATACCATTCCACGTTAAATCATTATGAGATGCAGTTAAAACGATAATCAAGTCTATATCCTTTAACAATCTGACCGAAGCAGCTCCATATGGAGAGGATATACGAGACTCGTCATCATCATCACTTTGGAAATAGACTTCAAATCCATCTTGAGCAAATATTTGGGAACTATACTTCAGTAGTACGTGTCTCGTTGGTCGATCATCAGTTACTATTAACACTTTTAACTGATTATCACTCTTAAGTTGTTGATACTTGATACTTATTGCTTTTAAGACTCTTAAATAGAGATAGAATTTTCTTTTTGTTAATATGTATTTAGTTTTATGATTTTGATCATTTTCATCTAAAATTTGTATTCTTAATCCAGAGGTAGGTGCTACGATAGGATCAATGATTCCTTTCTCCTCCTCTGTTAATCTCGGTAATATTACTTTTTGTATCTTCTCATCTTTTATTATTTCTATTTCTTCCATTTCGTATTCTAACACAATGTATACCCCAGAAATTATATTAACAAGTAGTAATGTAATTTTTAAAAACATTTAGGCTAATAATTAAAAATAAGAAATGAACACCTAAAGGATGATTGATATGTAATATCATTTGAATGTATCTTTATTTTATCGGATACAATTGATTTATCGCTTCTGTTAAAATAGCATGAATTTTTTCTCTATATACATGATTGATCGCGATCATCCCATGAACTTTAATAGGGGGGTGTCTGTCTGCTTTTGCAATGATTTTTTCACAGAAATCGGATGTTAATCGATTAGGCAGATCTTGTTTGTTTGCTATTCCGATTACAAGAACATCTTTATAATATTTATCCAATATATCGGCAATGATATCTTTACTGGAATTAACATTTTCGAAGCTTGAATCTAATACCAACAACGCAATATCCGTAGAATCTAAAAGGCTTTTCCATAAGGATCGAAAATTTTCTTGGCCTGCAAAGTCCCATAGAACTATACTACGATTCAACCCTAATTCTGAACCATCATAATTCGTGATGTCG